>Ga0209517_10003509_pt1 | contig 21251 bp, 13 predicted proteins | sample PeaSoiMetSII2010_FD_187695 | JGI IMG/M metagenome (GOLD analysis project Ga0209517, IMG submission 187695) | Peat soil microbial communities from Weissenstadt, Germany - SII-2010 (SPAdes) (version 2) | ecosystem: Environmental > Terrestrial > Soil > Wetlands > Peat | place: Germany...
ATAGCAGGGCGCGTCACTCCGTGCGCGCCGTTCGTGCGCCTACGAACGTGCCACCGCCCGCGCTGTTCGGCGGCGGGCAGGGGACTGCCCGCCCTACCGGGTCTGAGGCTCCGCCTCGCTGGAAAGGTACTAGTGCGCGAGGCTGGCGCGACACAAGCGAAGACGGTGGTAATCGTACCGGCCACCCAGGGACTCGAACACAGGCGCGAGGCTGGCGGAGCCGAGTTTGTTGAACGCACCGACCATCTCCCGGCGCTGCTCGCTGGTGAAGAACCGGTTCAGGTCGAGGTGTTCGCCCGCCTCCAGCGCCTCGGCAAGGTGCCCGAAGATAGTGCCGGTCGCCAAGGACCGTTGCGCAGCAATCTCCTCGACGGAAAGTCCAGCTCGAAATCGGCGCAACGTCTCGCGCACCGTGTCGCCCAGTCGCGCGCGAGCGGGTAGAGGAGCCGGAGCGGAGAAGGAGTTGTCAGAAAAAATCTGGCGCGGATTCGCCTGCAAGAAGGCAGCAATTTCCGCCAGAAACACCGCGCCGAACTCCCGCAGCTTTCTTTCTCCCACGCCGCTGATGCGCGCGAAATCCCTCTCGTTGTTCGGATACTCGCGGGCCATCTGCCGCAGGGCGACATCGGAAAACACGATATAGGCGGCCACGTTCCTCTCGTCAGCCAGCTTCTTGCGGAGTTGGCGAAGGCGGTCGAAGAGCGCTTCGTCGCAGGCAATTTCACCGGCGCGCTGCGCGACGGTTTCGCCAGGAGCCACTGGCTTGGTGAGGGTGATGGGCTGGCGCTGCTTGAGGGCAGCCATGCCTCCGGCCGTCAATTCAAGCACGCTGAATTTTCCGGGGGTCTGGCGCAGGTGGCCCAGGCGGATTAACTCCCGCCCGATGGCGCTCCACTCGGGCCGGCTGTGTTCCTTGCCGATGCCATAAGTGGAGAGCTGGTGGTGACCCCAGCGCCGAATCTTCTCCGTGTCCGCCCCAGTGAGCACTTCCACTACGTGGTTGAGGCCCACGCCGAAGCGGGTCTTTTCCCGGATGCGGTACACGCACGAGAGCAGTTTCTGGGCGGCAATCGTGCCGTCAAACGTTTCGCGCGGCGAAAGGCAATTGTCGCACCCGCGGCAAGTTTCTTGACTAAACGTTTCGCCGAAGTAGGCCAGCAACTCGCGCCGCCGGCAACCCGGCGATTCAGCGTAATGCACCATCTGGCGCAACTGTTCGCGGGCAACCTGCTGCTCGCGCGGATCGGGTTTTTCGTCGATGAACCGTATTTGCTTGGCCACGTCCCCCGGGCTGAAGAGCAGCAGGCAATCACTGGGCAAACCGTCGCGGCCGGCGCGGCCGGTCTCCTGGTAATAGCCTTCGATGTTCTTGGGCAAATCGTAGTGGATGATGAAGCGCACGTTGGGCTTGTTGATGCCCATGCCGAAAGCGATGGTCGCGCAAATCACTCGGACTTCATCGCGCAGAAAGAGCTCCTGGTGCGTCGAGCGTTGGGCGGAAGTGAGTCCGGCATGATAGGGCTTGGCCTTCACTCCGTCTTCGCTCAAGCGTTGAGCAACGCTCTCGGTCATCTTGCGCGCCTGGCAATAGATGATGCCGCTTTCCTTGGGCCGAGCGCGCACGAACTCCAGCGTCTGCTCGTAAGGGCCTTGCTTGGCCAGCACACGATAGCTCAGATTCGGCCGATTGAAACTGGCGACATAACACGCGGGCTCGCGCAACTTTAGCAGTTTGAGGATGTCCTGGCGCACCCGGTCAGTGGCGGTGGCGGTCAAGGCCATCATCGGCACGTTCGGCAACGCTTGGCGCAACTCAGCTAATTGGCGGTATTCGGGCCGGAAATCGTGGCCCCATTCGCTGATGCAATGGGCCTCATCGACGGCCAGCAGGCGCACCTTCCAACGCTGCAAATCGGAAATCACACCCGAGAGCATCAGCCGCTCCGGCGCGGCGTAGAGCAACCGGTATTGCCCGTTGTGAAGCCCGCGCAACCGAGCCCGCGACTCGCCCGCTGCGAGCGATGAGTTGAGGAACGTCGCCGGAACGCCGCTGGCCTGCAGCGCGTCCACCTGGTCCTTCATCAGCGCGATGAGCGGTGAAACGACGACCGTCAAGCCCGTCTGCGCCATCGCCGGCAATTGAAAGCAGAGCGATTTGCCGCCGCCGGTCGGCAGGAGCGCGAATACATCCTTGCCCGCCAGGGCGTCGTGGATGATTTCTTCCTGGAAGGGGCGGAAGGAGGTGAAGCCGAAGTATTGCTTCAGCAGCGGCAGAAGTTGCAGGGCGGGGGCGGCCACGAGCCAAATCTAAGGGCACCGAGTGGGCGTTTGAAAGAACAAATTTTCCATCGAAATCGGTGCGACTCTTTCTGGATGATCCAGCTCATCGTCAGCCTTTTTTAATTATCCACCTTTTGCGGTTCATTGTAAACCAAAAAAGTACGCGCCTTGACAAAGCGTGTTACTTTCCGTTCATTGCAGGAGACGGAAACCGATTTATGCGGACTTTAAGTCTCCTGGTCCTGGCTTTGATTTGGTGCGGCGCGACTGCGCTCGCGCAAGCGCCGCGCTTTGTCATCGATGACGATGAGTTTGCCGACCAGGTAACCCACGCGAGCGCCAGATTACTACGAGAGCACAAACTCAAATCCCTCGGTTCGTTGCGGGGGCAGGTGAGAACGAAAGGTTTCGGATTCAAGTCGGTGCCGCTGTTGCGTCAACCCCTCGGCACGCCGGTTTTGTACGAGCGCTTGCGCGAAAGCACGCTGGCTGTGGGGACCTACTATAAGTGCCCGGATTGCGGCGGTTGGCACTTCAACGGTAGCGCCGGGTTTGTCGTCCGCGAAGACGGCGTCATCTGCACCTGCTGCCACGTAGTGACTGCCGAAGACAAGGACGTCAAGGAGAGCTACCTCGTGGCGGCCAACTCCGCCGGACGGGTCTTTCCTGTCCAAGCGGTCCTGGCCGCCGATACGGAAGCGGACACGTGCTTACTCAAGCTCGGCGCAACCGGCCTCGCACCGCTTCCCCTGCGCCCGAATGTCCGCCCGGGCGAGCGCGTTTATTGCCTGAGCCATCCCGGCGGCTACTACTTCATGTTCACGGAAGGGTTGGTCTCACGCCTGAACTCGAGGCGCGAAGAGGCGCTGGATGAACACGGCCAAACAAATGGGTTGCTCACCCGTCCCATCTTGCTGCTGAATGTCACGGCTGAATTTGCTCCCGGCTCGAGCGGCGCCCCGATCGTCGATGCAGCGGGTAATGTGGTTGGCCAGGTCGTGAGCATCGCCGAGGGCGGCGACCCTGGCACGGGAGACGACGACACGCCGGCTTCGCCGAGCGTGCCGGTGCGCTTCTGCACCGCCACCGAAGAAATCCTGCGTCTAACTAATCCCGCCCCCAAACCTGTCCTTCCCATTCCCAAGTTCGACAGAAATCCAAAGCCGGAACCACGACGCGCGCGAGGAGAGAGGACGCGCCCGAGGAATGACGAACTCCGAAAGCCTTCCCGAGCAGGTGACGAATGACCAAATCCCAAAGGTCTGAACCAACGTTGCCAGTTTCGTTCGTCTCTGGTATCACCGGTCCATGCACGTAAGCAAACACTGTCTGTCCGTTCGAGTTGCGTTGTTGGCTTCCATCCTACCGATCTCGCCCCTGCTGGTTACGGAATCGCCTGCGCAAAGCGCTTTGGAACGTGACCCGCACGGCTGGCGAGATATCCAGCCGGGAGCTGGTCTCCGAGGCTGGACGCGCGTGGCCATTCCTCCCACCAACCACCTTGGCCGTGCCCAATGGCACGTGGACAAGCCGGGGGTGTTGGTGTGCGACGGCGACGGCGGTCATGAAATGCTGCGCTATGATCACGAGCTGGGGGACTGCATTCTTCATGTCGAGTTCCGGTTTGTTCCAGTTGAGGCGAGCAAGAAGCAAAACTACAACAGCGGCGTATTCATCCGGAATTCAGCAGACGGCATTATCTGGCATCAGGCGCAACTGACCATGGACGGAGGGTATCTTTTTGGTGACACACCAATCGATGGCAAGATGAAACGGTTCAAGCTCGCGCCCGCTGGAGAAAGAATGAAACCGGCCGGCGAATGGAACACGATGGAAGTTAGCGCGCGAGGCAAGGCCCTCGAGGTTTGGCTCAATGGCGCAGTCACCTGCACCTACGCCGATTGCGAGGTGCCCAACGGGTATATCGCGTTGGAGTCCGAGGGCTACCTCATCGAGTTTCGCCAACTCAAGTTGAAGGTGCTCAGTAAAACTCCTGGAGGGTCTTGACCCCGTATCCGTTCTTGCGCAGAGCTGCAATACCGAGCGCGGCCGCTTTGGCGCCGCTAATTGTGGTCATAATGGGCGTCCCGGTATAGACCGCCGTCGTGCGGATTTTCACCTCGTCCGCGCGCGGCGCTTGGCCTGCGGGCGTGTTGATGACGAGTTGGATTTCGCGGTTTCTAAGCAGGTCGAGCGCGTTGGGTCGGCCTTCGGCCAGTTTGAACACACGGCGCACTTTCAGGCCGGCCTTTTGCAGAACAGCGGCCGTGCCTGCCGTGGCGATGAGTTCAAAACCTAAGTCCGCAAATTCCTTCGCAACGGCCGCCACGTCGGGCTTATGCACGTCGCTGACGCTCAGGAAGACGCTGCCTTTGAGCGGCAGTGGCCCTCCCGCGGCCATCTGCGACTTGGCATAAGCGATACCCAGATCGGCATCCAGGCCCATCACCTCGCCGGTCGAACGCATTTCCGGCGAGAGTAAAATGTCCTGCCCATGAAAGCGATTGAAAGGGAAAACCGATTCCTTGACGGCCCAATATTTAGGCCAGAACTCCTGCGTGAAGCCAAGTTGCGCGAGAGTTTTTCCAGCCATGACTTTGGCGGCCAATTTGGCCAGTGGCACCCCGATGGCCTTGCTGACGAAGGGCACGGTGCGCGAGGCGCGCGGATTCACTTCCAGCACGTACACTATCTCGCCCTTAACGGCATACTGCACGTTCATTAGGCCGATAACCTTTAGCTCCCGCGCCATGGCATGGGTGTATTGCCGAATGGTCTGGATGACCTTCTGCGAAAGCGTGTGGGGCGGCAGCACCATCGCCGCGTCGCCCGAATGCACGCCCGCGAACTCGATGTGCTCAAGTACGCCTCCAATGACGATGCTGCCCTCAGCCGGATTGGCAAAACGCCCCGTATCGGCGATGCAATCGACATCGACTTCCGTGGCGTCCTCCAGGAAATGGTCCACCAAGACCGGCCGCTCGGGCGACGCTTCGACGGCAAAGCGCATGTAGTGCTGCAGCTCGCCGTCCGAATATACAATCTGCATCGCGCGGCCACCGAGTACAAAGCTGGGCCGCACGAGAATCGGGTAGCCCAGTTGACCGGCGACGTCCAAGGCCTCTGCTTCGTTGGTGGCGATGCCATTGGGCGGCTGGGGAATGTCCAGCTTGCGCAGCATCGCCGCAAAGAGCTTGCGGTCCTCCGCAATCTCGATGTCTTGCGGCGACGTGCCAATGATCCTGACGCCGTTCTTCTGCAACCCCAAAGCTAGGTTGAGCGGTGTCTGCCCGCCGAACTGCGCGATAGCGCCCCAGCACCGTTCCCGCTCATAGATGTGCAGAACGTCTTCGAGCGTCAACGGTTCGAAAAACAGCTTGTCGCTCGTGTCGTAATCGGTCGAGACAGTCTCCGGATTTGAGTTGACCATCAGCGTCTCGAAGCCGTCTTCTTTGAGGGCGAAGGCGGCATGCACACAACAGTAATCGAACTCGATCCCCTGGCCAATGCGGTTCGGCCCGCCACCCAGGATCATCACCTTGCGCGTGTCGGACGGTCTTACCTCGTCGTCGCCACGGTCGTAAGTCGAATAATAATAGGGCGTATAGGCTTCAAATTCCGCCGCACAGGTGTCCACCAACCGATAACTGGGCACAAGCTTGAGGCGCGTGCGCAACGCGCGGATTTCGTCCTCGGTCTTCCCGCACAAATGGGCAATTTGACGGTCGGAAAATCCGAGCGACTTGGCTTTGGCCAGTTTTTCTTCTGCGTTCATTATTTCATCATTTCCAACGCCCGGTCGATCCTTTGGAGAGCGCGTTCCTTGCCCAGGATGGCCAACAAATGATAGAGGCTCGGCCCGGCCGCCGTACCACAACATGCCACCCGCGTCGGGTGGACCAGGACCCCGGTCTTAACCCCGACCTCTTTGGCCACAGTGGCCACCGTGTTGCCAATGTGGTCGGGGTCAAACGGTTCGAGGGTGGCGAGCGTTTCTCGCAGCTTGGCCAGACGTGGCCGGTTTTCCGCAGTGAATTCGTTCTGAACGCTTTGCGGGTCGTACTCCAGTTGCTCCTTGAAATAGAATCCGCCGTAAGCCGGCAGTTCGCTGAACAGTTTAATCTTGCCTTTGCACGTATCGAGTGCGGCCTTGACGTACTCGGCCGGAAACTCGTTGGTATTCAGTCCCGCCCGGGCCAAAGCGTGGACCGATTGTTCGTAGAAGCGCTCCGCACTCATCTCGCGCAAGTACTCGCCGTTGAGCCATTTGAGCTTGGCCAGATCAAAGCGGGCGTTGTGGCGGAGGATCTGCGGCAGGTCGAACAACTCGACCGTCTCGGCGAGCGAAAGTTTCTCGCGGTTGCCCTTGGGTGACCAGCCCAGCAACGACAGAAAATTCACCAGCGCTTCGGGAGCATAGCCCTCTTCGAGGTAGCTCGGCAGGGAAGCGCCCCTGTCCCGCTTGCTCATTTTCGTTCCGTCCGGGTTGAGGATGAGGGGGATGTGCGCGTATTTCGGGGGCTCGACGCCGAAAGCGCGGAAAAGCGCGATGTGCTTGGCCGTATTGCTCAAGTGATCTTCGCCGCGAATGACGTGGGTGATATTCATCTCGAGGTCGTCCACCACATTAACCAGATGAAACACGGGCTGGCCGTCGGAGCGGACGATAACGAAATCCGGGTCCTGCGCTTCCCGGTCGGTCAATTCCCGCCTAACATCTTTCACCACGAGATCGTGGATGACGATCGGTTCGCGCTGCATTTTGAATTTGACCGCTCCTTCGTGCTCGTACGCCAAGCCATGCGTGAGTAGCGCCTCAACCCTGCGCCGATAATTTTCCTGACGCTGGCTTTGGTAGTACGGACCGTAATCTCCTTTGGCCGGGCCGGTGGCATCCGGGCCGATGGGTCCCTCGTCCCAGTCCAGGCCCAGCCAGCGCAGGCCTTCGAGAATGACGTTCACCGCTTCCTGCGTATTGCGCGCTACGTCTGTGTCCTCGATACGCAGGATAAACGTCCCGCCGGTGTGGCGGGCGTAGAGCCAGTTAAAGAGCGCGGTCCGGGCACCGCCAATGTGGAGGAACCCCGTGGGACTGGGCGCAAAACGAACGCGAACCTTCATGTTGATCGGCTAACTCATTCGGCGGCCCAGCTTGCCTGGAAAGGCGACCCAAGGCAAGTCCGGCAAAAGAGCCTACCGTTTCGTCTCAGAGCTGGGCGGCCTTTGGTCCAGGCTTTCGAGGGCGGCACAGAGTCCAGAAAGGAGGGGCATCGGCTGACCGGCGCGTTGGCCCTGCCGTAGCGGTTCGCGGAACAGGCTCTCCAGTTCCAGGGGTTGTCCTCGCTCGAAATCAATCAAAGTCGAGGGCCGATAGGCTCCCATCGTTCGAGTGCGCTCGATTTGCTGGTCGGCCAGGGCTGGGTCCACGTCGAAGCCGAGTGCGCGTGCCGCGGCGATGACCTCGAGCATTAAGTCGCGCACCCGCTGAGCCCATTGCGGCTCGGCCAAAAGCTTGTCTGTGGTTAGACATGGCCCCAAGCGCCGCGCCGCCTTGGCAAGGGATGGCGCGCCCAGGCACTCAAAGCCGGCGGACGCGGCCACACCCAGTCCGTTGAAAGGAATGTTCCACACCAGCTTCTCCCAATGCGCTCGAGCCAGGTTGTCCGTGACCTTGCACGGCACGCCGGAGTGGCGGAAGGCTCCGGCGATTTCATGCGTGCGCGGTTCAGGCCAGCGCTGGAATTCTCCGAGCACGACCATGCCGTAGTTGATATGATCGATGAGCCCCGGCTCGACCCGGTTTAAACAAACAAAACACAGGCCGCCGAGGATTTGCTCGAGGGGGAAAAAGCGGGCGAGTTGCTCCTCGTTGCCAAGTCCGTTTTGCAGAGTCACCACCGCCGTGGCAGGTCCCACCAGGGGCGGCAGCAACCGCGCAAACTCAGCATTGGCCGTGGTCTTAAGGCCGATGAGAACCAAGTCCACCGGGCCGATTTCCTCTGGCAGGCGCGCGCACTTAGGGCGGACATTGAAATCGCCCTGCGGGCTTCGAACCAAGACGCCGTTACGCTGGACGGCCTCAAAATCCGAGCGCAACAAGAAATGCGTTTCGTGGCCGGCGCGCGCCAGTTTGGCCCCGTAGAAGCTCCCCACCGCCCCACAACCAACAACCGCAATCCTCACGCCACAAAGGCCAGCGCGGGGCCGGAGGAAGCCAAGCTATCAGCCAAGGCAGGATACAAGCTCGGCAAGGCTCAAACCGGTTGAGCTTGGCTCCCGGAACGCCTGTAACGCCGACGCCGCAAGTGGTCGCCGCTTACTTTTCGCCGAGGATGGCGTCTTTGGCGGCTTTGGCGACGCGGAATTTGACGACGCGCTTAGCGGGAATATTGATCTGTTCGCCGGTCGCGGGATTGCGGCCAATTCGCGCCTTCCGGTTCACCAGGACCAACTTGCCAAGCCCAGGGAGCGTGAAAGTATTCTTCGCCTGCTTGTAGGCTAGCTGGGCAATGCTGTCCAGGATTTCGGCGGCCTGTTTCTTGGTGAGGGTGTGCTTCTCGGCGAGGGTTGCGGCGACCTGTGATTTCGAGAGTGCTTTTGCCATAGTGTGTTTAGTGTGTGTTGTCGTTATTTGTTTGGTTACTAAAGTCGTTCGACTCGCGATGAATTAAAGCTGTTCAGCGTTGGCCTGCAAGCAGAAAGTGACGATTTTCTTAGATAATATGCTTGCTCTTCGCGCCTGCTTCCACTCGTCCCGGCTCTCCGCCGCCAAACCGGAGCTCTGAGTTCGTGGTCACTCCGCGCGATCTTGGGCGAGCCGCAATTCCACCCAGAAGCGGCTGCCCTTGCCAGCTTCCGATTCGGCGCCGACTTTGCCGCCCATGCGTTCGACCACCTTGCGGACGATGGCCAGCCCGATTCCGGTTCCTTCATAGCCCGCGGTCAGCCGCTCGAACATGCTGAAGAGCCGATGTTGCGCCTCAGGCACAATACCGATGCCGTTATCTTCGATAGTGATCCTTGCTGTGCCATCGGAAGTTAAAGCCCGCACTCGAACGCGGGGCCGGACTCCAGGTGGGACGAACTTCACTGCGTTCCCGAGGAGGTTCGAGAAGCACTGCGTGAGAAGGCTCTCTTCGCCCCAGACTACCGGGAGCCCGCCTTCCACGAGGATGTCGGCCTTGTCGGGTTGCAGGTTCGGGTAGGTTTCGATTAGACTGGCGACCAGCGTCGAGAGTTCAACCGGCTGGAGGGGGATTTGCTGCAGGACCGCCTTGGTGTAGTTAAGTGAGTCGAGAATCAATTTATCCAGCCGGCCAGCCGCCGCTACGATGCGGCCGCAGTAGTCCTGTAACAGGGGCGTCGATGGCTTCTGGGTGGAGACCTCCTCGAGGATGGCTGCGGCAAATGCACTCATTGCTCGCAGAGGAGCACGCATATCGTGAGTGAGGGCATAAGAAACGTGCTGTAATTCGTTAATCATCTCCCGAAGCTTGGCGGTGCGCTCCTCGACGAGTTTTTCCAAGTGAGCACTGTGGTCGGCAAGCTGTGCGTGCGCTTCTTGCACCGCTTCCTCGCTCCGCCGGCGCGCGCTGATGTCGCGGAACACTAGCACCACCCCCGAGAGCGCGCTTCCAGGCTGCCGGATCGGAGCGGCGCTGTCATCAATCGGAATTTCCTCGCCGCTCTTGGAGACCAGCAGGCTGTGGTTGGCGAGCCCAACCACCGTGCCATGGCGGATAACCTTGTCCACCGGGTTCTCCAGGGCCTCCCGCGTGTCCTGGTTGATGATGCGAAAGACAGCAGGGAGCTGTTGGCCGGCCGCCTCGGCGCTCTTCCATCCCGTAAGCCGCTCGGCTTCGCTGTTCAGGAATGTCACCGCCCCTTTGGCGTCGGTCGCAATCACCGCGTCCCCTATGCTTGCCAGGGTCGTCGCGAGCAGTTCCTTTTGGCGGTGCGTCTCCACCACGGCCGCCTCGCGCTGCAGTATCTCCTGTGTCATCCGCCGATAAGCCCAAGCCAACACACCTAAATTGAAAATCGCCATCACAACATAGGTGGCCGTGCGCAGCGATACTGCCCAGGTGGCGCGCTCGAGTGCCCTTTGAAGCTTGATTTCTTCCGCCGCCGACATCCGGGCAACCTCGGTGCGAATCTTGTCCATCGTTGCCTTGCCCTCCCCACTGCGAACCAGCGCCAGCGCTGAGGTGAGCCCACCGCTGCGGCGGAGTTGGATCGTTTGCTCGAGTTCGGCGAGTTTTTCCTGACTCAGGCGGATCAGGGACTGCACCTGCGACGCGGGCAAGGTCCCCGCTTTGGCGAAAAGCTGGAGGGTACTTTGCTGGATGCGAACCTTCGCAAGGGCTTGGCGGTAGGGCGTCAGATAATCATCACTCCCGGTAAGCAGATAGCCTCGTTGCCCCGTCTCCGCATCCTTGAGTGTGGACAAGATTTCTTCCAACTGTTGCAGGGTGGCCCTGTCGGAGGCAATTTCCCGATGATCACCAATGGCCTGGGCACCCGTCCAATACATCGCCGCCAGACTGACGACCAAAAGACTGGCCGCGATGAGAAACACGCCACCAACCCCCGGCTTGCCGCCGGAGAGGCGCAGCCGCACCGGCCACCATGCACGCAAGGATTTAGCGTTCAGATGATCGAATACAGCATTGCTCCAGAGCATGTGGAAGGTAGGTGAAGACCCGCCGACCCCTCATTTCAGTTAGTCCCCTCACGGCGAGATCACGCGGTAAAAACGCACGCGGTAATTGGTGGTCGTGCGGTCGGTGAAGTTAAAAACCGAATTGGTCGGGATCAAATTGGTTAGGTCGGTCCAAGCTACCGGACGGGCCGCGAGGTTCGGCGCGCTTTGGATGCGGTAGCTGAAATTAGTCTCGAGATTGAGGGTGAAAGTGAAGCCATCACTTTGCCACTCGAACGGCGCAAGGAACTCCGCCCTCGGCGCGGGTGTGTTGGTCACGACCACCGCGAGGCTGAATTCGCTGGTGTCACCGGCCTCGGAAGTGGCAGTGGCGGCGAGGTACTGCCCGGCGTAGTTTCCCGTGGCATTGGTTAAGACAAACACGGCGTTGCCGGAACCGTCGGTGGTTACGCTGACCGCCCCGACGTAGAATTGCCCTTCGCCATACCCGCTCGGATCGGCGGCCACACTGCGATAGAGGTCGATGAAATAGATGTGGTTGGCCAGACTGTTGAGCGTGCCAGCGACGATTGTGCTGTTCGCGTAACCAAACGCGTTGGTGATGATCGGGAAGTTTTGCAGGTCGTTCGGCCCGGCAAGAAAACCAAGGTGATTCGACGCGACGCCTGCGTTATTGAAATTGATCCCCAAATCACCGTTGCTGAAAATGGAATTGCCGCGGATGGCATCGTTGGTCGTGGCCGCGTCATACATGACCACTCCCGGCCCGCGGTTGAAGGCGATGAGGTTCCCCTGGCCGGCGGCAATGCCGCCGATGAAATTCGCACAGGCGCCGTTTTGCACGTCCACGCCTGCAAAGCTGTCGCCAAGCGCGTTGGTGCCGGTGACGTCGGTGCCGATGAGGTTTCCCTCAACCACGTTGCCGCTCGTGCCCGGATCGCTGAGGACCATCCCGTAGTAGTTGCCGGAAATGAGATTTCGCGCGCCCGCCGCCACGCCCCCAATCGTGTTAGAGGTCGCGCCGCCCAACACCGTCACACCCGCGTAGCCGTTCGGGACGGCCTGTGATCCGCTGGCATCAGTGCCAAAGAGATTTCCTTGAACCACGTTGCCCGAAGTCCCTGGGTCGGTCAGCCGCAATCCCTCGGAAGGCTGGCCGGAAAAAACATTATTCAAGACCCGATTGTTCTGTGCGCCGCCCAGCAGGTACATCCCGGCGAATGAGTTGGGCAACACCCCATCGCCCGCGGCATTGAGGCCGAAAAAATTCCCCTGAACCGTGTTGCTGACCGTGCCGCTTCCGCCGAGCCAGAGCCCGAAATTGGTGTTGCCGGAAATGACGTTGCGGGCGCCTACCGACGTGCCGCCGATAACTGTCTGCTCCGCGCCATTGACTATGATTACCCCTCCGAAGGCATTAGCAAGTGCCCGGTTGCCGGAGAAGTCCGTGCCGATATAATTGCCCAGAACCGCATTGCCGCTGGTGGTCGGATCGGAAACCCATAGGCCATACTGCAAATTGCCGGACAACAGGTTGCGCGCGAGTGCGTTTGTGCCACCAACGACATTTCCACTCGCGCCGTTGCCGACCAGCACCCCGCTCAACGCGTTGGGCACGGCGTTCGAGCCGCGGGCATCCGTGCCGATGTAGTTGCCGAGCAGAATGTTGCCGGTGGTGTTCGAGTCAGTGATGTAAATGCCATATTGCGAGTTGCCGGACAGGACGTTGCCCGCGAGCGCATTGGTTCCGCCGATGGTATTGCCGCTGGCGCTGTGCTCGATGAGAATGCCTTGATATGCATTCGGGGCGGCGTTGCTGCCGCTGGGGCTGAGGCCGAACCAACAACCGGAGATGCCGTTGTTCGTGGCGTCCGCATAGATCAGCGTGAGGCCGTTCCAGTTGAACCCCATGAAAGAAATGCCTCTCACCTGGTTGCTCGAGGAGTAAATCAGCAGCCCCGTATCCGAGGTGAAGGTTTCGGGTAGGACTTGCAGGCCATCTAGCACAATAAGGGGCGGGCCGGTGAAACCCGGTTGCGTTGAGCCGTCAATCACCATGCCGTTCGCCACTAGGGGTGGCAATTGCCCCGTGAGATGGATATTGAACACGCCGTTGCTATAACCGGGGTCGCTCGCCGGAATGTTGAAGCGTACCGGCGAACCCGGATGATCCGTCGCGTAATAAATGGCCCCCCGCAAAGTGCCCGGACCGACATCGGCGGTCGTAGTGACGACGTTGGTAAGCGGCACGAGCGAGGGGCCGTAAAGATAGGCTAATGCCGCACGATCGCCGGGGCTAATACAATAATTCCCCATCCGGAATTGGTAGCGGGGAAAATAAGGCGGTTTAGGCTCCTGCGTGGCCAGCACGCCCTGGTCGGCCGAAGCGAAATCCCAGGCCAAATGCATGACGGACTCGAAATCGTAATTTCCCTGCGGCACGCTGGTGGGATCAATGGTGAACCAATATATGTTGGTTGGCTCGTCGGCGATGTTATTCGTTAGGACGGTGATGTAATTGGTTGCGTCTGGCCGGATGTTTTCGTGCGTGAATCCGAATGAGTGGCCCATCTCATGGCAGACCTGCGCGCGACTCAAGCTGGACACAGTGACCATCTGCGGCCCGTAGCCGCCGGACACGAAGTCGAGGAAGTTCGTGTTGTAGCTGAACAGAATCCAACGGGCTTGGTTGGTATGCGGTACGAAGTTCACGTTGGCGGCGAGTTCCCATTCGCGCAAACCGTCCAGGTAGGTTTCCTGCTGTGCGGCGGTGAGCGTGTTCGTGAATTCGTAGGGCACCACCCCGCCGGGCCAGGGAACGTTCGTGGGCGAGGTGCCGGCATAAAAATTCCCCGCGAGAAGCCGTGCAGACGCCACCAGCCAGAACCCAAATAACGACGTCCCGCAAAACCCACCCCGACGCCAGGTGGCCCGATAAAGGCGCTTGGTTTCTGCTTTCACCTTCCACTTATAATCCATTTGAATGAAGCCTGCAAAGGTAGGTTATGAGCCTCCGATGCGTGACGTGACGTGAGGTTGACTCCGGCGGAAAACTCATCGACAAGGAAATCGAGACACATTTTGTCTCCCTTGGCCTCCAGTATCTGTTCAATCCAAGTTGAGGGGCAGAACTCGAGGTGCCTTACGATTTCCGCCACTTCAAAACCATGCGGAAGCCGAGTTTCCCCTTTTTCAGAATTTCACCGCCAACCAACTGGCCGCCCCCGTGCTGTTCAAAGTGAGCCACCACGAATTACGCGTGGTTCACCACCGTCACCATGTCCAACACGGTTTACGCGGGCATCGCGGTCACTTCGCACCACCAGGACGGCATCGCCACTGCCACCCTCGACAATCTTGCGGTCGGCCCATTGACATCCGTGGCGTGGCCGGACTCTAAAGAGCGAATCTTCCTTGGCGGCGAAACGCCTTGCCCGGCCTACCTTCAGTCACTAGGCGGCTTCAAGATGCTCCTGGCCGGTAACGTCGCGGATTGGATGTCCGTTCAGAGCTCCAGTCACTTGATCAATTGGGCGACCTTGGGAACCGTAACCAACACCTACGGCGTTGTCCCCCTCCTTGACCCGCAAGCCCTGACCAATGCGTTCCGCTTCTATCGCGCCGAGCGCGTCGGGCCGTGATGGAACCTGCGGAACCCGCCAGTTCACCATTCGAACCGAGGCTGCGATGAAACCTCCTCCAATAAACGAGGCAGAAGCTTGATTAACCGGATGCGTTTTTACCAAGCAGTTTGTTCCTTTGCCAGATCAGTCCCAAGGAGTCCAGGACCCTTCCAAGGGCCGCATTTATGTGATGCGCCCAGCCGGCCTGGGAAGCGCGGTTACGATGAACGTCAGCGACGCGGCAAGCCAATCGGCAAAACCGGTCCGCACGGCTTCCTGTGCTGGGAACGGGACCCGGGAGACACAATCGTTATCGGGACGGCGGAAGGCACCAGCCAAGCGCCCCTGACGGTTCAATCCGGTAACGTTTATTGCATTTTTCAACATGTTTGGATGGGGCTGTTGATTGCACGGAAGGGACTCGAAGTCGTAGATGAGGACAAGGGCCCTAAGGTTCTCAAGAAGTGCCATCGACCCAAGATAGAATAAGCACCGCGCTCGGCAGCCTCTGGGACCTCGCCGTAAAGGGCCAAGGTTCCTGCTGGGCGCCACCAATGCCCAAGGCTACTTCCTGGGTACCGACCGGAGCGGAGCGTTTACACTGGGGTCCATTGGATAGACCACGACCATTCGAGGATGCCCCGTCGCTCCGCTCCGCCCAAAGCGCTGTCGCCACTGCGATCTGCCACCGCACTCCAAAAGGCCGGCGTCGTTCGCGTCGTTCCACATTGTAGTGCATCCCGCGGATTCCTCAGTACACTGGAAGCCCCGTGACACCGCACGAAGAGTCCTTGCCCCACACAGGGCTGTTCCCTTCCTCTCCCATCTGCGCTGCCACCAAATGCCGACTCGCCGCCCCGCTGGATCTCTGAGCGCCTCGCGGTGCTGGAGTTCGCGTCTTCCGCTTATTCCGCATACATATTCCGCAGTTACCTCTATCTGCCGTAGCGCTAGCGGGGAAATGAACCGCGGAACACACGGAATACGCGGAAAGGCGCTGTCTAATGGCTACTAACCCAGGCCTTGAGAGGGTCCGATTTTCTTCCCGTTTCCCGGTTATCGGTTGGACGCGGCTTTCAGGACGTGATGCCAATTCGCAGATTACAACGATCTCAAGCTACCTTCAAGGAGGGTTCGTAAAAGGATGGGCGGCAAGGGCGGCAAGGATACCATGTGGTGCGCGCCGCCGGTGTCGATGGGCCTTCGTTCTTATTTCGAATCTCTACCCGGGACATCGCCGCCCGCTCGTCCTGGGCTATTGTCTTGTCGCCCTTCCAGGGCTCCGACTTAGTTGCCTGTTCAACGGATGGAGACGATCCAGTTTTGGTGGTAGCGATACAGTTTGACAAGCTGGATACCAGACTGGCCCGTAACCAGGCGCAGATGCCGACCTTGGTGATTTTCATCGCCGTTTAACCGGCGACCGGCGACCCATTGGCCATTTACAAATAAACCTTCCTCAATGCTCGCGATACCAGTCATGGGATCAGCGTGCGTTCAGCCTCACCTGAACCAGGATTAAAAAAATTCTTCTGCCTCCTGACAGCGACGGACGATTTCGCACAATCAGTTTGTCACACTCCCCCCGCGCCACCGCCACGCGCCTTCTTCGCTTAATCCGCGTCAGCGTTTTGCCCCCGCCTTGAGGCGCGAGCATCGAGTTTCCTCCTTTTTTACCTTGAGAGCCGTTCAAGTGCGGTTTCTCACAACTTTGGTGAGTAGCTATGAGTCAGAAATTTAGTGTGCGGAAAATGATGTTCGGTAGTGGCTTTTTCGCCGGCCTTGTGGCGCCGAGCGCGGCCTGGGCTTGCGCGTGTGGACGGCGGCAGGCATGGCCTACAAGGGTCTCTCTTTCGGTCGCCTGAGCATTGCTCCATTGGCACAGCTTATTTTTTCCGAACGGACCAGCGACACTGGCGCCAATGCTTCGGGCGGCGCCAACGACGACCCCGCCGCCGGTCCGGCCTCCGGCTACCAACGCATCCTGTTGTCTCCCGGAATCGAGTTTCATGTTGATCGGGTGAGCATTTATGCGGACGCCGAGTTTCCCCTTTTTCAGAATTTCACCGGCAACCAACTGGCCGCCCCCGTGCTGTTCAAAGTGAGCTTCAGCTTTATGTTTTAACCGCAAACCGTGTGGTGGCGTTCCTCCCTTCGCCACGCGTCAGTTCCTGTTCACTGTTTTCGGGGTGTGACGCTGACCGAACCATGAGCCCTTCTTGAGGTTTCTTTCGCTGAAGCGTCGGAATTGGCTGAATAGCTTAACGCGGACCGCTGTGTTGACCTCGGACGCTTTCCAGACTCGTCAAAAAACTATCATTTTTTGCTTGCAGTCAGGGTGAAAACTTCGCATGCTAGGCGCCAGTTGGTCAACAAATCTCAAAAAGATCTGTTGTGTCAAACAATCCGTAAACCCAAGAAGCAGAATTATGCGCAGAGTAGCCTTCACACTAGCGGCCCTCCTCGGAGGGATTCATCTCGCCTCGGCCACCGTAACGGTACAAGGCTGGTGGCACCTTGACAGTACGCAGCCCATTAACGACTCCAGCGGCAATAGCCGGACGTTCGGAAGCGCCTACTCGACCGCACCGGCCACCGGCGGCTCCGTGGCCGCACAACTGATTAACAACGGGGTGGGCGGCCCCTTGGACGCCACGGGCTGGATCAGCACGAATTGTATTCAAGTCGGCGTTGGAGTGGGGGGCAAGCGGCAGAGTTCGATGTGGGGCATCGGCTATAACCCGCCCGCGCAAAATTACGGCATCGAGATCTGGGTGCTGCCGCAGGATAACGGAATCGCCGGCGGGACCGGCGGCTGGATTCTCTCGTCCGGCCAATCCGGGGGTGTCGCGTTCCGCGTCAACGCTCCGGTCGGCAACCCTTCCTATATTGATGCCTTCGACGTGGGCAATTCAATGAGCATTGGCAGCCAAGTGCCCCTCGACACCAACCAATGGATGCACCTCGCCCTTGTGAATAACGGGGGCATCACCACTTTTTATACTAATGGCATTGCTTGTGGGCCCAGCGTGACGAACGGTACCTCGACCCCTGCCGGGGACGTTTATGCGATTAGCGCGCCGGGTGACAACCAAGCCTTTTATGGGTTTCTTGATGAAGCGCGCATGTTCACCTTCGCAGCAGGTGCGTTCTCGACCAACGACCTGCTGCTCCGGCCAGCGGGCCCGATCATTAACGGCCAGCCCCAGAATGCCATAGTCTGGAATGGCGGGGCCGCGCCTTTCAATCTTACTGCGGCACTGGATAATAGCCTGACGTACCAGTGGCAGCGGGGCGGCACGAACATCAGCGGGGCCACCAGTAGCGCCTACCTTCTTCCAATCGTCGCCCTGACGGATAGCAGCAGCACGTTCGATTGCAAGCTTACCGCTTCGAGCCTGACTGTCACGAGCGCGACCGCTACGTTGACGGTGGTGCCTCCTAACGCCTCAGATGTGGCGGCCTACCGTAACTTGGTGACGACCGAACCGACTCTGCTGGGCTACTGGCCGGTGGACAATTGCACCGGCGCTGTCGTCACGAATACCGTGGATGCAGCCTATAACGGCGCGCTGGAACTGAACGCGAGCTACGACGGGCGGACCAATCGGTCCTTCGGCCAACGCGCCCTGTCCTTCAACGCGGACGGCGACGTGCAGGTTCCCAACAATACGAACTATGAATTCGGCAGCGGCTTCGGGACCATTGAAGCGCTGGTGTACCTTAGCCAGCAGCCGGCGAATTCGGCGGCCATCGTTTGGGAAGGATCCGACGGCGGCGCTCCCTACTATGCGTTGCTGGCCTCGGCCAACGGGAGCTTCCTGATTTACACGAACGACACGACGCTTCTGACGTGGCCGGTGGCCGGTGGGCTGATCGGCAAGTTCGCGCACGTCGCGCTCGTTTTCGATAACGGTACGAATGTCACCCCTTATGTGAACGGCCAATCGCTGGGGACGCAACAACAGACTAGTTTTGGGAGCAGCCCCGGTGGACCGCTGTGGTTTGGTGCAGTCGGCAACACCACGACGGATAGCCGGTGGGTCGGAACAATCGATGAAGTGGCTGTTTACAGCAGCGCCTTGTCCGCGGCCGATATCCAAAGCCATTTCACTAAGTTCTTTTACGGGACGAACAACGCGCCGCCCGTGATCCTCAGCCAGCCGAGTTCCAAGACGATGCTGGCGGGCGGTTCGCCCCAGTTGTTGGTTTCGGTGGCCGGGGCATTGCCTTTTACCTACCAGTGGACCTCAAACAACATCGCGATTCCGGGCGCCACGTCGGCATCCTTAACGCTCGTGCAAACCAAGACCACGTCCAGCGCAACTTACGAACTCAATGTCAGCAATGTGTTTGGTTCAACCAATACGCAACCGATCGTCCTCACGTTCGTGGCGCCTCCGGCCGGTTATGTGTCTAGGGTGATGAACGACAACCCGACCGCCTTCTGGCGCTTGGCGGACACGGCGGGCCCAACGGCGGCGGATTCGGCAGGGTTGTACGATGGCACCTATACCAGCAGCGGGGTAACGTATGCGGCTGGCGGGGCACCGGGCGATACAAATGCCGGCGCCCTCTTTGATGGTTCGACCGGTCGCGCACTGGTACCGAATACTTCAGCGATCAACCCTAATGGCCCGTTCACGATCGAGTTCTGGGGAAGGCTGGCGGCTTATGGGTTCTACGTGCCCTTGTCCTCCATGAACCGCCCGTCACGCGATAGTGGGTACGAGTTCTATATCGATGGCAACAGTGCCGGGTATGAATTCCACACTGCGGCCGGCGGCGGTTACAACATGATTACGGCCGACGACCATGTTCCTGGGAATGGGGTCTGGACTTACGTGGTGGGCGTTTACGACGGAACGAACATCTTCCTGTATGTCAACGGGGCGCTGGGTGACATTCAAGAGGATCCACCGTTGCCCGCAGGCGAGGACAACTGGATGACCGAAGGCGCACCGCCATTTAATCCAGACACCGCCGAGCCGTTCTATCTCGCGTCGAGAAGCGATAACACGCATTATTACCACGGGACGCTCGCTGACGTCGCCTTTTATAACTACGCCCTGACGCCCGCGCAGATAACCACCCATTGGAGCTACGGGTGGACGCCGTCGCATATCACTCAATCGCCCATAGGTGTAACCAACGTTGAGGGCAGCACTATCACGCTAACCGCCGTCGCCTCGGGGGTGCCGAATATCTATCAATGGATAAAGGATGGCACGGTCTTGGCCGATGTGTCCAACCCGGTGGATAACACGCCCCATTATTCCACCGATGTTACCAACTCGACGCTGACGATCACTGAAGCCCGGCCGGCCGACTCCGGCGAATACTGGCTGGTGGTTACCAATCCGTTAGGCAACAGCGTTTCGGCTCAGGCCAAAGTCCTCGTTCTCCCGGATACGAACCGGCCCATGGTAACGGCAGTGACTGGCTTGGGTACTCCTAATGGCACGGGCCCGACGCCCTACCTGGTCAAAGTCAATTTCAACAAGCGAATTGACCCCGCGACAGGCGGCAATACTTTTAACTACGTGTTGAGCCCCTCGGTGGCCATTAACACGATCTATGTCTCGGCTAACACGACGGCTGCCGCCTTTGGCAGTGACTGGCGGACCGTCTTCCTCGAAACCGTCGGCCTGACGCCTGGTACGAAATACACGCTAACGGTCAGCGGGATTCTTGACCAGGCGCAAACGCCCAATACGATCCCGACGATGACGGTCGGGTTCCGTGCTCCGCTCCTGACCAGCGGGGTCCTGGATTGGGACTATTATTACGAGATCACTCCGCAGGCCGTTGCGTCACTGACCAGCGCCCCGAACTATCCCTTCGGGCCGCAAACCAATTGGATCACCACGGATTTCGATTCCGACCAAATCACCGGGGGTGATCTGAACAACGTGCCGGCCTTCGGAGCGGCTGGGGATAACTACGGCGATAGCCTGTCCGGCTGGATTACGCCCACCGTCTCGGGCCAGTACTATTTCTTCCTGGCCAGCGATGATTCATCGGAGCTTCTCTTGAGCTACGATTCCAATCCGGCCAACGCGCAGATTATCGCCGAGGAAACCGGTTGTTGCCATGGGTTCCAGGAACCCGGTGCACCGACCACCTCGGACCTGCAATCGTTAACCGCTGGTACCGCTTACTTCATCCAGGCTCTGCACACGGAGGGCGGCGGTGGTGACTATGTGAAAGTCGCATGGCGGAGTTCGACCGACAATACGGCCGCCACGAATCTGGTGCCCATCCAGGCCCAATTCCTTTCCGCTTATGCGCCAGTCGCAGCGCCTAGATTCACTTCGACGCTCCGCAATGGCGGGACCTTGACTATCTCTTGGACTGGGTATCAGGCGGTTCTGGAACAATCGGCAGACCTGAAGACCTGGGCACCCGTGCCGGGCAATCCTAATCCGCTCGTGATCAACGTTCAGGTAGCGCCACGCATGTTCTATCGATTGGAGCAATAAAACCCACCCTAAGTTGGGCCTTACACAAGACCGGGGGCAACCCCGGTCTTTTTTTTGTTTCATCCGGGCTATTGAGAACGAGGCGACGAAGGGGGTCCTGCTTGCACGAACGGTTGGCTCACCCCGCCGGAACGGTTGCCGGGATTTCTCGGTTAGCTACTCAATCGTTCGAGCACAGCTTCGAGTTGGGGGCCGATTCGCCGA
>Ga0209517_10003510_pt1 | contig 21251 bp, 20 predicted proteins | sample PeaSoiMetSII2010_FD_187695 | JGI IMG/M metagenome (GOLD analysis project Ga0209517, IMG submission 187695) | Peat soil microbial communities from Weissenstadt, Germany - SII-2010 (SPAdes) (version 2) | ecosystem: Environmental > Terrestrial > Soil > Wetlands > Peat | place: Germany...
ATCCGATGCAGCAGAATCTGGGTCTTCCGGCAAATGCGTACCTGAGTAGTCTTTGAAAATAAAAAATGGACATGGCAAGGTGCGTCCGTGTTGTTTGACGGCAATCGAACACTACGGAGGAGCCACAAGCCATGTCCACATCGATACTTTACCATGCTTTTGGGCTCAAGGGTATTGAGTACCGAGCAACCCGTTTCTTCGCAGACACACTGATTTTCAGCGCCGAAATGAAAAAACAGGCTTTCCTGTGTCCCCATTGCGGCTGCCGACGAACAATTTTCAAGGGACAGAAGCGAAGGTGGTTCCAGATGGGTCCAATCGGACGCAAGAAGTGTCTCCTCGATCTTGTCCTCCACCGTGTACAGTGCTGTGAGTGTTCGACTCTATGGTGGCCGACACTTCCATTTATGATCGGAACTCACCGCTTTGTCAGATCTTTTGCCCTGACTGTGCTCGACATGCTCAAATTCGGGACGATTAGATCGGTCGCCGAATTCCTTGGAGTAGGCTGGGACCTGGTCAAGGACATCCATAAAGAAAGGCTGCGGTTCCTTTATCGCAAAATCCCTCTCCACAAAGTGAAGATCATCGGCATTGACGAGTTCAGCCTCAAAAAGGGCCATCATTATATGACCGTGGTCACCGATCTGGGTACCGGCAGGGTTCTGCACGCCGTTGAAGGAAAGAGCAAAGAGGACATACGGCCCTTTCTGGAAAGTCTGGCCAGGAAAGGGAAAAAACTGGAAGCTGTCGCAATGGACATGAGCAGTTCCTACTTCTGGGCGGTCCGTGAAACAATGCCCCACGCAAAAGTTGTTTTCGACCGGTTCCATGTTGTCTCGCTCATGAACGAGGCCATTGATGAACTCAGGCGGGACCACCAAGCAGAACTCGACTCTCTGGGTCAACAAACCCTTAAAGGAAGCCGTTTCTTGCTTCTACGCAATTACGATTCTCTTGAACCTGATCGCAGGGCCAGGCTCGATGCCCTGCTCAGCGTCAACCGCCCTCTTTTTGAGATTCACTCCATGAAAGAACAGTTGAGACTGTTCTGGGAAAAGACGGACCGCAAAGAGGCGGAGCAATTTCTCACCGTCTGGTGCAGGGATGCCATGAGCTCGGGGATCAAGGTGCTCAAGAGAGTGGGGAAAACCCTTGCTGCGTACCGCACAGGCCTCCTCAACTACTTCGATCACCGCATCAACAGCGGCGCCGTCGAGGGCCTGGTTAACAAAATCAAGACTCTCAAAAGGCAGGCTTACGGGTTCCGGGATGCTGAGTACTTCAAACTGCGCCTCTACCACCTGCATACACAGAGGTACTCGTTAGCCGGATGAACCAGAACATACCGGGGTGTTACCAAACATTTGCGGCGCGTTTGGGTTGAATCAGTCATCTCTGAAAAACGAGACATCCTGTCAGTGCAGACCTTGCGCAACTGGATCATGGCTTCCAGCTTTCTGGCATCCACCGCTATGATCATAGGCCTTGGCCTCCTTAGCTTCCTCTTTAAAACTGATCATATATCGGAGGTCCCCATCGATTTTGCTCTGATCTTTTCAAGGATGAAGGTACTTTTCATGATCAAACTATTGGTGCTGATGGTGCATTTCTTCTTCGCCTTCTTCAGTTTTACTTTATCGATCAGATACATGAACCAGGTTAACTTCATGATCAATGTTCCAATCGACTGCGACCCCATGTTGACCCCTGAATTCATCGCCGCCACCCTGGATACCGGAATGGTTCACTACACAATGGGAATGCGCGCCTTCTATCTGTCCGTAGTGGTCACCCTTTGGCTCTTTGGACCGGTTTGGATGTTTCTGGGCAGCCTGGTTATGGTCTGCGTTCTCTACAAGCTGGACCATTGCTGTACGCTGGAATATTCAACGGCTCAGTGTGATATAGAGACGCGCAAGGCGAAAATATAGGCGGTGGGACCGCCGGCCTGGTTCGCCACTCAAACTTCGGCGGCGGCAAGAATAATCCCCCTCCCCTCCTTTTCATGGTTTCCGGAGGACACAAGGGACTTTTCTATTTTTTTCTGAAGACTGACCACTGTTTTATTGGCTTACGACAGAAGTCTTAAACCTGATCCGGTATTTTTCGATTTTCCCCATTAGAGTCGGGCGTGAGAGGCCAAGCATTTTTGCGGCCCGTGACTTGTTCCCACCGCTCAGGTTTAGCGCCTCGGTGATGACCATTGCGGCAAACTGATCCATGGCCGAATCGAACGTGGCGGTTCCCTCTTCCTGAGAGCTGAGCAGATTTCGGACCCAGGTTCGGATGGCATCCTCGGGCAAATCGGGTTTTTCGGCTGTTTGCTTCCGGGCGATTCCGCTCACCCGCGCAATATTTTCATGCGATACAGGCCCTCCCCTGTTGAAGATCAGAGCTTTCTGGATTGCATTGGCCAGTTCACGCACGTTACCCGGCCAACTGTAAGCGCAAAGCATCTCAAGGGCTTGAGCAGTAATTCCCGGATCGGGGACCCCGATTTCTTTCGAGTAGCGTCTGATAAGGTATTCGCAAAGCAGCGGAATATCGTCCTCCCGGTCCCGCAAAGGAGGGAGCGAAATAGTTACGACCTTTAACCTGTAGTAGAGGTCTTCCCTGAATGCACCCTCTGAGAGAGCGGCTTCAAGATCGCGATTGGTCGCAGCGATTATGCGCACGTTAACCGGAATGGGATCGCGGGCGCCAAGCCGTTGGATGCTTCTTTCCTGGAGCAGGCGAAGGATTTTTGCCTGAATGCCAAACGGCATGTCCCCGATTTCATCGAGAAAAACCGTTCCGCCGTCAGCCTGCTCGATCCGCCCCACCCTGCGGTTCACGGCGCCGGTAAAAGCGCCTTTCTCGTAGCCGAAAAGCTCACTTTCCAGGAGAGTTTCAGGGATTGCAACGCAGTTAATGATCAGAAAAGGCTTATGGGACCTGGCGCTGTGCTGGTATAGAGCTCGGGCGACGAGTTCCTTGCCAGTCCCCGATTCCCCCCTGATAAGCACAGTGGCATCCGTAGAGGCCACTCTTCCGATTGCCTTATATACCTCCTGCATGGCCCGGCTTCGTCCTATGATGGCTTCGCCGGAATCGGTTTCCGGCACAGGGTCCAATTCGACCCGAGAGCGCATAAACCGGCCGGCCTCAACCGCTTTTTCTATCAAGGCAAGCATTTCGGGTATATTGAAAGGTTTGAGGATGTAATCGAAAGCGCCCATCTTTGTCGCTTCTATCGCAGTTTCAGTGGTCCCGAATGCAGTCATTATGATGACCGGCAAAAGCGGCTCGTTTTCGCGGATAGCTTTGAAAGTCCGGAGTCCGTCCATGCCGGGAAGCCGCACATCCATGATGATAAGGTCCATTCCAAAAGACTTTATCAATGACAGCGCAGCTTCGCCTGTTGAGGCAGTTTTCACTGTGTGGCCGTCCTGGGTGAGCAGCTTCTCGAAACTGCGGCGCAAATGGTGATCGTCATCAACTATAAGGATCGAAGCCAAGCTCCCTCCTTGCGGCACGGCAGGGTGATCGTGAAAGTGGCGCCTTTATTAGGGCGGCATTTAACGCTCAGATAGCCCTTGTGTTCCCGGATAATGCGGGCGGCTATGCTTAAACCAAGCCCGGTGCCTTCCTGTTTTGTCGTGTAGAAGGGTTCGAAGATCTTCTCTTTTATACTCTCGGAAATACCCGATCCGGTGTCGCTAACGCGAATCACTACGACACTTCCCGCGGGCTCGGTTGAGCCTTCCTCTTCGGATATTAGAATACGCCCACCGTCTCCCATCGCCTCGCAAGCATTCACGATCAGATTTACAAATACTTCCTTGAGCTGTTCGGGGTCACAGTCAATCTCCGGTAGTTTGCAATCTCTCAACAGTTCGAGTGTAACCCCATAAGATTCCATTCGATGATGGAGAAGCTGTGTCGCCATATCTACCACTTCCGACGGACTCGTTCTTTGAATCTTTAGCTTAGGGGGCCTGGAGAATTCGAGAAAGTTCGCCACTATAGTATCTATATGCCGGATCTCTTCGGAAATAACGTCAAAATCCTCTTTCTGCGCAGTCGAAAGCGTGAGCGTTCGCTCCAGGGTAAATAGCCGCATTTTAACCGAGGTAAGTGGATTTCTTATGCTGTGGGCAACCCCGGCCGCAAGTTTTCCTATTTGCGCCAGTTTTTCGGACTGGAGCAGATGCTCCCGGCTCTGCTCAAGCTCGATGCGGGTCGTATCAACACTTTCCAGCAGCCCTTGTATTTTTTTCCCAAGTGCTTTTACCTCGTCCGGCTCGTCAACAGACTCACCACCCTCCTTGCCGGCCGTAAGCGCCAAGAGCCGGATCGGCACGAGCACTCTGCTCAAAAGCAATTGACCAAGCAAAATCCCGAGGCCAAGGGCGATAATCAGGGCAATGAACGCGGCCGTATCAAAAAAGGCCACTTTGAACCTGATCTCTTCAGAAATGGAACCGACTCTCTCATATTGTATGTCTTTAAACTGTTCGCAAAGCTCCCGGATCGCGAAAAAGGGGCTGCGGACGTCCTTGTGCAACGCGTAACCCTCTTCCCGTCTCCCTGCTTTGTACAGTTCGATGATGCTTTCCCTTAAGTTGCTATACCGAATGTATTTCGATTCAATGTCGTTTAGCAATAAGCGCTCACGAGCCGAGTCGGCCAATTCGCGGGCTTTTTTCAGCCATTTTTCGAATTCGTGTCTGTGCTCGTCGAGTTGGGACAGCCATTCACTGTTGCCGTCGATATAATAATAGCTCAGCAGTCCCCTTTGCATTGCAAGAGAGCTCTCGATTTCCTGGCTGACATTCAGCGCGGCCACCCTTGACCCGATTACCGAGGATACGGCGCTGTCCATCCTGTGCACCATCCAGATGGTGGTCAAACCTCCCAGCATTGCTATAGCCACAAGTGCGCCTATAGCGAACATTACTCTGGTTCTGAGCCTGAAGCGCTTCAACATTCGAGGTCCTTTGCAGGCAGCACCCACGTATAGGTCTCGCGCAAAGACGCGATGACGGCATTAGCAGAAATAATATCAATTGGACTGTAAAAAAATAGCGAAAAGAGCGGAGGCGGGGAATGAATTTTTGAATTCTTTACTGGCTGCGAATCACGAAAACTACTCCCGAACATATGAGCAGCACGCCGATAATCCTGCACAGGTTGACCGGCTCATTAAACATGTATCGGCCGACGAACAGGGTGGCGATATAAGTGCAGCTTACCATGGGGAATGCTACACTGATATCCAGCTTCGAAAGAACATCCAGCCAAAGAATTGCGCTCACGCCGTAGAGGCCAAATCCGATAAGAATATACGGTGCGGCAACGAATTTGCGGTACAGTCCCCCTAGGCCAATCTCCAGGACCGGCATGCCACCGGAGCGCACAATGGCCAACTTCATGAGCGTTTGGCCGACTACCACCATTGAAATGCAAATAAAAGCCAACACAAGAGCGTGCAGATTCAATCTGTGCATTAAACGAAGCTCCTCGATTCACTAAACAGGTGAACCGGTCAATTGGTAAAAAGGTGAGTGGAGAAGCGCGAATGCTTCTAAGGTTTTGTCCGACTCACTATTCACCTATTTAGCTGGCGGCCCGAAGTCGGGCAGGCCGGCTTCTTCATATCGCGGCATCTCCACCATTTTCTTCGAACGGTTGCAATAAAAGGTTGGCGGTGGGACCGTCGGCCAGCTTCGCCACTCAAACCTTTGGCAACGGCGCCACCCCCCCCCAGGGGACGACAGGTACTATTTTGCCAGGGCCCACTTGCCGTCTTTTACCACGATCATTTCCAGATCGTCCTTGCTTAGGCCGTTATGGTCCTGGGCGGACATGTTGAAGATCCCGTGCATTCCAACGAACCCCTTTGTGTTCTCAATATGTTCGCGGATCTTTGCGGGGTCCGGCCCAACAGCCTGGAGCGCGGATACGGCCAAGTTCATTGCATCCGAGGCATGACCGCCAAACGAGGACACAGGCTCTTTGTAGCGCTCTTCATAGGCTGCTTTATACTCCAATATGGCCTTTTTCTGCGGCTGGTTGTCCGGCAGCAGATCGCCCACATTGACCCGTGCAAGAGCAAGCAACACCCCTTCAGCGGCCTTGCCGGCCAGTTCCAGATTCTTCAGGTTACCGAAACCGTGGCTCTGATACAAAGGGATCGAATCCATGGCCAAATCGCGCCAAGTCTTGATCGCAAGGACCTGGGTCGGCCCGATTGACCAGTTGACTATGGCCTGGGGCTGTGTGGACCTGATTTTGGTCATCTGCGCCGAAAGATCCGTATCCTGAGGCCCATAGCGCTCATCAGCCACGATCTCTATTCCATATCCGGGCGCGAGCCTCGACAGCTCCTCCCGGCCGCTGGCGCCGAAGGCGTCGGAAGCGGTCATGATGGCAATCTTCCTGATACCTTTTGCCTTCATGTAATCGTACATTTTCTCCACTACGTGACTATCCGAACCCGCGACTTTGAATATCCATTTATGACTCTCGACCGGCGTCACGATCTTGTAGCTGGCGGCACAGGAAATAAGAGGAATGTGAGCTTCCTCGTCCACCCCCACCACGGCGAGGCTCGTTCCTGTTGTGGTCGGTCCGATAATCACCGGAACTTCATCCTTCTTTATGAGCCTTTTTACCGCCAGATTGCACTTGGTGGCATCAGTCTCATCGTCGACGACAATGAGTTCAATGGGATGGCCGTTGATGCCTCCCTGCTTGTTTATCTTCTCAACCATCATCTCGGCCGTCTTCTTTTCCGGGTCACCCAGAAAAGAACCTCCACCGGTAACTGAGAAAACCGCTCCAATCTTGTAAGGTTCCTTTTGCGAACTCGCCTGAACCCCCGAAAAATGCAGCACGGCCGAAACCACGAGTGCAACAATCCCCAAGCCGGTTAAAACTTTAACCTTCATTGTGCAACTCCTTTGCCCTGGATTAAACCTATTTATCTATGTTCTCTGGAAGATGAAATAAACTTTATAGAAAACGATCCGCAAAAGTACAATGGAAATCTGATATACTTCGCTCCCGGAGAGCACATGTTGCGCGAAAAACACAAAATCCTGATTATTGACGACGAGGCCCCATTCCGTTCCGCATTGCGGCGGCTCTTGGAAAAATCACACATAATCCTGGAGGCCGATACCGGAGGGGCCGGCATAATGCTTGCCGAACGCGAGGCTCCCGACCTGGTTTTGCTCGATATCGGTCTGCCCGACGGAAGCGGCCTTGAGTTGCTGCCCCGCTTGAAGGAGATGCGTCCTTCTCCGACAGTTGTAATGATAACTGCATACGAGCGGGTCAAAGACGTAGTCGTGGCAATAAAGCACGGAGCTTTCGATTATCTTGTAAAACCGGTCGATCTCGATGAATTTGAATTAACCATCCAAAATGCTCTCGAACACGCCGGTCTGAAAAATGAAATCAGCCGGCTGCGCCAGGAAGTCCAGAGGCTCCAGGGAGTCGATATGATGATCGGCAAAGATCAGGCCTTTCTGGATGCACAGATGCTCGCCATAAAAAGCGCACAGAGCCGTGACGCTGGTGTTTTGATACAGGGGGAGAGCGGGGCCGGCAAGGAGCTCTTTGCCAGGCTCATTCACACGAGGAGCCCTCGGGCCGCGTATCCGTTCGTAGCCCTCAACTGTGCGGCTTTTTCCCCGGAAATCATAGAAAGCGAGCTTTTCGGACATGAAAGGGGAGCTTTTACCGGCGCCAAATCGGAAGGCAAAGAGGGCTTGCTCCAGGTTGCCGATGGCGGCACCCTTTTTTTGGACGAAATAGTGGACCTGCATCCGGAGATCCAGGCCAAGTTGCTTCGGGTAATGGAAGAACAGGAATTTTTCGCCGTGGGGGGCACCCGGAAAAAAAAGGTGGATATCCGGATAGTCTCAGCTTGCAACCAGGACCTCTGGCACGTTGCCGAGGGGGGCGGTTTCCGCAAAGATCTCTTCTTCAGGCTTGCAACGATAAAGATAAGCCTGCCTTCTCTGCGGGAACGGCGCGAAGATATACTCTCACTTGCTTGTGCATTTATGGAGGAGTTCAACGATAAATATGGGAAAAAGTTCCGAGGCTTCAATCCCAAAGCTGAAAGGCTTTTGATGAATCACTCGTGGCCGGGAAACATACGCGAGCTGCGCAACAGCATCGAACGTGTGGTCCTGTTGGAAAATGACGATACGATTGTAGGTCGTCACCTTCATTTTCTCGACTCCGACCTGGCCGAACCAGGGCCGTTTCAGCCGGAAAAATTCGGCATAGTCTTGCCCGATGAAGGCATTGGTCTCGAGGAAATAGAAAAGCAGGTTATCCTTCAGGCTTTCGAAAAATGCAGCTCCAATAAATCCAAAACGGCGCGCTTCCTCCAGCTTCCGCGTCACGTGCTGCTCTACCGCCTGAAAAAATATGGAATAGAAACTTGAACAAAATGCTCCAATAATCTCCGCTTGTGAACAATATCCTACACATTAGAACTAACGCCCTGAATTCACGGAACTTTCCCAAAAGCCGCCCGGCATGGCGGGTGACTTTTATCCCGGATAGTGTATAATATTGTTCAAACCAGCATCTGAACAGATCCCGGACTAATCGCTCTAAGTTCGCTTCAGGCCTCGATCTCAATAACTCCACTTCAATGGCACACTACTTGCTCAAGTGAAGTCAACGGAGGCGAATGTGCGTGCTGAAAATCTAGTGCTGCTTGTCGAACACGACGCTTCGTTAAAACGCTCTTTGGGAAAATTTTTGGATCGGGCTGGATATGCCTTCAATAGCTGTTCAACAGCGACTCAAGCGCTGGCTCTTGCTAACAAAGCTCCTCCTGATGTGGTGATTCTTGAATATCATCTTCCGGATGCGAACGGTCACTCTCTTATCGAAAAGCTCAATCACGTTGCTCCTGATGCTGTTGCGATTGTTCTCTCTGAATACGACTTCCAGGCTGTAGCTGACGATCTTCATCGAGTGAAAGTAGAAACGTTCTTGAAGAAGCCCTTTGACCTTGCTGATTTTGAAGCTGCTCTGTACTCCGCCTGCGCAAAAGCCGGCAGGAACTCCGCTGAGGGTGAATGGCTACCGGAAATCAAACTCGAAGGCGTGTCCGCCTCCAACTTACGGGGAACTGTTAGAAACCGAAATTGATGTGAACGACTACTCTAAATCGCGCTGAAGCTCTAATTTCCAGGGAATGGTGGATTCTGAAAGGAGAAAGCTCAATTTAATCCGGTAAAGTTCAGTTCTTGCTCATGCTCTGAAATTGTCTCCCTGCTCAACTTGAACGGAAACTCATGCTCCTCTGACCCGCTGATTTCTTATTGGCCCTACGGTCCTGTTAGTGGTGGAAAATCTTTTTCTTTCCTCATCGGTTCTAAAAGTCTCCTCTGTCCGGAAGGCCATAAGGTAACCCCTTATGGCCTTTGGCTTTTTAATGCGGGGTTGCGTTCAATTCGGTCTTGCGAGTGGCGCGTGCAACGTAACGATTCGGCACTATCAGATTGGACAGCGCCGAATCGTAGATTGCGAGTTGTTTTTCAACCCGTGACCCGTAAACCGCCAACCTTGCCCTCCCCCTTCGTGAGGACTTGCCTTTTTGAAGAAATGTATGCGATATTGCTTGGGACTATGATTTTTCCCAACACAGGAGTGCGAAATGGAAGAAAGAAAGCTGAAGATCATCGAAAAAATCGAAGAAAAAGGTATGAGCGTTGAGGAAGTTGCCAAAGCAATTTCCTACGAAAATCCCATGGTGCTTGGACTCTACCTTGTAAAGGACTCCTACCCTGTTCCTGCAAGGATCCTCGACAAAATTGAAGCCTCGCTGGCGAACTGATTTGCAGGCTGTTGGGTGAGCATCCGGATTCGGCGCCGTGCCAGGCTTTACGCGGCCGGCGCCCCGTTCCCCTTGACATATTTTATTCTGAATTCGAAACCCCTGAGCATAAAAGGAACAACATGCCTGTCGCTTTCATAACAGGAGCAACGGGGTTTGTGGGTCACCATGTGGCAGAGGCTTTGATTCACCATGGATGGAGCCTCAGGGCGCTTTGCCGCAAACTTCCGCCTCAAAGCCGCGAACTGCCCGGCATAGCATGGCAGGTGGGCGATGTTCGCAATCCGGACCAGGTAGTTAGCGCTATGTCCGGGGCCGAGGCTGTTTTTCATGTTGCAGCCGATTACAGGTTATGGGCGCGCGATGCTCGTGAAATTTATGAGAGCAACGTAACCGGCACGGTCAATGTCATGCAGGCCGCTTTGGCAACCGGGGTGAAGCGGGTTGTGCATACAAGCAGCGTTGGAGCGCTCGGGCTTATTGCGCATGGGGCTCCGGCCGATGAAAACACTCCTGTCTGCATAGATGACATGGTCGGACACTACAAGAGGTCGAAGTTTCTCGCCGAGCGGGAAGCCGAGAAATTCCTGGAGAAAGGTTTGCCTTTGGTGTTTGTGCACCCGAGCACTCCGGTTGGCCCTGGAGACCACAAACCGACACCCACGGGCAAGATCATCGTTGATTTTTTAAACAGACAAATGCCCGCCTTTCTGGACACGGGGCTCAATCTTGTAGACGTGAGAGACGTGGCCGAAGGGCACAGACTTGCCTTTGAGCAGGGCAATATTGGAGAAAAATACATCCTCGGAAATCGCAATCTGACATTGGCGCAGATTTTTGCCATGCTGGAAAAGATTTCGAGGGTACGCGCGCCAAGGGTAAAACTTCCCTATAAGCCTGTATTATGGTTTGCCGGGATTCTTCATTTCATATCATTGATTACACGCCAAGAGCCGCTGGTCCCGTATGAAGGGGTGAAAATGGCTGCAAAACGCATGTTTTTCGACCCCTCCAAGGCAATCCGGGAACTGGGTCTTCCGCAGACTCCGGTGGAAACGGCCCTCTCAGATGCGGTCGAATGGTTTAGACAAAACGGATACGTTAAAAAAGAGCGGTAGCGGGGAGCGGAAAGCGGGCAACGTTCATATTCCCGCTTATTGCTTCTTGCTTCCTGCTTCTGAAAAGTGAGGTTTTGATGCGTTTTCCAGCCAGCCTTTATGTTTCAATGACCAGCTACCTTATCGGGAAAAAAATCCGTGGAGTTGAGCAATTTCCGCTCGTATTGATGCTGGAGCCCACCCACAGGTGTAACTTGAGCTGTGCCGGTTGCGGCAGGATTCGAGAATACCATGATACCCTTTTACAGGAAATGTCTCTGGAAGATTGCATTACCTCGATAGAAGATGTGGGGTCCCCCGTAGTCACGATTACGGGAGGAGAACCACTGCTTTACTCTAAAGTCTCCGAACTCGTCCAGGAAACGCTCGGGCGAGGCAAACACATCTATTTTTGCACGAATGGTCTGCTGCTCGAAGAGTCCCTATCGCTTTTCAGGCCCAGCCCGCGTTTTACCTGGAACGTCCATTTCGATGGGACCGAGCCTGTTCACGATTCCATAATCGGAAAGCCGGGGGGATTCAACAAAGCCCTTGCCGGCGTGAGAGCCGCCAAAGCCAAAGGCTTTCGTGTCAGCACCAACACCACTGTGTTCCGCGAGACTTCGGTCAGCGATATCGCCAGGCTTTTTGAGCAGCTCACAAGCGCCGGGGTTGACGGCATTCTTGTCGCTCCGGGTTTTAGCTATGAAGAGGTGGTACGGGATGTTTTTCTGACCAGGAGCGAAATCGTTAAAAAATTCCGCGAGATCAGCTCGTGGGCGCGGGACTTCCCGATAATAAGCAGTCCGCTTTATCTGGAATTTGTGTCCGGAAAAAGATCGCTCAAGTGCACGCCCTGGGGAAATCCCACACGCAACTCACAGGGCTGGAAATCCCCCTGTTATCTTATCACCGATACTCATTACAGCACTTTTGCCGAACTGATGGATCGCACCGACTGGGACCATTACGAATCCGGCGCTGACCCGAGGTGCTCCCAATGCATGGTCCACTGCGGGTTCGAGCCGACTACCGTACGCCAGATGGGCTTCAAGGACCTCCTTCGAATGCTCAAGTGGAACCTGGATGTATGAACTGCTGAGACTTCTGTGGGGGACCATCCTGCTTCGCCCCTATGTTTTCGCCTTCCTTGCCGTGTACCTGGTTGCAGGTTGGCGCCATATCGGCTGGAAACGAACCCTGGCCTATATCCCGGCAGGCTACGCTCTTGCATGGGCTTCTGAATTCTCATCAATTCATTGGGGATTTCCTTACGGTGACTATTTTTACATACAGAACACCGCGGATAGGGAGCTATGGGTTTTCGGGGTCCCCTTCATGGATTCGCTCTCTTATGTTTTCCTGTCCTATTGCAGCTACTCGCTGGCCCTCTTTTTGTTGAGCCCGGTTACCTTTCGATCCGGCAATCTCCTTACGCTCGAAACGACTCAAATTCGGCGATCACGCCACGTCCTGATTCTTGGGGCGTTCCTTTTCATGCTGCTCGACATAGTCATCGATCCCGTGGCGCTTCAGGGAGACAGGTGGTTTCTGGGCCGGATTTACGGATATCACCATGAAGGGTTCTATTTTGGAATCCCGATGAGCAATTTTGCAGGCTGGTTTCTTGTAGGGGTTGTCCTGGTGTGGGCACTGCAGGTATTGGAACGGATACGTTTACTGGATTCTAAAACTCACCTTCCTTCAATCCGCTCATCATGGATGAGGCTGCTGGGGCCGGCGCTTTATTTCTCGGTCCTTGTTTTCAATATCGCCGTCACTTTTTATATAGGCGAGATGCTGCTCGGGTTGGTGGACGTGCTCCTGTTTGCGGCACTTCTCGTACCGATTGTTTGCTTTACTATTTACAAGCATTTGAATCTCACTCCCGTTCAACCGTGATTCCGCCGGCAACCTTTTTCAGCACCGGGGCGGGAATCCCCAGAAAGGCCGCGAGCGACCTGCAAAGATTTCTTGCAGCCAATCTGGACCTGCGCCATGAAAGATAAAATGACTTCAGGACGGCCGGCCTTCTTATTATCGTAGCAAGCACACCCGTGATCCTGACCCTGCCGTGTTCATCGGCAATATCGCTCAAATCGAACCCGAGATCATCGCCTATGGCATCGCTTATGGCTCTGAAGCAGATAAAAGGGAGCTTGTAATTGAAAGCTATTTCGGCCACCGTAGCGGTTTCCATGTCCAATACCGCATGTTGGCCGGAGGCAAAGTTGGACAGTGCCTGCTTGTTTTCGGCGGTTTGGGCGGTAAGCGAGAGAACCTGACCGATATGATTTTCAATCAGGAACCGACACAATTCATCAGGAAACCTGAACCGGTATGCAACTGGCGAATTGAGGGATTGAGGTATCGCGGGATTTTCGGAAGAAAGTTCTCGGGTGCTCGAAATAGAGCAAACAGCCCCTACCGGCAGACCCGGATGAAGGCCTCCTGCAAAACCCGAAAATATGAGTAGATCCGGGGCGGATGCGGCCAATTCGGCTCCAAGGGCTTCCCTGGCCGACCCTGGTCCCATGCCGCATTCGATCAGCAAAATTTCCTTGCCCGGCAGGTTAAAGGCGAACTTCTTGAACGGTCGTCTCCCAAGCATACGCCAGGAGGGAATAAGCTTCTTTAAAGGCGAGTATTCCTGAGGCAGGGCCGACAATACCAGGATTCGGATCATTTTCGAAGTTCCAAAGATTTTGGATCTCGTCTTCGCGAGAATCTTTGAGTAAAATCGGTAAAGATTCCGTCGGCTCCCATCATTAAATACGCCCTGGCCAGCCAGGGATTGTTTAAAACCCAGACCAGAACGCCAAAACCCTTTCGCTTTAATCTGCGAATTTGCCAGGGACAAAATGCACGCAACGCGGGATTGAAGGTGAAAGCGTTCAACTCGAGCATCAAGGCGGTGGGATCGGATTGAAAACTATTCACAAGAACTCCTGTCATGATACTGCCATCCAATTTCTTAATGCGCGCCAGGTACCGATGGTTGAAAGAGGAGACCAGGACTTTTTCTGACGCGTTAAGTGAACCGGCCAGACCGGCAACTTTATCCACGATCGCTTCGCCCCCCGGCAAGCCGGACAAATCCTTGATCTCTATGTTAAGCAGCCAATCGGTTTGAATCGTAAACTGAATTGCTTCCTCAAGGGTCAACAGGGTCTGGCCGCAGTACTTTGCCAAATCCGATGGCGAAATTTCACCTGCGGCAATTTGCCCGAAAGGGTCGGCTTTGCCGAACCAGGAGCCAAAATCCAGAGATTTGAGTTCATCAAGAGTGAAATCGTTAACGAGCCATGGAGCCCGGTCCGGGAATTTGCTCATTGCGTCCGAGGTTCGCTTCAGGTCGGGATCATGAAGCACTACGACTTCTCCGTCCCCGCTCATCCGTACGTCGATTTCCCACATCTTCGCACCTGAAGCATGGGCAAGCCGTGCTGCAGCCAGAGTATTTTCCGGGGCGAGCGAACGCGCCCCGCGGTGCGCCGCGATTAGACAGCCATTTCTGACTGCATTTACGATATCCTGGCTCATAACGCCGATCCGGGCTCATTGACGAAAAAATTGCAAAACAAGTAAAACAATAAAAAACATGTAGATTTTACTGCACGTTATTTGAAAATTACTGTAATTTACTACCGGTGATTACTGTCTCTACCTGATTGTTTCTGAGCCTAATAAATTGGACACTACGATCGCCAAGAGTTGGTTTCCTTAGTAAACCTATTCCCCGAAAGCCAGGCCCCCCTCCCTCCTCCTGGCTTTCACCTTTTTTAAGCCCTGTAATGACCCCAATCAGCATAAACTTATGATCGCGATAATTGCATTACCATTGTTTTGCCAGGCTAACAATCGCCATTTTAGATATAGAAGGATGAGGAAAAGATGAAATGAATATAGCCCTCGTTTTTCCGCCTTTCCACCTGGATCAGATGTACAGCCTTCCTCCACTGGGGCTTATAAATCTTGCCACGGTCCTGAGACCGTCCCATCACCGCGTGAGAATTTTCGACTTTCCGCTCGCCATTCGCCAAAAAACGCTTTCCATGGACATAAATATCTACCGAAAATGCGCAAGACAGATACTGGAATTTGCACCCGATACGGCAGCCTTTTCAGTCCAGTGCACAACATACCCTCCAGCCGTAAGGATCGCCGAGGAGATCAAGCGATTAAACCCGCTGGTCAAGATAGTTTTTGGCGGACATAACGCTTCATGTGTAGACGAGCTTACCCTTTTGCGGTTCCCATCTATCGATGCAGTCGTTCGAGGCGAAGGGGAAATGACTTTCCCCGAACTGATCCGGGGGTTCGAAGGGCGGATTTGCCTGGAATCGGTAGCCGGCATTACCTTCCGCGAGTTTGACGAAATAATCAGAAATCCTGACAGGGAGTTGATCGAAGACCTCGATTCCCTTCCCGTAGCCGACTATACTTTTGTGCCCCCTCTTCAGGAATACCGGGACGCCTGCGGCATCAGCCGCGCGATTGCCATCATGGAGGTCGGCCGGGGATGTCCGCACCGGTGTGTTTATTGCTCCCAGTCGATCATGTGGAAGCGAAGAACACGCACATTTTCAACAGGAAGGCTCATAAGGGAAATGGGAAACCTTGCCGAAAACTTCGGCGCCGAGTGCTTTCTGCTCGCTTTCGACCAATTTACAGCCAGGAGAGGATTTGCGGAGCGGTTTTGCCGCGGCGTTATAGACGCCGGATTGAACCATTTTCCGTGGTACTGTATCTCAAGGCTGGATACCGTCGATAAGGACCTTTTGAATTTGATGCGCAAAGCGGGATGCGAAACGATGTGCTACGGGATCGACTCGGGGTCCAAAAAAACGCTGGCCTTTATTCGCAAGGACATCGACCGGGAGATCCTTTTTGATAGAGTCAGGGAAACGACCGAAGCGGGCATTATTCCAACTTTGAGCTTCGTGATCGGATTTCCCGAAGAGAGCAGGCAGGACCTCGAGGAGACCCTCGATTTGGCGCTGAGGTCGGCAGCCACCGGAAATACGAACATCCTGGTGCAGATGACCACAATTTTGCCCGGAACTGACTTGTACGAAAACTACAGGCAGAAATTGGTTCGAGAAGTGGACACATATTTTTCTCTTGGCATTGAGTTCGACCGGGGGAAAAGAATTGCCTCAGACGATGCTCTTATCGACGCCGATCCGGCCGTTTTTTGCAGCTTTTATAACCTGCCCTGCCCTGCCGCTGCTCTTGAAGAACTTAACAAAACGGCAATGTACTTCACCATAATTACGACCCTATACCCCAGAAGTTTCTTATCGCTGAGTCTTGAGTTAAACCGGTCCATACTTGATCTTTTTTTCGGCTTTATCAACCGGGTTGCCGAAATAAACGCCGGGACGCTTATAAAAGCCGCCCTTACACCCGGGACTTGCCTCGCACATTTTAGCGATTTCGCCTCAGAATGTCTTGCCCGGCGCGACATTGTTGTGCGGGATTACATACCCGAACTGGTAAGGTACGAAACATCCCTGCTTCGTGCCGGAAATGCCGGGACCAAGCCTGCGCCATTTCACATAGACTCATACAGGACGTGCGATCTGAAACCTGTGCGCAGTGAAAAGATTTCCATCGAACAGTTCACATTCGATATTCCTGGTCTTATCTTCGAATTCAAGTGCGGCCTTTTTCCGGAAAAGTGTCCTCGAAGGGACGTTTTCCTTTCCTTCTCTCACGCGTCGGCCGGCACGACGGAGGTTCGCGAGATCAACGAATTCGGCTTCGACTTTCTCCGGCTGTGTGATGGACAGCGGAGTTTAGAACAAATAACCTGTCAGCTTTACTCAAAATACGGAGCAAATAAAGAACGCGAGGAGTTCGCGGCCATATGCGCGGAAGCGGCGGAAACCCTGTCGAAACTTGAAATTCTTGCCCCGTTCGCACCCGCCCAATCCTGATTTGAAAGGAGGTGAAACTGATGCTCCAGATAAAGGAAATCGAGAAGAAGGTCGTTGTTGCCGGCGTAAATGAAGCATCGACAACTTATGTCGTGCCGACCTGACATGCCCCGACGGAATCTCCGGTTCGGAGATAAAGGCTTCAGAAACCCGTTCGAAAGCCGGGGTGCGCAGAAATGTGTTCCCTGGTTCTTTTTTGGAGAAAAATCTTCAGACACGGATGGACACGGATAAACACGGATGGGAAAGCAACTGAACAAACTGGATCAAAGCAGGAAATGTGCTGTTATTGCATTTGCCTATCTCTCTATATCCGTGTCCATCCGTGTCAAAGAACTTTTTGGGGTATGCACGCATGAATAGCTCGCCACAGATCGAACCCGCCGGGACGGAGGCGGATTTCAGGATCGACGGCCATGTCGATGTGCTCTATCAAATGTTCGAATCCAAATCGAATGTGCCTTTCGAAGAACTGAGCGACGGTGCCGTAACGCTGGAAAAGATGAAGAGCGCAGGCGTGGCTGCGGCGGTCTTCGCTTTCTATTGCCCAGACTTCCATAATGGCGCCGGATCGGCCGGTTTTCTCTCAAAACTTCTCGATTATGCCGAACAGTATCTTACAGGGCTTGTTCATATTAAATCCGCCAAAGATCTCAACAATTGCATCAGCCAAAAAGAACCCGGGATGATTTGGCTGATCGAAAACGCCGACTGTTTGTTGGAGTTCGATCGAGGTAGGCTCGCTCAGGCAGGCATAAGGGTGGCCGGCCTCACCCATATGGGAAAGAACCGGATTGGCGACGGCAATAATGTCCCCTTTCCGGAAGGATTGACCAGCGAAGGCAAGGCGCTCGTAAAAGAACTTGCAAAAGAAGGTCTTGCCTTCGATGCGGCCCACTTGGCCGACCCCGGTTTTCGCGATCTCACCAGAATTTACGAGGGACCGCTCATCTCATCCCATACGGGGGTGCGCGCACTTTCCAACATCCCAAGAAACCTGACCAGAAGCCAGGTGGCAATAATCATCGAGCGTAAGGGCGTGATCGGAATAGCCGCCGATCCCAAAATGCTCGCCACCTCCGGAGAGGCTTCCATCGACGACGTCTTCCGGCACATCGACTGGATTGCCCAGTCATTCGACGTCGACTCAATAGGTATCGGAACTGATTTTTGCGGCTTCTTCACCCCTAACGCGGGATTTGAGGATATCACCAGGCTGAGCAGCCTAGCCCGCATAATGAGCGAAAACGGATATCCCGAACCGGCCATTAAAAAAATAATGGGGGGAAACTGGCGCGTTTTTTATGAAAAGCTTTTTAGACAGGGTTAACTTAGTAACTGTCCAAGGCCTCACACAGCCTTTTGATGTCGCTTTGATCATTATAGAAATGAGGTGAGAGCCGGATGAGGTTTCCTCTTTGAGCGGCCAGCACTTTTCTTTTAAAGAGATGCTTGAGAAGATTTGCGGCATCATCGGGCATAAAGCTCAGAATTGCCGACCTGTGTCCGGGTTCCATTGAACTGATGAGGCGGAAATTCCTCCCTTCAAGCTCCGATGAAATTATATCGTTGAGACCCGAAATTCTTTCGAAGATGCGTTCGATCCCTATTTCGAGCAGCATGTCGAGTGCTGTTCCAAGGGCCGTGATTCCCGCGACATTGAGGGTCCCTGCTTCGAATCGGCGGGCATCGGTTTTCAATTTCAACTCGAGATTATAGAAATCCTCCTCATTTTCGACACTTCGCCATCCGACTCGGGCAGGGTGAATCAGATGGTCTGCCTCCCTGGAGACGTAGAGTGCTGCGATTCCCATTGCGCTTAGGAGCCATTTGTGGCCGCCGCAGGCCAGGAAGTGAACCCCGCAGCTTTTGACGTCCAAAGGTATCGCCCCAAGGCTCTGTATTGCATCTACACAAAGCAAAATTCCCTCACGACGACAAAAATTCCCCAGTTCTTCCAAATCGCATCGAAACCCGGTAATAAAATCAGTCGAACTCACAGCGATAAGTTTTGTTCCGGGCTTGATTCTTGCCGTGATGTCCGAAAGGTCGAAGCGGCCCTCTTTTCTTTGAATGAAAATAATCTCGACCCCGAACTGTTCCAGGTTCAACCAGGGATACACGTTTGAAGGGAAATCGGGCACGGGCACAATAATCTTGTCGCCGGGCTTCCACGAAAGTCCGCCCGCCACTGTGCTCAGTGCTTCGGATGTGTTGGTGGAAAAACAGATTTCCGAGGGGTCCGCGTTTATAAGCTGCGCAAATAACAGCCGGGTCCTTTCAACCGTTTTCATCCATTCCCGGTAAGCCATAAACCCCTCATTGCCGAACTGGAGCATCAAATCGCTCACTGCCTTTATTACCCGCACCGGAGGCGCCGAGGTGGAGGCATTGTTGAAAAAGGAATAATTGTTCGTAATGAGGAACTCACTTCGGTATTCGGACAGGTCTTTCATCATTGCCCTCCCGCTGATCTTGGCATCGGACCAGCCAACTCTGCTGACTTATTTTTTCACGCGAAGGCGCGATTGACAACCCGGCCGCAACCCGTTGATTCGTTCGAGGGGCCACGGTCGATCTTGAGACGCGAAGAAAAATAAAAAAACACCGCAAAAACTGCACCGTTGCCATCGGACCATGCAGGTAAAAATAAGTTCTTCTTCGCGTCTTCGCGGCTCCGCGTGAAAATCCACGATTCCTTGCAGCTTGCGCCTTCGCGTGATAAAATCATAAAGATTTTATAAAATCATTTTGAAAGGGGATAGCAATGCAAAGAAGCACAGTTTTTCAGAGAGACAGCGAAACAACTGCTGTTCAGACTGAATTCATTCGCCGAGTGTACAACTGGATGGCCCTCGGATTGGGGGTCACTGCACTTACTGCTCTTTTTGCCATAAACAGCGGGCTGATTTACTCTCTTCTCAGCCCGATGGTAATGCTGCTGCTGATAGTCGGCGAGCTTGGCATTGTAGTCGCGCTAAGCGCCGCAATCGGCAGGGTTCAATCTGCGACGGCCCTGTTCATGTTTTTCGCCTATTCGTTTCTAAACGGCCTGACACTATCCACTGTTTTTCTCATTTATACAAAGGCATCCATCGCAAACACCTTTTTTATAACAGCGGGAACTTTTGGCGCCATGAGCCTTTACGGATACACCACAAAGCGCGACCTGACCTCTATGGGCAGTTTCCTCATGATGGGCCTCATCGGGGTAATAATCGCCTCGTTCGTTAACATCTTCTTCCAAAGCCCTGCTTTCTATTGGCTCATAACCTACGCGGGCGTGGCAATTTTTGTCGGGCTTACCGCCTACGATGCCCAGGCCATAAAGGCAATGGCCTACGCCGGATTTGCCGGGGTCGAGGAGGAGCGAAAAGGAGCTATCATCGGCGCACTGCGCCTTTACCTCGATTTTATAAACCTGTTCCTGCTATTGCTGCGCATATTCGGAAGACGAAATGACTGAGGGAAAACGGATTCTCATTATCGGGGGCGTAGCCGGTGGCGCTTCATGTGCGGCACGGGCCAGGCGGCTTTCAGAAGAGGCTCGGATCGTCCTTTTTGAAAGAGGCCCCTTCGTTTCTTTTGCCAATTGCGGACTGCCTTACTACGTGGGTGATGTAATAGCAAAGGAAGCGGCCCTGCTGGTAGCTTCCCCCGACCTGTTCAGAAAACGTTTCAATATCGATGTCCGCCTCAATTCTGAAGTGATATCCATAGACAGGGAACAAAACGAAATAGAAGTCGAAGACCTTGCGGGCGGGAATATATATCGCGAGAAATACGATGCCCTTGTTTTGTCGCCCGGCGCTTCGCCCGTCAGGCCCCCGGTTCCGGGGGTGGAATTGCCCGGGATCTTTACCATCAGGAACATACCGGATACCAGGCAGCTCAAGGAATGGATTACAAAATCCAAGGCCAGGCGGGCGGTGGTGGTCGGCGGGGGCTTCATCGGTCTTGAATTGACTGAAAATTTAGCCAGGCTGGGGTTGAAGGTAACCATAGTTGAAATCCAGCCCCAGGTTATGCCTCTATTGGATCCGGAGATGGTTGCCCCGGTCCACGATGAATTGAAGCGGCAAGGTGTTTCTCTCCGCCTCGAAGACGCCGTCACCGGCTTTGAGATGCTGCCGGACGGCTCTATTTGCGCGCAAATGAGATCAGGAGATAGTGAGGAGGCCGATTTGGTCGTTCTCGGTGTCGGGGTAAGGCCTGAAACAAAACTCGCCCGCGACGCCGGATTGGAGATTGGAGAGCTTGGGGGCATCAGGGTAAATGATAAAATGATGACGAGCGATCCCGCTATCTGGGCTGTGGGAGATGCGGTTGAAGTCCGGGATTTCGTTACCGGCAGGGGGG
>Ga0209517_10003511_pt1 | contig 21247 bp, 17 predicted proteins | sample PeaSoiMetSII2010_FD_187695 | JGI IMG/M metagenome (GOLD analysis project Ga0209517, IMG submission 187695) | Peat soil microbial communities from Weissenstadt, Germany - SII-2010 (SPAdes) (version 2) | ecosystem: Environmental > Terrestrial > Soil > Wetlands > Peat | place: Germany...
AGCGCGCCGGCCAGCGTCGCATCGGTTATCGTGAAGACGACGTCGTATTCTCTGCCGCGAAGCTGTTTTTCGCGTATGGCCTTGGCAATGCCATGTTCTGTCCGTTGTGGGTGGGAGCAACTGCGGTCTTCTATCCTGAGCGACCGACACCGCAAACGGTATTCGAAATGCTGCGGGGCTATCAGCCGACGATGTTTTTTGCCGTGCCGACGCTCTATGCCGCAATTCTTGCTGATCCCGAATGCAAGCCGGAAAATATGTCAAACCGGCTGCGGCTTTGTTTTTCGGCCGGTGAGCCGTTGCCCTCGCATATCGGCGAAGCTTGGAAGCAACGATTTGGCCTCGACATCGTGAACGGCGTTGGTTCGAGCGAGATGGGACATCTTTTTTTGACAAACCTTCCGGATGCCGTCGAGTACGGTACATCCGGCGTGCCGGTAGACGGCTTCGAACTCAGGCTGGTGGATGAAAATGCGCAGGACGTCGGCGACAATGAGATGGGGGAGCTTCTGGTAAAGGGAGAATCGTCCGCAGCCGGCTACTGGAATCAACGCGAGAAATCGCGCCGCACGTTCCTGGGAGAGTGGACCCGCACCGGCGACAAATACACGCGGCGTCCGGACGGAGTGTACACTTACTGCGGCCGGACCGACGATATGTTCAAGGTCAGCGGGATTTGGGTATCGCCGTTCGAGGTCGAGGAGGCCTTGGTAACTCATCCGAAAGTCCTTGAGGCTGCAGTTGTGCCGGCCGAAGATGACAATGGTCTGATCAAGCCGAAAGCATTCGTCGTGCTCAGGGGCTACTCGAATAACGAGGTTGGCCGAGCGCTATATGAAGAACTCAAAGTGCATGTGAAACGCGCTGTTGGCCCTTGGAAGTATCCGCGCTGGATTGAATTTGTCGATAGTTTGCCGAAAACCGCGACCGGAAAACTCCAACGCTTCATGCTTCGCGACCAGGAGATCAATGCAAATGGTGGAGACCAATGAGGCCGCTGCTTACTCATCTCGCGGTGCGGCGCGCATCACACCCCAGGCGCAGGCCACATGTATGCAAACGAAAGACTACGAGCGTGTGTATGAGGCCTTTGTCGCGAAGACCAAGCCGATCTCGAGGGGCAACTGACGAGGCCGTTTCTGAATGGCTCTGAACGCGTCGAAGTGCTGCACGACGGCTCTGCGGCTGACCGCGCTGCGCGCTCGAATAGCGACGCCATAATCCAGCCAAGTGCCGAAAGGATTTCGATCGCTTCGGTTCACGCCGAAGCTCGGTCTATCTCGGAATGTCAGCGTCGTTGCCGATGCTGGCTACCAGCGATTGCGAGCGCCGCGAAATGTCACGGCCGTGGTTCGGTGGGCCCAGGCTCTGATGCCGCGTCTTCCCGTTGACCGAAATCAAGGGCAAACCATTGTGTGAGTGTTATGGATTTTGCCAACTCAAATGGCGGGGTGCTTTCGAACTAATATCATTGAACCGAAAAGCGGGTTAGGGCGATGCTGAGCCACACTGTTGAAATTGACACTTCTGAGCACCCATCAGGCCTGCGCTTCGCGTCGAATTTTAACGCGGCCGTTCCATTCATCGATCGACATATCTCCGAGGGCCGCAAAGCCAAAATAGCGATCCGCACGAGCGACAGTACGACAACGTACGGCGATCTTGCGGCCAATGTTAATCGTTGCGCGGTCGGTCTTACGCGCCTCGGGCTCCACCGCGGAGACCGTATGTTGATGGTGGTGAAGGACTGTCCGGTGTTCTTCTATCTCTTTTGGGGTGCCATTAAAGCTGGTATTGTTCCAGTCCCGCTCAACACGCTCCTGCGATCAAGTAGCTACGCCTTCATGATCGATGATTCGAGCGCGGCCGCGCTTGTCTATTCGCCCGAATTCGCCGATGAAGTTCTGCCAGGCATCGCGGGCGCTGCGCGCCCCCCGCAAACGGTTCTTTGCACTGACGGCCCGGAGCATTCGCTCGCCACCGTCCTCGCCAATAGCGACCCGAAATTTGAAGCCGTGCCAGCGACAGCCGATGGCGACTGCTTCTGGCTCTACTCATCCGGCTCCACCGGACAACCAAAAGCGGCAGTTCACCGCCATCGCGATATGGTCATTACCAGTCAGCGGTTTGGTGTTGAAACATTAAACATTCGTGAGGACGATGTTTTTTACTCCGAGGCCAAATTATTTTTTGCGTATGGACTTGGCAATAATCTTACATTTCCACTCTGGGTCGGCGCCACGGCGGTATTGAACGAGCATCGTCCTGGCCCGGCGACGAGCTTCCCACTCATCAAGCAATCTCGGCCGACGCTCTATTTCGGAGTGCCAACCCTTTATGCCGCATACTTGCAGCAATTTTCGAGAGAGAAACCGGATCTCGCCTCGATCCGACAATGCGTATCTGCCGGCGAAGCGCTTCCCGCAGAAATCCTTCGGCGCTGGCACGAAGAAACCGGCCTTTGGATCATGGATGGTATCGGTTCAACCGAAGCGCTACACATTTTCATTTCAAATACGTCTAAGGACATTAGGCCCGGATCGAGCGGCCGTGTCGTCCCCGGATATTCGGCACGCATCCTGGACGAGCATGGCGTTGAGGTCGCCGACGGCGAAATCGGTCAACTGTTCATTTCCGGCGATTCGACGGCTCGGTGCTACTGGAACAACATTGAGCGAACCGCGACAACAATGGTCAATGGCTGGCTCAATACGGGAGATACTTATCGCCGTGACGCGCAGGGTTATTTCTACTACTGCGGCCGCAGCGACGACATGATGAAAGTCGGCGGCATCTGGTGCTCGCCGTTCGAGATTGAATCGAAGCTTGTTGAGCGTCCCGAGGTCGTCGAGGCGGCAGTTGTAGGCCGGATCGATCAGGAAGGTCTAATTAAGCCGGAAGCTTTCGTCGTACTCAAGGAAGGGCAGGCAGGGAGCGTCGCGCTCGCCGCCGAGTTGATGGAATTTTGCAAGAACGGTCTTGCTCCTTATAAATATCCTCGCTGGGTCAACTTCGTCACTGAATTGCCAAAGACGGCGACCGGTAAAATCCAGCGATTTCTGCTGCGTCGCAAGTACAGGGAAGAGTCGGCCGGTCATTAGCTTGCCCCGGCCAGGGTCCTCCCAGAATTTCGAGATACCGATAAATAATACGCAACGGAAATGGAGAACAATTCGGCCGGACTCCAAGACGTAGCCTTCGTATGCGATCGCGAGCGCAGCTAGCGCATTCTCTCGACGAGTAGTAGCCACCCCAATAGGTAATCCAAGGCAAGTGTTGGTTCATGATCGGTCATTGCGCCAGAGCCGGCGGGCGGGCGAAGTTGAGTCAGGTTGGGAAGCCGGCCACAGCAGCGGCTGTGGAGCTGGCGGTTTGTAGCATGTTGCGGGCAACGCGAAATGGCGACATTATGTGACCGTTGCTGTAGCGAGGGCTTTTCGTGACGATAGCGCTGGAAACCATCGGACTTGAAAAGAAGTTCGATGAGCTAGTCGTCATCCGCGACCTGTCGCTGCGGATCGAAGCGGGTGCACGTCACGCGCTGATCGGGCCGAACGGAGCGGGAAAGACTACCGCGATCAATCTCTTGACTGGAGTTCTTCGCCCCAACGCCGGTCGTGTCCTGCTGGAAGGAAGCGACATCACCGCGCTACCGGTGCACAAGCGTGTCCTGCGAGGATTGTCCCGGACGTTCCAGATCATTCAGCTCTACGCGGATCTAACCCCGCTGGAGACGATCGGTCTTGCGGTGTCGGAGCGTATGGGTCACGGCGGAGACTGGTGGCGCAGTATGGGGGCGCGGACAGACATAAATGCGGAAATTGCGGAAAACCTGGCGCGATTTCATTTGCTCGATGTGATGAACGAGCCGACGACGACGCTGCCTTACGGCAAGCAGCGCCTTCTTGAGATCGCGCTCGCTATTTCGACAAGGCCGCGCGTCCTGCTGTTGGATGAGCCGGCTGCGGGCGTTCCCGAAAACGAACGGCACGATATCCTCGCCGTGGTGGCGAGTCTGCCGCGGGACGTTACGGTTCTTTTAATCGAACACGACATGGATCTCGTATTTAGTTTCGCTGATCGCATTTCAGTCCTGGTCTCCGGAGCGCTGTTGGCGGAGGGACCGCCCGAGCAAGTGGCGCGTGATCCACGCGTCAGGGCCGTGTATCTCGGCGAGGTTGCGACGATCTAGTGCGTGATAAGGGAGAGGCGAGTATTGTTCTGACAGATCTTTGGACCGCCGGGCAAAGACTGCTGAAACGAAGCGGCGAATATTTGTGGTGATGCATCGAGCACCAGGTGCCGATTGCTAAACGTCTCTGAGGTCCAGTTTCATATTTGATTCAGACTTGAGCGTGGACGAACCATGCGGCGGATGCTTCGCGTTGCCGCACTCATCCCTGCGCGGAGGCTTCCTGATGTCGTTCTCGCTGCCGAACTTCTTTTTCCATGCTACCGCGGCTTACGACATTCTCCACCACTAGGGCGCTCCGCTTGGAAAACGCGTTTCATGGGCAAGATGAAATTGAAGGGGCCAAAAGGGCAGCCTTTAGCCACGCCGTTGTCGTCAAAGGGAGGCGGCGCGTCGAGCGCCGCGAACTTTATAGTTTCTTCTATCGTTAACCCTGCTAGGCTGCCGAGCGGGTGAGAATGGTTGTGGAGATACAGTCTGACAAGATTGTTTACAGCGTTCATTTGGAAGTGAGCGTACCACCGACCCCTCCAACGCCATGACGGGTCACCGCGTGCTGCTCGCCGAGATAGGCGCGCTTGACCTCCTCATTCTGGCGGATCTCCGAAGGCTGACCCGAAGCGATGATGCGCCCGTAGACCAGCACGCTGATGCGGTCGGCCAGCGTGAAGACAGCGTTCATGTCGTGCTCGACCAGCACGATAGAGACTTCGCGTCGCAATTCCTGCAGCAGCTTGACCATGCGCGCCGATTCCGTGATGCCGAGTCCGGCCATCGGCTCATCGAGCAGCAATAATTGCGGCTTGGTAGCAAGCGCGACGGCCAGTTCGAGCTCGCGCTGCTCGCCATGGCTCAACTGGGAAACGACGACGTCGCCGCGATGTCCGAGCCCGACCCGATCCAGCGCAGACTGCGCCGCCTTGCGGAGATGGGTTACCTTGCGGGCGTTGCCCCAGAAGTGGAAGGAGTGACCGTCATGCGCCTGCGCCGCCAGCGCGACGTTGTCCAGCGCGGTGAAGTCCGATAGCAGCGAGGTGATCTGAAACGAGCGCGCCAGGCCGAGCGCGCTGCGGCGCCAGGCCGGCAAGCGGGTGATGTCCTTGCCGGCAAGATGGATAGCACCTGAGTGTGGCGGCAGCTGCCCGGTCAACTGGCTGATCAGCGTGGTCTTGCCGGCGCCGTTGGGGCCGATGATCGCGTGCAATTCTCCGCGCGCAATGTCGAGCGAGACGTTATCGGTTGCGACGATGCCGTCAAACCGCCGGACAAGGTTTTCAACGCGGAGCAAGGGTTCAGCCACGGCGCAGCCTCCCCAGAAGTCCCACAATGCCGCCGCGACCGAACAACACGACCAGCAATAGCAGCGGTCCCATGATCAGCGCCCAATATTCCGTGACCTGCGACAGGAATTCCTCCAGCACCATGTAAACGATCGCGCCCAACGCCGGGCCGAACAGCGAGCCCATGCCGCCGCTCCTCGCGGTGTTCGATCCGCAACCGGCGATCTGGCATTGCCGTTATCCTATCGTGCGCCAAGTTGAGCGGTGACACCAGCGCCAATTGAAAGCGATCGCCGCGGCGGCGAGCGTGGGTTCTCGCCAATCAGCAACCGGCCTCTTCCGGGGCCCAGGCGCTTGTCAGCGCTTCCCAGCAGGCACGGGATAACGGCAAGACACTGCGGCGCTATTGGACCACCGCCTGCCAAGGCTGCGTACTGAAGAGCCAGTGCACAACTGGAAAAGAGCGGCGGATCTCACGCTGGGAGCACGAAGCTGTCCTTGAGGCCGTGGAAGCGCGGCTCGATCGGAACCCCGATAAGATGCGCGAACGCCGCCAGACCGTCGAGCATCCCTTCGGTGCGATAAAGTCCTGGATGGGAGCCACACACTTCCAGATGAAGACGCTGAAGAACGTCGGTACCGAAATGGCGCTGCACGTTCTGGCCTACAATATGAAAAGGGTGATGAACATTCTGGGCGTCGGCGGATTGATAGAAGCGATCCGAGCATAAGATCGACTGCCCGGGCATCTGGCCGCGCAACCAACCTCTAACATTCCACGTTTTTACACAGGCTGGACCGGACATCGGACCTCGTCCCGCCTGGGCTTACCGTCGATGCGTGATCTTGTGTTCCACTATTTACGTTCGGCCTCCGCCTCTTGCTCAAGCCGCAAAATATGCTCGCGTAACGTATCGAATCCTTCTTCGGTGACTTCGCTAAACAAAGGATCCTTGCGACTAGTCAAAGACGAAGCGATGTCCGTCCAGTCCTAAGGCTCTAACGCCTTGAGGGCCGCCGGAAAGAAGTAGCGATCCTCCATCAAGATGTGATGACGCTCGTGCTGGATGAAATCGCGAATGACCGTATCCACAGTTTGCCGAAGCATCTCGCGATCCGCGAGAACAGCGTCGACCATCTTCGCCACCTGGCGCAAGCGCTCAGCTCCCTTATTGTGCTCGCCTGCGAGGTCGCCGACCTTCGTAGCTGCAGCAAGATCGCGCATCTTCAGCTTGGCAAAGATCAGGTCTTCCTGGGGATGGTGGTAAACTTCCGGGTAGACTTCAAAATAGCTGATAATCGCGCGAATCACCTCGTAGTCGGGACGTCCACCGCGATCAAAAACATCAAGTTCATGTTCGAGGACATCGAGCAGCTTCTCGAGATTGCGGTGCTCTCTGGATTGCTCAATGATCATGGGAGCGAGCGATCCACAGAATGAACAACTATTTTCTTACCCTCGAAATGGCCCAACCTCTTTGCGCTGGATCAAATCCGAACCAGACTTCCCAGGATGCCGGTGGAATGATGAGCGTTTATTGCAGAGCTCGAGTTGGTTTTTTGGCACTTTTGCGACATGCCGAATGACCCTTAGGATGTCCGCTAATCGGGGAAGACCGAAAGTGAGCGGCGTGCGCTCAAAGTGACGCGTTTGACCCCGAACGGCCAAAATCGCTGGCGTATTGAACCCCCCGAACCCTAGCGCGCAGCTGGCGATCATGGGCACGCGGTAGCCGCCTTCGAAGCTTTGTCCTTTGCGGGCCGCGCAATCCACCGGCGCTGCCGTCTGTTCGCGATCCTGAAATCACGCCTTCATCGGCTCAAGGCGCGATCTTTCGCTTGAGCATGCGAGCGATCGGCTGGGGCATGCTGTCCAACGAACCGAGGATGTGCGGCAGCAGCTTGAGTTTGAGACCGGCCAATGCTGGTGGCACGACAGCCTCAATTAGATGCGGACCCGGCGTGGCCAGAGCGTGCTCAAGCGCACCCAGGAATTCTTCCGTTTCGGCTGCGCGTACCGCGCGCACGCCCATGCCTTCGGCGATCTGGGTGAAGTTCAACACAGGCCCGTGCAGGTCGAGCTGCGCTTTGGCCTTGGGGCCTGCGTCTTCGGCGCCGACACGCTCAAGCTCCACATTGAGCACCGAATACGAAGCGTTGTTGAAGATGATTGTAGTGACGTTGAGCTTTTCGCGCGCCAGGGTCCAAAGCGCCTGGATCGTATACATCGAGCTGCCGTCGCCGATCAGGGCGAGCACGGGACGATCCGGACACGCTATTGCCGCGCCGATGGCGTTGGGCAGGCCCTGGCCGATGGCGCCTCCAGTCAGCGTGATGAGATCGTGGCGCGGGGCACCGGCTGTGAATTTGGACAGCATCAGCCCCGAGGTGATGGCCTCGTCTATCAGAATGGTGTTTGCGGGCAGCAGATGTCCCACCGCCTTGCACACCTTCTCAGCGGTGAGCATCTTGCCGCGTGGCCGGCCGGGGCGCGATGCGGTCGCCAGCTCCGGGACGGTCTGATCGGCGCCCAATGTGCGGCAGAGTTTCTCCAGACTTCCCGCCGCGTCCTGCTCGGGCGTGGAGAGTGTGCGCGCCGCGCAGTTGTCGGGCGGCAGGTAACTCTTCTTTCCCGGGTAGGCGAAGAACGACACAGGCGCCTTGGCGTCCACCAGGATCAGGTTGTCGATCTCCCTGAACTGCACCGACGCCATCTCTGCGAGATAGGCGATGCGCTCGACAGCGGGCAGTCCAGCGCCGCGCTCCAGTCGCGTGGGGAAGGTTTCTGCATAGACCTTGATGCCGGTCTTGGCGGCGATGCGCGCGGCGGCCAGCAAGGCGCTTTCGCCAAGCGCGCGGCCGCCTAGCAGCAGGGCGGTGCGGCCGCCCGAGTTGATGACCGAGGCGATGGCCTGCACTGTGGCGTCGTCGGCGGCGTCGGGCGGCGCGATCTGCGGCGCCGGTTCGGCCATCCCGCCCGCGCCCCAAGAGACATCGGCCGGCAGGATCAACGTGGCCACTTGACCCGGCAGGCCTTTGGCCGCCCTTACGGCGTCGACAGCGTCACGGCACAGCTCAGCCGTGCTCCGGGACGTGCGTACGAAGCCCGGCGAGACATTTCGCGCCACAGTCTCGATGTCGGATTGCAGCTGTGCATCGTATTGCACGTGATAGGTGGCGTGGTCGCCCACGATATTGACGACGGGGACCTTGCCCCTGCGGGCGTTGTGGAGGTTCGCCAGGCCATTGCCGAGGCCGCAGCCCAGGTGCAGGAGTGTGGCGGCGGGTTTGTCCGCCATGCGTGCATAGCCGTCGGCCGCGCCCGTGGCCACCCCTTCGAACAGGCACAGCACGGCGCGCATTCCCGGCGCCGAATCCAGCGCCGCGACGAAGTGCATTTCCGAGGTGCCGGGGTTGGTGAAGCAGACCTCGATCCCCGCGTTCACCAGGGTCCGCATCAGGGCTTGAGCGCCGTTCATAATGATTGCCTCAACATAGTTGTCAGCGATCAGCTTTTCGTTGTGGACGCCCGGAATGCCGAACGTGTAGCGCAAGCCAACTTGCTCCATCGCATAACGACCAGCCACGCACCGATGTCTTCATTTTGGTTTCCTCTTTGCTGTCGTTGCCACGGCCTCACCGGCCGATTGCACGCGCGGCGCGGCGTGCGCTGTAGATGCATCCTCCGAGGAACGTGCCTTCGAGGGCGCGCAAGCCGTTCATGCCGCCGCCGCCGAATCCCGCCGCCTCTCCGATCGCGTAGAGGCCGACGATCGGCGCTCCGGTGGCGTCGACCACGCGTGCGGACTGATCGCTGCGAATGCCGCCGAGACTCTTGCGGCTCACGATAAACAGGCGAATGGCCATCAACGGCCCGTTTCCGGGTTCGATGATCTTTTGAAAGTTGGCGATGCGGAGGCGGTCTCCCTTCCAACGGCGCAGATGGGCGATGCGACGCAGCTGCTCATCATTGTACAAAGCGGGCCCGCGGTCGATCTCGGAATCGTAAGAGGCCACACTTGCGCGCACCGCTGCTTCGTCGACGGCGTTGTCGCCCTGCAGGGCGTTCATTTTGGCGACGAGTTCAGGTAGCGTTTCCGCGACGACAACATCGGCGCAGTTTTTCGTCACCTGGTCGTAGAGCCAACGGTTGCCGAAGAGGGTGTCGACCACAAATCCGCGCACGTTGCGTTCCCGGACATTCGGGTTGAATTCGGCGCCGGATATTGCGAGTTCCTTGAGAGCGATCTTGCGGTTTAGAATTTGCCACGAATAGCCGCGCTGCTCGGCACAGATTCGCCCGACCAGATCGCGCGTATCGAAGCCGCCTACTAGCGGCATCGGGCCGAACCGTTCGCCGCGCCAGTTGAGCCACAGCGCCGAACGCGACGGCACCAATGATAGCCCGTGATCGGGCTTGCGCGGCCGCCAGTGGTGCACGCCCGCGGCATAGTTCCACATCCGGTCGAGATGGGTCAGTTGTCCGCCGCAGGCCGCGGCCACGTCGTGCATCAGACCGTCTGCAAACTGATGCGAACCATTGAGGATGGTTTGCGGTGGCCGACCCCAATCGGGATGCCAGTTCGCTCTGACGCGGGCGATGTCGCCGTTGATGCCGCCCGAGGCGATAATGGTCGACTCGGCCTCCACCGTGAAGGCCACGTGATCGACCTCAGTCGTGCCGCTGACCCCGGTGATGCGCCCAGCCGCGACCTCCAGTCGCTCGACGCGGTGATCGAACAACAGTTCCAATTTGCCGGCGTCGGCGCGGCCGCGCAGCACTTCGATCATCCGCACCGCCAGGCGATGGCCGGTTCCCCACACGATATGCCAGCGCGGAACCGCGTTGCCGTTGCCGTACAACCCGCGCTCGACCCACAATGGCATCGGCAGAAAGCCAATGTCATGGCCCTTCAGGAAGTCGTAAACGTCACGCCTGCAATCGGCCACATAGGCTTCGGCCCATCGACGGGGATGGTCGTTAACGCCGCCATCGGCTTCGAACTCTCCGAACGACAGCCAGTTCTGCAAGGCGAGTTCGGGACTGTCCTTGATGCCGAAGCGACGCTGCTGTGGGGTGTCGACGAGCCAGATACCGCCGAAGCTCTCCTTGGCCAGCCCACCGAAATTGGCCTCGTTGTCGCGGTCCACGATGAGCACGCGCTTGCCCAGCGCAAGAAGATCGAAGGCCGCAACGATTCCCGCGATGCCGCCACCGACAATGACCACGTCAGCTTTGTAGCGCCCCATGTTCGCCCTTTGTGGTCGCTCCAGCGCCGAACGTTTCCCTTCGGCCGAACTTCGCCCCGTGCACGATAAGGCACTCGAATAGTTCGACCTCAAGCCCTTCCACGTGCTGTCCTACCCGTTTCAGGCCTTCAATCTGATGAGGAGATTCAGGATCTTCAAGGCCCGGTTGGCATAAGGCGGCTGAAACAGCATCTGGACTGCCGAGATCGGCCCCTGGTAGAAAATCGGGCGCAACTTGGAGAAGGTATTGAAGCCTTCTCGGGCATGATAATGACCCATCCCACTGGCGCCCACGCCGCCGAACGGCAGGTCGTGCTGGCCCACATGCAGCAGTGCCTCGTTGACCGACACGCCACCTGACATGACGCGTGAGATATAGAACTCCTGCAACGCACGGTCGTGAGTGAAGGGGTAGATCGCCAGCGGCCGATCATGTGCGTTGATGTAGTCGGCGACCTGTTGCCGGTCACTGTAGGTACGAACCGGCAGGATTGGCCCGAAGATTTCCCGCGACATAATCTCCATGTGCTCGGTGGGATTGAGCACCAGATGCGGCGCGAATTTGCGTTGCTCCGCGTTCGACTCCTGGCCCGCGGCGAGATTGATCAGCGTCGCGCCTTTGCTCTTTGCGTCGGCCAGGGCGTTCTGCAACCGGGTAAAGGAGCGCGCGTCGATGATAGACGTGTAGTCCGCGCCATTGATGTCCGGATAGCGCTCGGCGATCAGGCGCCGGCAATGATCGGCGAATTCGTTTTCCTTGCCCTCGGGCAGAAAGATGTAATCAACATTGGTGCAAATTTGTCCCGCGTTGAACATCTTCACCCACATAATCCGTTCGGCCGCCGTCTTGATGGGGTAGTCGGGCCCGACGATCGCCGGAGCCTTACCGCCGAGTTCGAGCGTCACCGGGGTCAGGTTGCGCGCGGCATTGGCCATCACGGCCCGGCCCGTCGTGCCGGATCCGGTGAAAAGGATGTGGTCGAATGGAATAGACGAGAAGGCCGGGCCGCGGCCCCCGCCATCCTCAAAGAACTTGAGCTTGTCCTCGCCAAAATATTTTGGGCTGATGCGGGCGAGTAGGATTGCGAGATTGCGCGAGTTCTCTGACATCTTGACCATGGCGCGATTGCCGGCTGCAAAGATCGCCGTTAGCGGGGCGAAGGTCAGATTGATCGGAAAATTCCAGGGAACGATGATACCGACGACGCCGAGCGGTTGCGGCCGGACGCGGTTGTGGGCGCCAGGATATGTCAGGAGATCGATCCTGCGACGCTGCGGCTTCATCCATTTTTTCAGGTGCTTGCAGGCGTCGTGGATGCCCTCCAGCACGACAAAATATTCTGCGAACAGGGTCTCGAAGGTCGAGCGATGGCCGTAGTCGAGATTGATGGCGGCCACCAGTTCATCCCGGTTGTCCTTCAGGAGCCGGGCCAGTGATTTCAAATCGTTCAGCCGCTCGGCGTAGCTCGGCTCCGGATTGGCGAGGTAGGCGGCGCGCTGCGCCCCAAAGCAGGCGCTGAACTCCTGCGGAATTGCGATCGTGTCGGGGGTGGGGAAGGGAGCATTCATAATTTCCTCCTCGCGGTGTTCATCCGCAATCGGCGATCTGGCATTGCCGTTATCCTATCGTGCGCCAAGTTGAGCGGTGACACCAGCGCGAATTGGAAGCAATCGCCGCGGCGGCGAGCGCGGGTTCCCACCAACCAGCAAGCGGCCTCTTCCGGGGCCCAGGCGCTTGTCGGCGCTTCTCCAGCAGGCACGGGATCGCCGCTTCCGCCGCTGACGTCGACATATGCTGACCCCGCGGAAAATAGCAGCATTCTATTTCGCTGCATTCCTTGAGGCTGAGTCGTCTCGACGAATGTCCGCTGCTCGGGGGCAAAGCAGACCTCGCGGTCGCGAGCGCCGACTTCCTTTGAACCCTGAACGGAAGTCGCCGGGAAAATATTTCACCGGACTGCCCCCAACGCCTTCCGAGCATGAAGTTTGCCGCTACACTGCGACGGCTTGATCCTTGGGGCAGGCACATGAAGCGACGCACATTCATCACACTTATCGGCGGCGCGGCAGCATCGCCACTTGTCGCGCGGGCGCAGCAATCGGCGAAGATGAAGCGCCTCGCCATGATTCATCCGACGACCAAAGCTGAGGAACTTGAGGATCGGGGGTGACCCCGACTACACGATCATCCTCGAAGAAATCAAACGTCTCGGCTATGTCGAGGGTGTAAATCTGACCGCTCGCGCGGTTCGCCTTTGCCGCAGGCGGATTTGAATTGCTATCTCTGTAGCCTGCCCGGATTGTTTACCCCAAATTTCGCTTCAATCCCAAGCCTGCCATACATCGCTCCACCGCCGGATCGACTAGATAAGTTTGGGGCCCTCTTTTCTCCCGCGAATGGCCGTCTCAAGGTTGGCGTGGTTTGGTCGGGGAGTGTTACATTCGGCAAAAATCATAGGCGGGCGCAAAGGCTGCTAAGCTTCTTTCAAGCGTGCGCCTTGCCCGGTGTACAGCTCTTCAGTCTACAGAAGGGAGCCCCTGTCAAGGAGTTGACCTCTCTTCCGCGAGGTGGACCGATCATCGATCTTGGACCACATTTGGAAGATTTTGCCGATACCGCTGCCGCAGTTGCCCAACTGGATCTAGTAGTCATGACCGACAGCGCGGTCGCTCACCTTACCGGCGCCATGGGTAAGCCGGTTTGGGTCTTGCTTGGTCACAACGCGCATTGGATGTGGCTGCTCGATCGCACGGACTGCCCCTGGTATCCCTCGATGCGCCTATTTCGACCGCGGGCAGAGGGCGAGTGGGACCATGTATTCGACTCCGTATCCGCCGAACTGATGTCGCTCGCGATGGCTTAGGTAAAAGGTGCGTCGTCGTCCGTCTCGCAGCCTCAAGCACCATTGTTGTAGCCAAGCAGGTGAATTCGAGCGTGGCGGTGCCGCCGCGGGATTTCAGACTTCGGCCTATTACGACACAGCCTTGCTGGACGGCGTCGGGGCATTGAATGGAGTTGAGTCCGCTTTACACGGAGACGCAGAGAATACACGGCCGAAGACGTGACACCCGCTTTTGAGTCGACTCTTCCTCGAAGAATGCGCCAAGGCCAAATTGGCCGAAGAAAAATTCCTACTAGGAATAAATTCCTTGGTGCCCCTGGCCGGCGTCCCAGATGCGTTCTAACCGTTTGATAATATGTTACTTTGTGAGGAGAGAAAACTGGGAATACCAGTAAGACTACCAAGCCAAATTGGGTCAATTGGGGTTCGAATCCGGGTCCGACCGAATTTTTCTTTTTTCACGGCTTACGAGCGGCAGACTGCAAATGGTCGACGAAACTCTCGCAGCAAACTTGCGACCTCGTTAGGCCATGACGGCCACAGGTTCAGATCCTGTCCCGCAACCACTTTTGTTATGGTGCACTCACCGTCCCGGTCTAACCAATGGGACGGTGAGTGCACCTGGCAATCGGCCAGGATGAAGTGCGATCCTCGTCTTCCGTACGGCCTACCAGATGTGAATACGGCGGTAATCGACAGATGGTTTCTAAGCCTTAGCCAAATTAAGGTTGTACCGGGTGTGACGCAGCTCTCCGGTCTTGGTCAATGCGCCCTTCTCGACGAGATCCTGCAAATCTCTTGTCGCTGTGGCACGGGATGTTCCGGTTATGCTGATATAATTCTTTGCGCTTAAGCCGCCCCTGAAGCCGTCGATGCCTTCGCGGAATATCCGGGCGATGACTTTCTCCTGACGCTCGTTGAGCGTCCCGCGATGCTTTTCGTAGAACTTCGCCTTGGCAACGTAGAAATCGACACGCCTGATGGTGTTGTTCTGGGCTTCCAGAACCGTGTTCGCAAAATATTTGAGCCAGCTTGTGATCTCGGTTTCTTTGTTATTGTGCTCCAATGATGCGTAATAATCGCTACGCTTTCGCTCGATCGTATAGGCCAGCGCAATCAGGCTAGGTTGACCAAGATTTTGCGCGAGGGATTTTTCCGCGAGGGCACGGCCTATGCGGCCATTGCCGTCTTCGAACGGATGAACACATACGAAGTATAGATGGGCAATGCCGGCGCGCGTGAGCGGTGACAACGGATTCTTGCCTCCAGGGGCAGTATCGTTAAACCATGTGATGAACTGCTTCATCTCGTCCGACACTTGGCTTGATGGCGGAGCCTCGAAATGCACCGTGCGCTTATGGATCGGGCCCGAGACGACTTGCATGGCATCGGCGTGCGTCCGGTAGCCGCCAATGACCTGGATGGATGTATCACCGCTCAGCAACATGCGATGCCAGTCGAACATCGTCTTGTCGGTAAGTGCGCCCGCAAAGCTGCGGTAGAGATCGACCATCATTTTTGCGATGCCGCGTTCGGCCGGTGAAATACCCGGCTTTTCTACTCCTAACCCAAGCTGATGGCGCAGTGACGATTGAACGCTGTCGCGGTTGAGGATCTCGCCCTCGATTTCGGAGGTCTTTACGGCCTCGTCGCTGATAAGCTCGATTTTGAGGGTATCCTGATCATCGGCCCCGATATGCTTGAAAGCGCCGATGAATTCCCCTGACTGGAGCAGGAACTGCTTTTCCAGCAGCTCCAAAGCCATTGAATCGTATGTGAAATTCGGCCAATCTGGCTTTTCCCAGTTCCAGCTCATGAGCTATAGGCTCCCTTATATAGCTCATAATATTCGAAATAATGAGCTATAGCAATAAATTCTATAGCTCACTGGTCCCGATTTAGTCGGCCACGCCGAAATCCGGGACTTTTTTGCGCGGCTATCGGGTGAAGCAAATTTGCGTCAAGCTGATGCTGGATAACGTTGGCGCAAGCCAATCTTCACGATGACGCAAATGGACGCCAGACTTGCCGAACTTCTGGCGCGGCTCACGGCGCTGGAACGCGAGCGCGCGGAGATCGTAGCCGAGATCGACACTCTACGATCGGCGCGGAGTGGGAAGACCGCGGTCATCAAAGTAGTCCCTTCGGCAAAAGCCGGCGATCCCATCGACCGGAATTCGTCAATCGAAAAGAAGATTGCCCTGTTTCGCCGGCTTTTCCGTGGCCGCTCAGATGTCTTCCCCGTCCGTTGGGAGAATCGTACGACGGGACGTAGCGGCTACGCACCCGCCTGCGCGAATGAATGGCAGCGTGGAATTTGCGAAAAACCAAAAGTCAAATGTTCGGCCTGTCCAAATCAGGCATTCCAGGCCGTCAATGACGTATTGATCGAACGCCATCTACGCGGGACCGACGCGAATGGCGCTCCGTTCGTTATGGGCGTCTATCCGATGCTTGTGGACAATACCTGTTCGTTCCTGGCCGCGGATTTCGACGAAGGGGAATGGCGAAGAGATGTCTCCGCTTTTAGGGATACCTGCCAGCGCCACAAAATTCCCGTTGCTATCGAGCGGTCGCGGTCCGGAAACGGTGCTCACGCCTGGATTTTTTTCGAGGAGCCGATACCGGCAGCGTCAGCGCGCCGTCTCGGGGCATTCCTTATTACCGACACGATGGAACGTGTCCCCGATATCGGATTCGGATCTTACGATCGGCTCTTTCCAAGCCAAGATACAATGCCGGCGGGTGGGTTCGGCAATTTGATTGCGTTGCCGCTTCAAGGACTCGCGCGAAGCTCTGGTAACAGCGTGTTCGTCGACGAGTCTTGTGCGCCATATTCGGATCAGTGGGACTTCCTTTCAGCGATCGAACCTATGGCACGATCGAGGGTGGATCATCTAATCGAGGAAGCAAGTGCATATGGAAAAATTCTCGGCGTACGTATTCCTCTCGTCGATGAAGACGAAGAGCCGTGGCTTGCCCCGCCGTCGCGCCGACAGCCACCGCCGGCAATAGGCGGGCCACTGCCAAATGCGATCACTGTCGTGCAGGCTGACCAGATCTACATCCCGCGTCACGCGCTACCGTCGCCCTTGATCACGCGCCTTATTCGCTTCGCCGCGTTCCAGAATCCTGAATTCTACGCTGCACAAGCAATGCGTCGATCGACCCATGACAAGCCTCGGATCATCTCTTGCGCGGAGTTGACTAGCCATCACGTCGCGCTGCCTCGCGGGTGTTTCGACGCCGTCTGCGATCTCCTCGCGTCAGTCGGAGTTGCAGTAACAATCGAAGATTGCCGCACTATCGGTGCGCCGATCCCATTCGCATTCACCGGGGCACTGCGCCCAAACCAGGAGCAGGCGATCGCGGCCCTGTTGTCGCACGATACCGGCGTGCTTGCGGCAACGACAGCGTTCGGAAAAACGGTCGTAGCCATCCGGATGATGGCCGAGCGCGGAGTGAATACGTTGATCCTCGTTCATCGCCGTCAACTGATGGATCAATGGATTGATCGGCTGACGGCATTCTCAAGCCTGCCGCGCGATGCGATCGGCATGATAGGTGGTGGTCGTCGCAAACCAAAGGGGCAGGTTGATGTCGCGCTGATCCAGAGCCTTGTCCGCAAGGGAGAGGTCAATGATATCGTCGGCAATTATGGGCATCTCGTTGTCGATGAATGCCACCATTTGTCGGCGGTGAGCTTTGAACTCGTCGCTCGCCGCAGCAAGGCACGTTACATCCTTGGCCTGTCAGCAACGGTGACCCGAAAAGACGGGCATCACCCGATCATCTCTATGCAATGTGGCCCTGTCCGCCATCGCGTAGATGCACGCTCTGAGGCCGCGAAGCGCCCATTCGATCACCTAGTGCGGATCAGGGATACTAACTTCCAACTCCCAGCCACATTGGACACCCCTCCTCCTTCCATTCAGTATGTTTTCAAGGAAATGGTCACCGATGAAGCGCGTAATGATCTCATATTCGATGATGTCTTGGGGGCGCTAGAAGCGGGCCGTTCACCTGTAGTGATAACCGAGCGTACCGCCCACTTGGAGACCATCGCAAAGCGTCTTGAGCGTTTCGCAAGGCATGTGATCGTATTGCGTGGCGGGCAAAGCGAGAAGCAGCGCCGCGATGTCGCCGCGCGGCTCGCAGCAATTCCCCAAGCCGAGGAACGCGTCATAGTCGCGACCGGGCGCTACCTCGGCGAGGGTTTCGATGATTCCCGCCTCGATACCCTTTTTCTTACTATGCCGATTGCATGGAAAGGCACGCTTGCCCAGTACGCCGGCCGGGTGCATCGTCTCAACGACGCCAAGCGGGATGTGATCATATATGATTATGTCGACATGAGAGTGCCGGTTCTGGCCCGCATGGCTGCGAAGCGCCGCATTGGTTATCAGGCAATTGGCTACAAGATATTGGGTACGCGTGATTTGTTTTCCGGACGGGTGCTCGCATCGAACTTGCCTGCGGAAGCTACGCGATGATTAAGCAGTCAGTAATTAGATTGCAATTTCAAAGCATAGGAGTTCCGCTTCCCTACCTTCCCCGCAATTGCTCCAGCAGCGGCCGCAGCTTGTACTTGCGTCGGTGCCGCTCGATCAGCTCGTCGAGGCAAGCCCGCCAGTCGTCCTCGCGACCCAGGACCTCGTGGGCGAGCGCAGCCTTCTCCAGCCAGTGTGCCGCCAGCGCATAGTGGCCGGCCCGGTTCGCATCCATGATGCTGCTGGCCTGATGCATCGCGAGACGGATCACCCACTCGGGATGGCTCGCGTGCGCCGCACTGGCGAGATGCATGAGGGTTTCGTCATGAGCGCTGTGTCCAAACCGATCGCCAACGGCGCGGACGGCTTCATCGATCAAGGCTTCGGACAGGTATATGCGAATCCTGTCATAGGCATGAGGGGCGCTGGCCAGCTGCTCCAGCAAGCCCTTCCGGATGGCATCCCAATCCGTGCCGGCCCACGTTTGGGCGGCGCGAAAATCCTCCAGCGACAACGAATGTTCGAATGCCACCAGCGCGGCCTTCAGGGCCACCGCCGTCCTGCCGATACCGCCTGCGTAGTCGCGCAGCCAACACGCCAGCGGGACGGCGGAAGAACTCCCTATTTCATCCTCGTCATCGCCGGTAAACCCAAGCCCGGCCTCTGCGATCCTCAGCGCATCGTCATGTGCCGCCGCTTCGCGCAGCGCCTTTGCGAGGACCAGCACCTCATCGGGCCTCTTGAACGATTTCAATGCGTAGGTGATGGCCTCTGGCGTCCGCTCAAGCTTGACGAGCATGCAAGCGTAACTCGTGTGCGCCCGGGCCGCGCGGGCGAGATTCAGGTATTCCTCCGTCCGGCCGCAAGCCTCAAGAACCCGCAACCGCACCGCTGTCAGTTGACCCTCCAGCCAGTCGTGAGCGCCCGAGGGCGGCCATGATCTGCCCTTCCCGGCGAGGACAGCGGCGAGTGCGGGATCGTCCCAACCGGTCTGCAGCGCCCGAATGGCAACGTGAAACCCCTCGTCGATACCATACTCCTCAAGGCGGCCCTGCCACTCCTCCAGTGTCTCGGCCAGGTCGTCGCGCTCGTCGGTGGCAAGCTTCCTCATCAGCGCCGCCTCTGCCATGAGGCGGCCGAGATCGGCGAAGAGCTCGTACATGTGCTCGTCGGTATCGTAGGAGTGATCGAGCCAATCATCGACAAAGGCCTCGCCGATCGGCTCCATGATCCGTAGCGCATTGGCGCCGTCCCCCACCTCGAGAAACGGCACGGCCTTTTCGACCAGACGCTCCAACTCCTCGATGTCGCCCGAAGACCGATAGCCGTCCCAATAGCGCCCCCGCCGATTGCGTGCGGCGAGCAGGACGCGGGCCTGTTCACGTACCGGCGCTGGGTCGACCTGCGTTCGCCGCCGACCGGCGTCCGGCGGTCCCGCCGGAATAGCAGTTGCAAGTTCTGCCTCGATCCAGGTTGCAAGCCCAGGATCGATCTCGGTCCGCTTTTCCAGTAGCTCAATCAACCGCGGCTGATCGAGCTCTGCAAGGAGTTCGGCAATGGGCTTGCGTTCGGCGACAGGCGCATTCTCGTCGGCAAATTTCAGCAAGACGGCGACAATATGCTTGCAGTATCCGCCCCAATCGTAGGGGCAGGTGCAATGTGCATCCGCAACGCCATCACCATGCAGCCCGATTGAAACCTGGTAGGGTTCGAACTCGCTGCCCTCGACTTCCGCGGTCAATCGGTCACCGCGTCGAAGCAGGTCGGATACAGCGCCGTCGCTAGCGTAGCTCCGACCGCGCGCAAAGGATTCGGCGCTCGCGAGCGCGCGAATCATTTCTTTCGAGATGCGTTGTTTCGCGACTTTGTCGGCGTTCCGGGCCGCGTTCATGTCGATGACAATCTGCAAATAGGGTTCAAGTTTTCAGGCCCCGCCTCACGGATTTTTCGCAAATAAATCCCGAAACATCCGCTCGGCCTTCTCCAACCCTTCGTCTGTCAAAACCACCGATTTGGCACGCCCGACCGGGTCCGAGATCAAACCCTTCTTGTGAAGCCGATCCATCGCATCCCAGTCGAACGATTTCCAGATGCGCTGGCCATCATGTCGCCCCAGCAGAAGCAGAGCGAGCACGTAGTCATCGATTCGGTCGGTGTCGATCACCATGGCGGCACTCGTCGATAGTCGGAGGAGAAGCGTAGTGCACTGCGGGGTCGCGATCCTCAAGCGGATTGAATTTCGCTTACCATAACGCGAGTCGGCCGGCTCTCAAACCGCGGTACCGATGGGTCGGATAGAGCGGCAATCCTCAGGTTCCCGCGACCGGCTTTCGGTTCGGGCAGCGCACGGCCTGGCGCCGCGTCCGCTATTCCGTGCGGGCATCGCGCTGCATCAGTTGTTCCATGGAGTGCACGCCCTATGCGGTTAGTACGCCTTAGGTTCGACGGGACGCCGCCGACCTGGCCGCAACCCGAGGGGTTGTACTGTCGCGCGTCCGACGCACATCATTTGCAAAAAGTGCGGATATCTGAACTCGCAAATGATAACTTCAATTCCGAACGAGCACGTCGCATTAGAGGGCCGTGTCGTAACAGAGGAGATCATCGACAATGGGTAAGAAATTGCAAAACACCCGACCGATTAAGACTGCAAGATAAAGCGAACTTCGTTCGCGTGTCGCTTCGCTCCTGAAGTATTTGTCTGCACATTGTTTTTTGCTGCGCGGAGCAATCCAAACGGCGCAGCGCGGCGGCGCGTCTTTCGTTTTCTTCTTTGCTTTCAATGCGCCGCGAGACGGCGGCGTCGGACGCGCGTTGGTGAGCCCGCCGTTGCTACGCCATAACAAGCAATTTTTGCGCCGCACCTACTCTACTCGCGCGACTGCGATATCGCAGCCGCTAGCATGAGGACGAGACCGGCGAGCTGCGGCACGAGCGTCATACCGGCGATGCGGGCGAGGTTGATGTCGTTGCTCGTGACGGTGATCAGCCCGAAGCTCATCCAGCTGATCAGGCGGGCCGCAACGTCGACCTGCGGGTCGGTGGCGATGACCGCAGGAAGAAGTTGCAACTGCGATTCGGCCTCGCGCAGATCGGCATCGAGGACGTCGCGCCGCTCCGCCGTAGCCTGAGCCTGCCGCAAGGCCAGAACGGGAGCGCAGACCTCTCCCGAAGCCGGGAGCGTCACATCGC
>Ga0209517_10003514_pt1 | contig 21233 bp, 17 predicted proteins | sample PeaSoiMetSII2010_FD_187695 | JGI IMG/M metagenome (GOLD analysis project Ga0209517, IMG submission 187695) | Peat soil microbial communities from Weissenstadt, Germany - SII-2010 (SPAdes) (version 2) | ecosystem: Environmental > Terrestrial > Soil > Wetlands > Peat | place: Germany...
CAGCTTCCCCGCAGTCACCGCACCCATCGTGCAATGCCATGATGCCGAAATCCCGATCGCATGCTGAATCTGTTCCCAACTCAAATGTAGCGCGCGTCCCGCCACAATCGGCGAGACAAACGCCGTGAGCGTCGCATGATGCCAGCCGCGCTCGCGGATCCCCGGAAAAGCCGCCTCGCACAAGCGCATTTCGAACTCGTGACCCAACACAAATCCCACGATCAATTCCTTGCCATCGCTTTTGGTGCGCTCACAACACGCCATCGCGGCCGGAAAAATGTCGGAGGGATGCGACGGATCCTGCTTCCAGTAAATGTCGTTGTAATCCATGCAGCGGATCATCAGCGCATTCGCCAGCGACGCCGAAACTGCGTCCATCTTCTGGCCCGTGCCAATCACGGTCGCCGGTCCTCGCCCGGCAATCTCCTTCAGCACTTCGAGCGCAATGATCACGTCATGCTGCCGATATCCGCCCAGCGCGCAGCCCACCGAATCGAGCAGAAAGCGCTTGGCCTGGTACACCGCGTCCTGCGAGAGCTGCTTGTATTCAAGCGCCGCAGCCCAGCGAGACATGGTCGCGGTGATGGTTTCTTTGGTTGTAGTTTGTTGTGTCGGCAAGGACATCTCCTCTGTGAAGCGCAAGCTGTCAGCTATCAATTTTCAGCCGTCAGCGAATAATCCTGAGACCTGAGACCAACACCCGAGACCTCACTTGACTTTCACATTCTTCGGATTCTTGAACGGCAGAAACGCCATGAAATCGGCGTGATGCACAATGAACGCTTCCGTCGTCCGCTTCACCAGATCGCCTTCGGCCGCATGCGCGGCGATGATGTGGCACACTGCGTCCGGCACGCCACACTCCATCGCCAGCGCGACTCCAGTAAACGGATGCCGCAGTGCTTCCCCGCGCTCGCTTTGCCGGCTCTTCCCGTCCGGACCGATCTCATACTCCAGCAACTTGCCGATGTCCGCCAGAATCGCACCTGCAATCACCACGTCCGCGTCGATCGGCAGCGCTCGACCCATGAAGTCCGTCATCGCTTTCGCACTATCGCGCGCAATGTGCACCACGCAGCGCTTGTGCTCCATGAATGTAATCGGACAATTCGGAACGAGCAGAGTAAAAGGAATCTGATTCAGGTCATCGGCCTTCAGCGGACTGCGCTCGAGCGCCCTGATCCAGGCTTGCGTTACCTGCTCCCGAAGCTTGGAATCGTTGATCCACCGAATTTCCGGCCACAGTCGTTCGACGGCCTCCCGCATGGGCAAGACCTCCCTTACAAGACCCATTAGATTATCGGAGTCGATGCGGATGCGTCGAGGGGACGCCGCCTCACTTTTTCGAAACCGGCGCGGTTCCCGAAGAAGATTCCTTATCGATGGGCAGCAGCTCAATGCCGCACCCCTCGCCGCTGCAGCTCAACAGGCCCCGGCGAACGATTTTCACCGACGACACATCCGGAAATCTCACGGGGAAGTCCTTCTCCCGCAGTTGCTCGGCCGCCGAACGAAGGCTTTCGTCACCGTCCACAAACTCGGCACGCTCCGGACGAGGAGAGCTGTCGAACACGAGGTTGAACCACGCCGAAACTGGCTTGCTGGTGATCGGCCCGAGCTTCACCGTACGTGCCTGCACCAACTCCACCGGCGCCTGCGCGAGCTCTTTCTCCGCCGTGCTTTTCTCTGTAACACCATGATCGCCAGCCAGCTTCGCCAGGCGCGCCCGTGAATCCTGCACGTCGCTTCCGCGAGCCGCTATTGCCAGCGCATACATATGGCGCGCCTTCTCCGGCTGACCTTGCTTTTCGAGTACCTGCCCCAGCCGGTTGCCAACCGTTCCTGACTGGCTCAAAAGCCACGCCGACGTTAGAAACTGCATGGCTGCCAGATTTTCGCCGCGCTGAAATTTCGCCCATCCTATCCGCGCCCACGCCAGCGCCACCAGTCGCATCGACGAAAACGCCGACGGGCCCAGCCGGTCCAACTCGCCCGAGTCGAACTGTCCTCCAATGTCGTAGAGAACCTGCTGCGCATCGTTCTCGGTCTGCGTCGGATCAATGTCGTTTTTCAACGCCGACGCGAAAATATCCTGACCCGAATCCTCGCTCGCGCTACCCGTCAGTCCCTTCATCAACTCTTGCGCTTTCGCGCTCTCCCCCAATCGCCCGTACACCTGCGCCAGTGCCATCTTCGTTTCCGGATCATCGGGAGGAATCGCGGCGGCAGCTTCCAGCTCAGTGCGGGCGTCGGCATCACGTCCCAACTGCGCCAGCAACAAGCCAAGATTTTTGTGCGTCGTTTTCTCGTACGGAGCCGTCTCCAGCTGCTTGCGATAAGCCGCGATCGCATCGTCGGTCTTCCCCGTTTGCTGCAGCTCCATCGCCAGGTCGCCATTCGCGTGCTTGTGATTAGGATCCAGTTCGATCTGCTTGCGGAACGCGCCGATCGCCTCCGCATGATTGTTGGCTCCGGCGTATGCCAGTCCCAGGTCATACCAGCCGTCTTTCAAACTTGAATCCGCCATACTCGGATTCGCCAGGTTCGCATCCCCGTCCACCGCGCGCTTCAGCAGGTCGATCGCCGTGCGATAATCCTTGCTCTGCAGCGCTTTCACTCCCGCTTTGTGCAGCTCCGCGGGAGTTCCTTCCATCTTCGAAGCCGCCGTCTCCGCCACTTGCCCCGACGGCGTCAGGATCGTGCACGACAACAGCTGGTCTTGATCGCTTTGCGTTGCATTGCGAAACGATTCGTAGTCCGCACGCCGCGCCGCCGCCAGTTCGTTCATCTTCACGTTCAGCTCGCGCTCGCCTTCCAGAATTCCCTTGTTCTGCGAGTACGTCGATGAATAGTCGCCATAATCCCGCGTCATTTTCACAGCGGTCGGCGTGTGCACCGTGTAGTTGGAGGGAAATTGCAAGCGGACCCTGTAGTCCATTTCACCCGCGGGGCCGATGTCCATCGGTTCGGTGCTCTTTTCCGACGCTCGAATCGCAGGCATCCCCAGCGGCGGGATCGGACGAAAATTCACGCTCGTCGATGGCACTACAAAGTACCGGTCCTGGTGCAGGCGATACTTCAGATGAAAGGGCTTGCTCGTGTCCTCGATGGGATCGAGCTGAACGTCATCGACATCACCGGGCAAGCCCCAAGTCGCAGAGAGGGCTTTCACAAAGTCCTTCCACCGGGCCTGCGGGAATCGTCGAAAACTCGTGCGCATTGGCCAATCGCGATCTCCCTGGGCCGTGACCTCGAGCGTCGCATCGAGCGCGCCGAACTCGCTGAACTTGCCATCGAGCGTGAAGTGCATGAAGGTCTTGATCGGCGAATCCGCCGGCGTCCGCTGCAATCCTCCCTCGCTATCCTCCGACGCCACCACTGCTTCTTTGTTTCGCAGTTGGTAAAGAATCAGCCCATAGGGCGTCACTTCAGGAGTCGTATCTAGCCAGGTCAGCCCCGTTTCCAGCCGCGCCGCCGTGATCACGTGATCGAACTGTGCCGGCGAGGGAACGTCCGCATCCAGTTTGCGCGTGCTATGGATCAGCACCGGATAACTCTGAATTCCCTCGGCTCGCAGCAACGCGGAAAGCAACGTGTGTTTGTCCTTGCAGTCGCCGTAGCCATTCTGCAGAACGTCCGAGGCCGCGTGCGGCTGATAGCGCCCGACTCCGAGCGAGATGCTCACGTAACGCACATTCCGCGCTACGAAATCGTAGAGCCGTCGCGCCTTTTCTGTGGGCGTGTCCGCTCCTTTAGTGAGCTCCTGGGCTTTTTTTCGGACGCTGTCGTCAACCGCCATGCGCTCGCCCTGCAGCTTTGCATACCATTGCGCGACCTGCTTCCAGTCGGTGAAAGTCGTCAGCTGCACATCCGGACCGGTGTCCTCCTCCGTCTCATCTTTATCTTTGTCGCGTTCTGGCTGGATGTCCTTCACCACCCAGGTGTAAACGCGCCGGTCTCCAGTGTCCTGAATCTCCGGCTTTCGCGTTGGCGTCTTGAGCTTCACTTCGCGTGCCTTCGGGATGTCAATCTCCAGCCGGTCTTCGTTGACCACCACACCCTTGGGAAACGTATATTCGTACCAGAAGTTTCCTGCGGCCAGCGGCGTGAGAACCCGCGTCACCGTGCGGTATTCCAGCGTGTCCCCGGGCTGCAGCGCCGCCACGGAAATATGCCGCTGCCGGTAGTCGCTGTACATCGGAGCTTCCTTCAGCACATCGGGAGCGAAATCCTGCGCCGTCGACTCCGGCGTCACCACCACCTGCCCATCCGGCTTGCGCACCCGGACATATTCGACCTCCAACTTCTCGGTCGCACTTGAGTATCCGAAAACCAGTTGGCCGAATTCCTCCACGCCCGCCTGGCTCTGAATCCGAACCACGGCATCGGTCTCTCTCACTTCTGTTCCGTCGTTTTCAAAGTGGGCGCGATTTAAGATTCGTTCGAAGACCGCGGCCTCTTCAGCGTTGTTCGCTTTCTGCCTCGAAGAAGCTGAAGCTTGGGCCAGAGCGTCCGCGCTCATCAAGCAGACGAGCGAGCAGACAAGCAAGAAGCCAACTACAACGTGCCACACACGATAGGACATATTGCAGTTCTTTTACGCCGTGCCCAGCGTAAAATCAAACGAACCAAGATGAATTCCACCAAAATTATTCGCCTCCTTGCGATCCTGATTTGTTTTTGCAGTCTGCTGGCCGGGCAGGCTCCGCCACTCGCCGTCGTGGACGAAGCTCTGCCCCCACTCGACGCAGGCGTGGAATTCCACATTCTTCTGCACGCCAGCGGCGGCGTTCCGCCCTACGTCTGGAGCGTGGCCAGTGGCGATCTTCCCGAAGGAATCACGCTCACCCCGGAGGGCCTCCTCGCTGGACGCCCCGCCAAGCCCGGGGCTTTCATTTTCACCTTAAAAGTCGAAGACTCCGGCCATCCCGCTTACACCATTAACAAGGAGTTCCATGCCGAAGTCGCCGCTCCTTTGTTGCTTGAATGGCTTGAACTTCCAAAGGTTCACAACAACCGGATCGACGGCGTCCTGCAGGTCTCCAATGGTTCCAAGGACGTGTTTGATCTGACTGTCATCATCGTGGCCGTCGCCGAGAACGGGCGAGCGACGGCCATCGGCTACGAACATTTCCCGCTCAAAGCCGGCGCAATCAACGTTCAAGTTCCCATTGGCGACACGCTACCCCACGGCGTTTACGTGATCCATGCCGATGCCATTGCTGAAATTCCCACCCGAAAAGCCATCCTTCGCCAGAGACTCCAAACACCTCAACCTTTGCAGGTAACGCAGGGTCCGTAGCGGCTTTTGCTCGCCTCGCGAGGTACGCGAGTCACTTGCCGTCTCTGTGCTATCCTGACTATCTTGAGGCAGTTGCACCGGGTTATGGTCGTGGTGTCTCCTCCAAAAGACCTAAGCATTTCGTATGGAGCTTTTTCTTAATCTCTGTTGGCTCTCCCTGGTGTTGCCCGCCTGTGTGTTGTGGCGGCTACGGACTTCTTCGACCGGTTCGGGTAGTCCGGCAGGAGGTCCGGCGGGGCGCCCGCTCGTCTTCCTCTGCGTTCTCGGCTGCGCATTCATTCTGCTGTTCCCCGTGATCTCGGCCACCGACGACCTGCACGCCATGCGACCCGAGATGGAAGAGTCGGAGCGCGCCTTCCGCCATGCCGGCCATTGCGCTTGCACACCTCATGCACTGACTCATTCTTCGCAAACTGTTCTGCCCAGTTCCGCTTCTCTGACGCCCGCGTTCGAGCAGATTGGCACGGTTGTCCCGCCAATGTCGCCAACGCTCAGAACTTTCTCTGCCGCTGCGCCCGCGGGCCGCGCTCCTCCTTCCGATCCTCCGACTTCGTTGTAAATCCGAGGTCAGTCGCATTTTTCTAGTCCGGAAAATCCTAAGGATTTTCGCATTCACGCGCATTGGGCGATCCACCTTTCCTGATGCGCCCGGAGCGCGCGATGTTCAAGTTTCACAATTTCAGTTGGGTCGCATGGCTATGGTTATTGTTCGCAGCGGCCCTCAGCACCTCGGCGCAGGAGACCCTCACCTGGGAACAGGTCCGCCTGCGTTTTGAGCAGAACAACCCCACCCTGCTGGCGGGGAAGCTGAACATTGAAGAGTCGAAGGCCAGCGAGATCACCGCCGATCTGCGTCCGAACCCCGACATGAGCCTGCTGCTCGACCAGGTCAATCTGTTCTCGACCAATCCCTTTCAGCCATTCTCTCCGGCTCTCGCCACCACCACGCTCAGCTATCTGCATGAACGCCGGCACAAGCGCGAACTGCGCCTCGAAAGCGCCAAGGACTCGACCGCCGTTGCCACTTCCACGCAAGCCGATCTTGAGCGCACCCTGCTCTTCACGCTGCGCGGCGCATTTATTCAAACGCTCCAAGCCAAAGCCGTGCTCAACGTGACCCGCGAAAACCTGGCCTACTACGACAAGGTTCTCGAAGTCAGCCGCGAGCGCTTTCACGCCGGAGACATTGCCCATGTCGATCTCGACCGCCTCGAGTTGCAGCGCGTGCAGTACGAGTCCGACTTACAGGCCGCCGAAGTCAGCCTGCGCACGGCCAAGATTCAGATGCTCGCCCTGCTCAACGATCGCAGGCCCATCGAACAGTTCGACGTCACTGGCCCCTACGAATTTTCCGAGCATATCCAATCCCTCGACGATTTCCGCCAGATCGCGCTAGATACTCGCCCCGACCTCAAGGCCGCCACCGAGTCCGTGGAGAAAGCGAAGGCCGATCACAAACTGGCCGTCGCCAACGGTTCCACGGATCCAACGTTCAGCGCCGACGGCGGACTCAATCCGCCCATCGATCACTACATTGGCTTCGGCGTGACTTTTCCGCTTCGCATTTTCGATCGCAATCAGGGTGAGAAATTGCGCACCCAACTCGATATCGAGCGCAACAGGCGCCTACTCGCCGCAGCCCAGGCGCAGGTCTTCAACGACGTTGATTCCGCTTACGCCACCCTAAGCAGCAACCTGGCTCTACTCCATCCATATAAAGAAAAATATCTGGAGCAGGCGGTCCGCGTCCGAGACACCATCGCCTTCTCCTATCAGCACGGAGGTGCTTCACTCCTGGACTTCCTCAGCGCCCAGGGTGAGTACCGCACCGTGCAACTGGCCTACGTGAACCTGGTCGGCTCCTATCTGACCGCCGCCAGCCAATTAAATCTGGCCGTGGGCCGCGAGGTGATCCCATGACATCGCAAGCGAAATACTTCTTGAGTTCAAGAGCGGCCGGGGCTGTGCAATCGGCGGACTCTTTCGGCTTGGTCTCGGATCTTCCCCCTGTTGCCGCGCCGAAAATCTCTGCCGGGCGCATCCGCCGGTTCGCGGCCTTTCTGCCGTGCCTGGCTTTACTCGCCATTTCCGTGGCCTGCTCCAACGACACCAAGGCCGCGCCCACAAAACAGGAAATCACCGTCGATCCCAACCTCCTGACCATCGACCCCCCGGAACTTTTCCAGACCGTCAAGGTGGAAAGCCGCGACCTGCCCACGGAACTGAACGCCAACGGAACCGTCCAGCCCGACGTGAACAAGACCATCCACGTCACCTCGCTTGGTTCAGGCCGCGTCGTCGACCTCAAGGTCCGGCTCGGCGACTACGTGAAGAAGGGCCAGACGCTGCTTGTGATTTCCAGTCCCGACCTCGCCGGAGCCATGGGCGACTATCACAAGGCTTCCGCCGACGAAGCGCTCGCCCGCAAAGCCCTCGACCGCGCCCAACTGCTCTACTCACGCGGCGCGCTAGCGCAGAAAGATTTGGAAGTCGCCGAGAACGCCGACGCCAAAGCCAAATCAGATCAACAAACCGCCGAAAGCCGCCTGCGCGTTCTCGGCGGAGATCCCGCCCACCCCAGCACCATGATCGAACTGCGCGCCCCCGTAGCCGGGACCATCGTCGAGCAGAATGTTGCCGGATTCGAAGGCATCAAGAGTCTGGACAACACGCCGAATCTGTTTACGATCGCCGATCTCTCGAACGTCTGGGTTGTCTGTGACGTCTACGAAAACGATATTGGCGACGTTCACATCGGCGATCCTGCCGAGGTTCGCCTCAACGCCTTCCGCGACCGCGTCTTCAAAGGCAGCGTCAGCGATGTCTCGCGCGTACTCGATCCCAACACCCGCTCCGCCAAGGTCCGCATAGTACTCGCCAATCGCGATGGAGCCTTCCGCCCCGGCATGTTCGCCGTGGCCACTTTCCGCTCGCGCAAGCAGAATCCGCACTTCGTCGTGCCCGCGACCGCCATCATGCGACTGCAGGATAAAGACTGGGTCTTCCGCAAGGAGAGCGCCAACTCCTTCCGTCGGATCGAAGTGCAGACTTCCGGGCTGTCGGGCGGCTTGCAGCAAATCCAGCACGGAGCCAAGGCGGGAGACGAACTCGTCGCGAACGCGCTCGCTTTTTCCACCGCAGCTTCGGAGCAGGGCAAATGATTCGTCTTCTTATCGATTTCGCCCTGCGCAACCGCATCCTCATACTCAGCGTTGCGCTGGTGCTGTTCACCTGGGGCATCATCTCGTTTCGCAATCTGCCCATCGAGGCCTATCCCGACGTCGCCGACACTTACACGCAGATCATCACGCAGTGGCCCGGCCACGCAGCCGAGGAAGTCGAACAGCAGATCACCGTCCCGCTCGAAGTCGGCCTGAACGGCGTTCCCCACAAAACCCATCTGCGCTCGGTCTCGCTCGCTGGCCTCTCGGTCGTCACTATCATTTACGACGACGAAATCTCCACCTTCAACGCGCGTCAGGAAGTGCTGGACCGTCTGCAGCAGGTGACGCTCCCCAGCAACGTGAACGCCGGCCTCGGCCCCGACTACAGCCCCACCGGCCAGATCATGTTCTTCACCCTCAAGAGCACGAATCCGCGCTATGACGCGATGGAGCTCAAGACTCTCAACGACTGGTTCGTACTCAACCAGCTGAAATCCGTGCCCAACGTAGTCGACGTGAACATCTTCGGCGGCCCGACCCGCGAATATCAGGTGCAGATCGATCCCGGCAAGCTGGTTTCCTACGGATTGTCGCTGGCCCAGGTCGAACTGGCACTCGCCAACAACAACACCAACGCCGGGGGCGGATTCATCGAGCGAGGCCAGCAGGCGCTCAATGTGCGCGCCGTCGGCCTCATGCAGACCACCGACGACGTCGCCGCCACCGTCATCAAGAGCGTGAACGGAACGCCCGTCCGCGTCCGCGACCTCGCCATCGTCGTGCAAGCGCCCAAGATTCGTCTGGGGCAACTCGGAAAAACCATCCGCCGCGAAGACGGCACCGTCATTGACGATGAGGACGTGGTCGAGGGCATCGTCCTCCTCCGCAAAGGCGCCGAAGCCGACGCCACCCTTGACGCGCTCCATGCCAAGATCAACGAACTCAATACGCAACTCTTGCCGCAGGGCGTAAAATTCGTTCCCCATCTCGACCGCAGCGATCTGGTGCACTACACCACCCACACAGTTCTGCGAAATCTCACCGACGGCGTGATCCTGGTTACGCTCGTCCTTTTTATTTTCCTGGGAAATGTTCGCAGCGCGCTGATCGTCACGATCACGATTCCCTTCGCGCTGCTTTTCGCCGCTATTCTTCTCGATCTCAGTCACATCCCGGCGAATCTTTTATCGCTCGGCGCACTCGATTTCGGCATGGTCGTGGACGGCTCCGTGGTCATGGTGGAAAACATCATGCGCCACGTCGAGTTTTCTCAAGGGAAGAAGACTTTTCTCGAATTGATCGCTTCCGCCGCCCACGAAGTGCAGAAGCCGGTCTTTTTCGCCCGGATCATCATCATCGTTTCCTACCTGCCCATCTTCACCCTGCAGCGCGTCGAAGGCCGCCTGTTCCGCCCCATGGCCTGGACCGTGGCCTTCGCCCTGCTCGGCGCCCTTCTGTTTGCGCTGCTGATCGCGCCCGTGCTCTGCCACCTCGTTTTCCGCGACGGAAAAATCAAGGAATGGCGCAACCCGATGATGAGCATCATGCAGAAGGCGTACCGCCGCCAGCTCGACTGGTGCTTCGATCACATGAAGTTCACGCTCGGCATTGGTGTGGCCGCCCTGGCGTTCATGCTGTTCCTTTTCTTCAGCGGAATCGTCGGCTCCGAGTTTCTCCCGCACCTCGACGAAGGCGCGATCTGGGTCCGCGGCACGCTCGCTCCCAGCGCCGGCCCCACCACGGGAATCGCCGTCACCAAGCGCGGCCGCTCCATCCTCGCCCAATTCCCCGAAGTGAAGCAGATCGTCAGCCAGGTCGGCCGGCCCGACGACGGCAGCGACGCCAGCGGTTTCTACAACACGGAATTCTTCGTCGACCTCTTGCCCCGTTCCGAGTGGCGTGCCGAGTACCCCACAAAAGAGAAACTCATCGACACCATGGACAAGTCTCTCAGCCAGATTCCCGGCGTTGACTGGAACTTCTCGCAGCCCATCTCCGACAACGTCGAAGAAGCCGTCAGCGGCGTCAAAGGTGAACTCGCCGTCAAACTCTTTGGCCGCGACCTCAAGACGCTGGAGCAGAAGGCCGACGATATACAGGACGTCATGAGCAAGATTCCCGGCGTCGCCGATCTCGGTACCTTCCAGGTCCGCGGCCAGCCCAACGTCAATCTGGTCGTGAACCGCGCCGCTGCCGATCGCTTCGGCATCAACGTCAGCGATGTACAGGATGCGGTCGAAACCGCCGTCGGCGGCAAGGCCGTCAGCCAGATCCTGATCGGCGAGCAGCGTTATGATCTCACCGTCCGCTACCAGGAGCCATTCCGCAAAACCGTCGAAGACATCCAGAACATTCGCATCCTGGCGCCCTCCGGCGAGCGCGTTTCGCTCGGCCAGCTCTGCGACGTCAAGCTCGAAGACGGTGCCTCTACCATCTACCGCGAAGGCAACTCACGCTACATCGCCATCAAATACAGTGTTCGCGGCCGAGACCTCGGCAGCACCGTCCGCGATGCCATCGAGCAGGTCCACGAAAAAGTCAAACTTCCCGAGGGCTACCACCTCGACTGGACCGGCGAATACGAAAGCCAGCAGCGCGCCAACCGGCGGCTTGCCATCATCGTGCCGGTCACCCTGCTCCTCATGGCTTTCATCCTGTACTCCATGTTCGACTCCTGGAAATGGGTCGGCCTCATCTTCGCCGTGGTCGCGCTCTCGCCCCTTGGCGGCGTGCTCTCGCTGCTGGCCACCGGCACGCACTTCTCCGTCTCCTCGGGCCTCGGTTTCCTCGCGCTGACCGGCGTCTCCGTAGAAATCGGCGTCATCATGGTCGAATACATCAACCAGCTGCGCACCCGCGGCATGGACCCGCGGCACGCCGCCAAAGAAGGCGCCGAGCTTCGTCTCCGCCCCATCATGATGACCATGCTGGTCGCCACCCTCGGCCTGCTCCCCGCCGCCATGTCGCACGACATCGGCTCCGACTCGCAGCGACCCTTCGCCATCGTCATCGTCGGAGGCCTGATCGTCGAACTCATCGTCAGCCTGGTCTTGATGCCCACCCTCTACGTTTTCTGGGCACGCCCTGGCGACAAACTACCCCCGTCAGAACTGGAATTCAAAGAAGAAGGCGAACACGTGGATTGACCACGCGGCGGACGGACTACAGAAGTTGCTGCGATCGGGCGTGGACGCGAACTGGCAGGTTTTCTCGCCGGCTTTCTTCCGCACACTTTATGATGCTGGCGCTTGGGGCCGGTGGTGTGCGGGAACATAGCGGGAGTCATTTTCTTGGCCTTACTCGCAGTTGCAAGTTGAAACCTTGCCCGGTCCACCAATCCCCTAGCCCGCGCCGCGCGGAATCGCTCATGTTGGGCGCCGGATTTGTGTATCCTGAACGCGTACACCTTTGCAGGCGGGAACCAACCCATGCCCGAAAAATCCGACCCACGCGTAGAGGAGATCCTGGCCCGCCACGAGGCCGACCTCGATCGGTTGAAGGACGCCTTGGGCTTGCTTGGCGTCAGTTCCTGCTCCCGTTGTAAGAAGTTCTTTCGCCGCTCCGATCCCGGCGCCCTCTTCGATGCTGGCGAACTGGTTTGCTACGGCTGCATTCATGAATGGTGGCCGCAGCGCTGCGCACAACTCAGCGTCAAAGACCGCGAAACCCTCGAAGGCAGGCTGGTCCGCTGGCTGCGTGGCCACCATCATGCCGAAGTGTTCAAGGACCCGGCCAGGCTCCCGGAGAGTTCGGTACAGGAACTGCACCTTGTCGCCAACTGCCTGGAATGCGGCGGAACGGGAAAGTTCATGGGGCAGGAACGCTGCCGCTACTGCGATGGCCGCGGCACGGTGTGGGTTATCGTTTCCCGAATGCAGGCCTAGCACATCCGGATTCAATACCTTACAAACACTCGGTCAATTCATGTCCAGCAGCATCTCGACCAGCTATGATCCGGAGGCTTACCGCGGCGTCAGCCGCGTGTTCTCCAATTGGCTGGTGAACCTGGGCGGCAACAGTGCCTACAACGTGCTCTCCGAATACTATCCGGACATGATGCGCTCTCTCTTTCAACGTCATCGGAAGCCGTTGTCCTGGATAGCAAACACAGCGGGCGCTAGGTCGAATCCCACCCGAGCGCTGCTGGCTGAGAGCTTAGAGCTGACTTCGTTTCTTGCTTTTTGGGAGCTCTTCCGCTAGATTTCAATTTTCCTTGATTTTGCGAGCGGGCGAGGCCGAAACTTGCCTCCAGGAGTGGTGGGTATGAAGCGGAGCTATATTGGGCTCGCCTTGGGCGCGCTGGTGGCGGTGGGAGCGGTGTTGAGCCTGCCGAGTTGCGGGCATGACCAGAAGCTGGTGAGCTTGGCGGTTCAGCCGGCATCGCCTGGTTTTACTTTTCCGGTGCCGAATGCCGGAGCTACTGGACAGTACACCGCGATTGGCACCTATATCCATCCTCCCGCAACGAAGGACGTCACCAATCAGGCGACTTGGGCAGTTGACGACAAAGTGGTTTCCATCAATGCCGGTTTGGTTACAACTAACGGAACTTGCGGTTCCGCAGATGTCTCGGCAACTATGCCGGAAGGCACAGGAGGCGCATCGAATATCGTGGTCGGTTATTCGTTCGTAACCGTACAAGATACTAGCAACCCACATTGCCCCGGGGGCAGTGCGACCAACGGGGAATTGCTGGTAACGATAGTTGGCGTGGGAACGGTAACGAGTCAGCCCGGAGGGATCAATTGTCCCGCGGCAACTTGTAACGCTCAATTTCCGACGTTAGACTCTCCGGTGACGCTGACCGCAACTCCAGGCCAGAACTCGACCTTTGGGAACTGGTCGGGATGCACTGTTGGTTCGGTCCCGAATCAATGTTTCGCAACAATAGTCGGAAATGGCATCGTGGGCGTCACAGCCACTTTCAATTCGCCCTAAATTGCCTTCCGGTGGATTGACTCAGCCTGCCCAATGTCCGCGGGGCATGCTTCGAGAAAAGTTGAACTTCTGAGCGCTTACTCGTCGGCCAGCAACTTCCCCAGCGTAGGCTTGTGCCTCTCCGGCTTAGTCTTTTTAGCCTTGACGAGTTGCGATGGTTTAGGGCTCCCGACCTGTTCGCGCGCCATTTCACGAACGATCTTGGCGGCGGAGAAGACTCTTCTCTTGCGCTTGCGCGGCATATACGTAATCGCTCGCATCTTCGCACATCCGGTGCGCAAAAGTGCAATAATCGGAAAGTTGGCGTTTGAGAATCCCACCCTTCGCAAACATGCGAGGGCAAAGGTCCGCGCCGCGTTGGTATAAACAGGCTGCTGAACTCTGGTTTCGTATCGGGGCATCGCTTTAGCGATGCCGTAAATTTCGAAATCAGATGCCCCTTTAGGGGCTGGACGTTGGCGTCCGACTTTTTCCGCAGCCTTCAAGATATCGAGGCCTAATTTATGGATGAGCGTGATTTTTTTGAGGAAAAGTCGGACAAGAAGCCAGCAAATTTAAGTTGTCCGCACTGCCATCAGTCGGCGGAGTATGAGATCCAGTGGCTGGTGCGTACCAAGAAGAAGAGTCTGCCCCCGCGCGCGGATGATCGTGACCGCGCGAAGTTCGCCAAAGCGCAGTCTTACATGCTGCGGCGCGACGACATGATGATGTGCAAAAACCTGCGCTGCCGCAAGCGCTTTGAGATTACGGGCGTGCAAAGCGTCGCGTTCTTGCAGGATGGCCTGCCGGCCGGTGGTCATTGATCGCTGGTCGTTGTCCCATCACATTCGCTGTCCCGTCCCTTGGTTTATACTACCCAGTTTGATTTGCAGCCGTTGACGCTATTATGCGTGGGAGTCGATCCGTGAAGATTCTGGTTTGCATGAAGCAGGTGCCGCAGAAAGACGCTCCGCTGAAGCTGAATGAGGCGGGGACGTGGATTCGGGAAGATGTTTCCTACGAAGTGAATGAGCCCGACGCATTCGCGCTGGAAGAAGCACTCCGGCAGAAGGAGAAGCACACCGGCGAGGTGGTCGTGATCACGGCGGGCCCGGCGCGGGCGATGCAGGTGTTACGCGAGGCGCTGGCAAAGGGCGCGGACCGGGCGATCCATCTCGAGGACGATGCCTTTGTCGGGCTCGATGCGTTCAACACGGCGCGCGCCATCGCGGCGGCCATCAAGGATGAGAAGTTTGACCTGATCTTTACCGGCTTGCAGTCGGATGATTACGGATATGCGCAGACGGGCGTGATTCTGGCGCAGATTCTAGGATTGCCGCACGCGACCATCATTATGCAGATCGAAAAAACCGCCGGCGGCATCCGCGTGAAGCGGGAACTGGAAGCGGGGTTCTTTCAATTTGTCGACATGCCTTTGCCGGCGGTGCTGACCATCCAGTCGGGAATTAATAAGCTGCGCTATGCGACGTTGATCGGGATCAAGCAGGCGAAGACGAAGCCGCTGCGCAAGGTAACGCTGGCGGAAGTGCAGTCGGCCATGGGTGGGAACTTGCAGAAGATCGAGAAGCTGTACGTGCCGCAGAAGTCGAAGAATACAGAGTTTCTGGAAGGGCCTCCGGCAGAAGTGGCGAAGAAGCTGGTGGAAAAGCTGAAGAATGAGATGCGGGTAATTTGAGGAGCAGTCATGGGAAAGAGACGCGGCAAGCCGCGTCTCTACCACACATTTCCGTAGAGACGGGGCTTGCCCCGTCTCCGCATACTGAGAACTGGGAACCGAGAACTGAACTTTATGGCTGACACTATTCTTGTACTAGTTGAACAACGCGAAGGAAAACTGAACCGCGTCTCGTGGGAGACGATTGCGGCTGGGCAGGCGATTGCCGCTCAGACTGAATGGACGCTAGAGGCGGCGGTAGTGGGCTCTGGCGTAGCGGCGATCGCAGGCGAGATAGCGGCGAAGAAGGTCGCCAAGGTGTATGACATCGAGTCGGCCACGCTCGAGCCCTACACTCCAGATGCGTTTGCGCATGCGTTGAAGGAGTTCCTGGGGAAGCATCCGGCGAAGCTGGTGTTGATGCCGCACACCTACCAGGTGCGGGATTTTGTGCCGAAGCTGGCGACGGCCTTGCAAACTACGGCCATCAGCGACGTAATCGGGTACCGGTATGAAGGCGGGAAGCTACTGTTCACGCGGCAAATGTTTCAGGGAAAATTTGTGGCCGACGTGAGTTTTGCGGGCTCGGGGCCTTGCTTTGTGACCTTTCAGAATGGCTCGTTCCGCGCTGATAGAGTCGAAGCGGGTGCGGCGATGGCGCCGGTTGAGACGGTAAAGGTCGATGTTCCGGATGGCGTGGTGCGGAACCAGCCGCAGGAAGTTTTCAAGGAAGCCAAGCAGGCAGTGGATCTGACGCAGGCTGAGATCATTGTGTCGGTGGGGCGCGGGATCAAGGAGCAGAAAAATATCGAACTGGCAAAGCAGTTGGCGGATGCGCTGGGCGGTGAGCTCGCGGCGTCGCGTCCGATCTGCGATAACGGATGGTTGCCGATGGACCGGCAGATCGGATCGTCGGGACAGACGGTCGCTCCGAAGCTGTATCTGGCGCTGGGAATCTCGGGGGCGATCCAGCATATTGTCGGCATGAAGGGTTCCCGGAGCATCGTGGCGATTAACAAAGATTCCGAGGCCCCGATCTTTGAGATTGCGGACTATGCCGTGGTCGGAAACTTGTTCGACATCGTGCCGCCGCTGATTGAGGAAGTGAAGAAGGCCAAGGGGTAGGGGACAGGTTTCAAGGTTTCAAGGAACGACTTTCTTTCCCTGGGACTCCCTTCAGACGCCCACTATGACCAGCAACAGTTCACGCGGACAAGAGTGTCCGCGCCACATTTTCCTGAAAAGATTTCGAGATTACGAGCCGGCAGCGAAGCCGCCGAAGTGTGCCACTGTTAGGCGCAGGTATTTGTGGGGATTCACCGGGACGTCGTTGATGCGGACTTCGTAGTGGAGATGCGGCCCGGTGGAGCGACCGCTCAAGCCGACGTAGCCGATGGTGTCGCCGCGGTGAATGTATTGTCCGGCGGCAACGGCGAAGCTGGAAAGGTGGCCGTATCGTGTGGAGATGCCGTGTCCGTGGTCGACCATCACGGCGCGTCCGTAGCCGCCCAGGAAGTCGGCGAAGGTAATGACGCCGTCGGCAGGAGCGATCACGGGGGAGCCGACATTCGCGGAGATATCGACGCCGGAGTGGAAGGCGCCCTCTCCGTTAAACGGATCGATGCGCTCGCCGAAGGAGCCGGTGACTTGGCCTTCGACCGGCCAGAGGTTCGGAGCCGAGTTGGCGCGGACCCAGTCGGCCGTGGTGGAGTTCTTGGTGAGACCGAGTGAGATGCCCACACTGGCTGCGCCGCTTAGCGCTGTGTGCCTGAGCGCGTAAAGCTGGTCGAGCGAAGAGTGGACCTGCGCTTCTTGAATCTGCTCGGTCGAGGCCGCCACCATCGCCGGATCGGACTTGAGGCCGTACAGTGCGGAAACCTCGCTGGCCAGCGAGCCGAGAGAAGCCACCTGAATGTCACGTTCTTTGGCGACCTGTTCCAAACGCGAATAGCGGTCCTTGAGCTGGGCTTGCTCGGTACGGAGTTGGTTATAATGGGCGACCTTTTGCAGCATTCGGGTATAAGAACTGGCGATTCCCGTGAGGCAGAGCGCGCCGATCGCTAACCCGGCCACAAGAACGTAGAGATATTGCACGGGAATGGAGATCTTGCGAAGCTGCCCAGCTTCGTCGCGAGCTACGAAAAATATGTAGAAACGTTTACGCAATATTCTTCTTCCGGGGTACAGATTTTGCTTCGGAATCCTGCCAGAGCGGAACTGTCATGCTCGGGCTCGGAATCCTGATTCCACCAGCCGCATCAGGAGCAGGCTGGCTCTTGCCAAAACCACGGAACCAGGCAAGCCGAAATCCAATATCGCTGCAACTGATTCACGTTGCAGTAGTTGGTCCGGCAAAATACTGTGAACGGCGAGTTAAACGTTAACAAACTTGATTCCCCCTGTCAACCTCACTACCAGCCTTTGAACGGTTACCAAGGCAGGGTAATTAGCGGTGCCCATCCGGCCAGATTACCGCGGTAAGGGGGTCAGCTGCCGGTCCCCGGTGACGAAGCGTGGCACCACAGGGTCTGGGAAGCCGAGGTATAGTGATCGGCATGCCGCTTAGCGAAAAGAAACTAATTAAGCAGATCCGCCGCTCTGTCCGCGGAGGGGAGTCGGTGGTGACAGGCATCGGCGATGACTGCGCGGTGCTGAGCGTTCCTCGGGGACACGAGATGCTGGTGACGACCGACTTCACCATCGAGAAGGTGCATTTCCGGCGAGATTGGCACCGTCCAGAACTGGTGGGGCGGCGCTGCCTGACACGCGGGCTGAGCGACATCGCGGCGATGGGTGGCGAGCCGCGAGCGGCATTTTTATCGCTGGCCGTCGCGAGCGACGTTCCGCAGAAGTGGGTGAACCGCTTCCTGAAGGGACTGCTGGATTTGGCCGAAGAATTCAAGGTTCCGCTGGCGGGTGGGGACACGGCGCAGTCGGCAGGCGGGATCCAGGCGGATATCGTGGTGGTGGGCTCGGTGCCGAAGGGAAAGGCGGTACTGCGGTCGGGGGCGAAGGCGGGCGAGCAGATTTATGTAACCGGGGAGTTGGGCGGGTCCGCGACGGCGCTGGCGCGGCTGGCGGAATCGAAGCCCGTGGGAGCGGAGTATTTCCGGTATTTTCGTCCGCTGGCGCGGGTTGCGGTGGGCCAGTGGCTGCGCCAGCGGGGAGTGGCTTCGGCCATGATTGATTTGAGTGACGGGCTTTCCACTGACCTCGAACACATCTGCGCGGAAAGCCACGTGGGCGCGGAGATCGAGGCGGAGGCGATTCCGCGGGCGCAGGTCGGGCTGGGGAAAAAGCGGGTCACGCTCGAGTTGGCGTTGCACGGCGGCGACGATTATGAATTGCTGTTTACGTCCGCCGCCGCGGTCCCCTCCGAGGTGGCGGGAGTCCGAGTGACGCGGATTGGGCGGACCACGCAATCCGCGGGAATGCGGCTGATCGGGACGGATGGGAAAGCGCGGCCGCTCACGCCTGGGGGATGGGAGCACTTCAAGGGGAATTGGTAATTTGTGATTGGTAATTGGACTTGTCCCTTCGTTCATGGGGAGAGACTTTGAAACCTTGAAACTCTGAAACCTTCTCCCAGGTGACTTTCGTTACCTGCCGAATGGTGACATCGGGGGCTAGAGTAGACGCATGAGAAAAGTATTTTTACTCCTGGCGTTCGGTGTCGCGATGTTGATTCCAGGTTTCGCGCAGGGGCCGTCGGCCTCTCGCAAGATCGATAACGAATTCGTGCAACAACAATTTGGTGATCAGTTCACGCTGCTGCCCGAAGTTGTGCCCGCGTTCGGCGATCTGGACGGCGACGGCGTGGAAGACGTGGCGATTGCGGCGCGCTGCAAGAATCCGATGCTCGATCAAGCGGAGCATAAGTACACGGTGATGGATCCCTACTACGAATTTTTTGGCTATGGCGACCCCAGAATGACGACCACCTTCAGTGAGGGCGATCCGGCGCGGCGGGGCCTGGTGGTGCTGATCATTCATGGCGCGGGGCCGAACGGCTGGCGCTCGGCAACTCCGAAAGCGAAGTACGTGATTGTGAATTTGCCGTATCGCACGATCTCCGTTAGGAAAATGCAGCTGAAAAAGAAAACCATCGAAGCGATCTACGTTGAAGAAGCGGGCGACTTCGGAGAAAGCTCTGCCCTGTTCTTCGACGGGAAAAAGTTCCGCTACGTGCCGATGGGCGGAGATATGCAGTAGGGGCAAGGTCAGCTCTCAGCTCTCGGCTCTCAGCTCTCAGTCAAAATCAATCGGCGTAGGGACCGATGCTCTCCGCTGGTCTGGCGTTTCGAGCCGCCTGCCACAAAGGCGTTAGCTTCTCGCACGCCATGTCTGCCTGTTTCCTGGTTGGTGTAGTCACAAGAAGCTATCTATCTCATAAATCGGTTTGGGTAGGGCACGGCTTCAGCCGTGCCGTTCAGGACCAATAAAAATGCGGGCTTTAGCCCCTGAGGGCCGGACAGCCCGCTCGGAGAACCATTTATGAGACCGGTTGGTTATAATTCTCGCGCTAGCCTGTTCGGAGGTGCGGCATCGGAGTCTTTGGCCTCATTGCCAATATCGCCAGCATCTTAGGCCTCTTCGCCAGCATTGCCGCTTGGAAAGCGGCAGGACAGGCCAAACGTGCGGCGGCCGATGCCAAGCGGGCAATCAGACGTTTAGATGCCGTGGAGAGACTGAACAGTCTCGGCGCAAGGGCGACGGAACTGCTCGCACTTGTGGAAGGCAGCGATCCCGCAGGTGCAAGTCTGCGGGGACGGGACTTGACCTCAGAGCTTGTGCGTGTCCGTCTTCGGTGGGACAGATTCTTGTCAGCCGAATCGAAGACCGCTTTGGCACAAGCTGTCGTTCAAGTTCAGGACATTTCCCTGCAGCTTGCTACAAAGGGCATTCCTGACGCTCCGCAGGACAAAAAGAGACTCTTGAAATTCTGTCACTCGGTCAACCAATCACTAAACGCCGAATCTGCACGGATGCTTGCCGAAATAGAGAGCAAGGAGGAATTGAGTGCCTGAGCCTATCAACTACGACGAGATAATTGATCGCCTTACCGAGAAGACCGACGAGGGGAAGGTTAACTGGGAGCAGGTTTATTCTCTTAACAAGTTTAGCTGCACGGTGGATGGTGAATTCACGTTTAGTATCGAAAAATCTGGGCGGTTCGGACAAGAAGGCACGTTTATGCGGTTGTCCATGACTGACAAAGAGAACAATGAGATCTTTCAAGTCGAGCACGATGTCGAATATCCACTTGGTAGGAAATTGGGCGACCTCCATGAAGCGGCACGACGACGAGCACTAAATGTCGAAGACAAAATCAAGGCTGTGAAGAACATCCTGAATCGAATCTAAAGAGCCGGGCTGAGTCCCACGTTTGCAAGTGCAGCAAACGTGGTACCGGCGCGCAGCGCCTAGGCTGCCTTCGGGCCTTTTGTCTTCAGATCGCGGAGCAACCGTTCAAATGCACTCTTCAGCGAATGGTGGTCTTTCCATTCGCGAAAGTTCCCGATGTGTCTGGTTCGTCGAATGTCTGCCGCCCAGGCCCGGTTGGACTGCATCACCGCATCATCCAGCCGAATCGGGAAGAGCATGGTGTCTCCAGGCGAGCGGCGCTCCTTCTCCATCGCCGCCTGAACTTCCCGCTCGACCCAATCGCTATTGACGGAGTTTTCGGACAGAATGATCAGCAGCTTTTCATATAGCCGAATGCTCTGCTCAATCTCTTCTTGGAATCTATCGCCGATCTTTAGGTCGTGTGGCGCGAACCAGCAGCGGACGCCTTTGTTCTGCAAATCGGCATGCAGACGGGCGGCGAATTTCTGATCTTTGGTGGAATAGCTGATGAAGCAGGAATAGAACTCAAGGGCCTTCCCGGTGAGGGACCCCATGTATTCAATAAAGTTGTCGGGAACTCCGGCCCCGCGCAAGAATGCCAGCGGAATTTTTCCATGGGAGCGGTAGATGGTGTCGATGCCGATCGTCGACGGACCGCCATGCTGCAGGGTATCGAGGCCCTTCACGTCGCTCAGGTCGTTGTCTCCGAAAGTCGTATGGCCAATGGACGCCTCGGTGAGGTCCGCCCCGCTGAAGTCCGCCCCGGTGAGGTTCGCCCCGAAGAGGTCCGCGCTGCTGAGGATCGCCCCGCAGATTTCCGCCCTGCTGA
>Ga0209517_10003515_pt1 | contig 21232 bp, 21 predicted proteins | sample PeaSoiMetSII2010_FD_187695 | JGI IMG/M metagenome (GOLD analysis project Ga0209517, IMG submission 187695) | Peat soil microbial communities from Weissenstadt, Germany - SII-2010 (SPAdes) (version 2) | ecosystem: Environmental > Terrestrial > Soil > Wetlands > Peat | place: Germany...
AGGCGAACTGGCTAGGAAAGGAACAATACTCTTGGCTTCGCTCACGATGTTTCTCCTTGCCGCCCTGCTCTGTAATTATGGCCGCGGTAAGTGTCTCATCGATATTGGCACGGAGGGGCGGCGGTGGTCACGCGCCTACATGGCTCTGTCGTGAACGTTTCAGCGCAAGGCGTCAGGGTTCATTTCGATACCCGATTGGATGAACTGCCGAGGACTGGGGAGGTCTTTAGGGTTCAGAGCCGCGACGATCTCATGCTTTGCGAGGTCCGCCACTCTAAGGTTGCAGAAGCGGGTGCTGATCTCCTGCAGATTGTCTATTGGAGCAACCCTGGTGAACTGAAGCGTCTCGTTCAAGACCATCAGCGGGGTGCTGGAAGAAGCGCGGCTTGACTAAATACGCCGACCATGGGTGCGTGGAGGTCCGTTTAGTCGGTTGACGCGACAGCCTGAGCGTCCGGGCCGATTACCCACAACCCACGGTGTTTAGGGAGGCGTCGGTCGTCAGTGCCGTCGATCCGCCCGCGCCGCACGCTAGGAGAAAATCTACTAGTAGTCAACGCTCGAAGCGACCGGCAGCGCGGGCCCTTGCCTTGGTGGCTTCCTCCTCCCGGTTCTTCGGCGGACCTGCTGTCTGGAGGGCTGTCAGCAGCCGCGCTGAGACGCCGGCGACTTCATCCACGGCGGCGTGGAACGGAGCCTCGTTTGCCTTGGATGGCTTATGAAAGCCGCTGATCTTCCGCACGAACTGGAGCGACGCCGCGCGAATCTCTTCTTCGGTAACGGGCGGATCAAAGTTGAAGAGCGGGCGGATGTTCCGGCACATACCTGCCCAAAGTAGCAGAGAGCCGAAAGCGACGGCGCTTGCTGGCAGGTCCGTGGGGCTTCTCGGGAAAGCGGCGCTGGGAAGCTGGAGACGTAGCCGACCGCTTGCGGAGTGGGCTGAACTCAGCAGAGGCGACCAGCTACGCGAAAATCGGCGGAAGAGCCTGGGCCGGGAGCCGGAGATGGGGGAGGAGTAGGGACTCGACCACCCCGCCTTCGTGTGACGCCGTCACGGGCTGCTGGCGTGACGATTCGTCGAATGGATTACCAATCTCACCCCCATCAGTGGGACATTCGATTCGTGAGCTTGCTCCACGCACTGACTACATTAGCCCACAGACCGACTGCCTGGAGCACGCGGACGCAAGTCGCCACCACGACAACGATGTTCAGAATCGCCTTAATGCTGCCCGCCATCGGTACGTAGCTGTTGATAAGCCACAGAAGCATTCCCACAATAAGCAGCGCCAGCACGATATTCACAATCGGCTTGATGCTTCCTTCTGTCGGAAGGTAATTGTTGATGAGCCATGAAGCCACTGCCACAACAATCAGCGCGAGCACCACGTAGAGTAACGGCATCGTTAGCACCTCTCGTATAGAGACGCCAGCAATTGGAGCACCACACTTCTGTCGCGGATCACGGTCTACTGTCCGCTTCTCAGCCAAGGCTCGCCGCTGATTTCCAGATCGGCGGCGCTGCCCGCCCTCCCGTCGGGACGTAATCTGCAAACGGGAGGTGCCCAACTCGTTCAACTGGAAGGTCGCTTTCGGATCGCGGCCAAGGAAGTGCTCTAACAACTACGAGGTGAATTTATGCGCGTATCAACATTTCTAGTGTTAGCTGCTGTTGCTGGCATCGGCTTCACGGCTACCGCCCCGAAGGCAAAGGCCCAGGTCAGTGTCGCCATCGGCGTAGCTCCTGACTGTCCCTATGGTTATTATGATGTGGCTCCGTATAGCTGTGCTCCCACTGGCTACTATGGTCCAGAATGGTTTAACGGGGACGGCTTCATTGGCGCTGGCCCGTGGTTTCATGGTGCTAGTGACTTCCGGGGCAACGTAGATAACCGTTTGCATCCAGAGCACGGCTACACGGGTCCAACGCCAAAACGTGGCGAGAAAGCCGAGCCGTCAAAGCGTGTCGATAGTGCGCACTTCAAAGGAAACGAAGCGCGGGATGGACGTGGCCACGTAGCTGAGGGCAAAAAATAGCCCGGCGCGTCAGATGTTATGTGCTGGCGGGGATAGAGCCGCACTGCGGTGTTCGTCCCCTTCCAGGAAGGTTCCTGCTGTGGCCATACCCGGTCATCTGACCATATATCGTTAACTGCGGGACCTCGCGAGGCTCGAAGGAGCTTACTGTGATTCAAGCCATCCACAAAGGCATAGAGATCGAAATGGAGCTTCAAATAGCGGCGCACGGAAATTGGAAGTGCGATTACACCCTTATAAAGCACCCGGAACGAACCACAAAATTTCATCGCGGAGACGAAGAGTTCCCGACTATGGAACTTGCCAGGGAATACGCCTTGCGGGAAGCTCGCGCCGCAATCGATAAAGCAAGTTAAGCCAGGCGGCGGAATCTCAACCGGGTTTGTGCATCAGCAGCGGACGATAAAACCGCCTGATCGCCGCCCGGTCTCCTCCGACCCGACGTTAGCTTGCCGGGAGTGCAGCCGCCCTCCGGTTCCGATGCGGAGCAGGGCAGGAGCGCGCTGGATTTACGCTGGTCGTGCCATGGAAACAACGTTCGCGGTCGTGCGCTTCAACGCGACGAAGCCGCCTGCGGCACCGCCGAGCACCTTCAGAACGTGCGCGAGGACGTAGGCGATCGGCTCCGGCTGGCCGAGACTGATGCCGATATAAATCAGCGTCGCCGCGATACCCACCAGCGCGCCGTGCAGAACCTGCCGTTGCGGTGCCTTCCGCGCGACCCATATCCCGAACGCGAACGCCGCGACAAATGACGCGGGCGGCGCGCTGTAGAGCAGGCTGCGCTGTGCAACCAGCGATGGTACGCGTTAACGCACCTCAGATACGAGTTGATCGTGATGGGTGAAACACCGCGCTCGCGCAGTTCGATGATTCTGCGATTGATGGACTCCTTGGAATCGATTGCTCCGTCGAACGCCGTAAAGCTACACTTATACCAGACAATGGTTTTGGGCGTGACGGCCTTGAGGTACTTTCTGCTCTGGATGAATTGCTCGACCATGGCTCCTCCAGGCAGAGGCTCTAATTTCCCGTTGTGCGCCGTAACCTATTGAAAATATGGGCGCGTAGCTCAGGTGGATAGAGCATCAGCCTTCTAAGCTGAGGGCCGCTGGTTCGAGTCCAGCCGCGCCTACCACTTCATTTGCGAGGGCCGATGGCCGGACAAATTGTGAGGCTGGGAGACCCGGAGTCGGAGCACTATCGGGAGTTCACCACGAAGAAAGAGGCGACGCTTTTCTTCAGAGCGATGCTCGGGCGCTATCGAAATGGCGACACGGTCCAGGAACCGGACGCAACGTACCTCTTGAATCTTCTGGAGCGGCATCCAAACGCGGGCCAGAAGATCGGGTGCGGCGTGATGCGCTTCTTCAAAGAGCACACAGATGAGGGGACGGATTGCTTTTGGTTGGAGCGAGAGGACGGCAGCCCAACGGGCTTTTCGTACATTGACTGCGTGAATGCCAAGGGCAAATCGCCCCTACAGGAATTCGCGGAGGCGTGTCGATCTAGCGTTCAGCCGGAACTGACGCGCCGCAAGATCGAACACTTCAAGACCCACGGCGATGTAGATGGCAAGGTTGTGTGTGAAGTCACGGGTGAGCGGGTTGCGCATTACGAGTCGCACCTTGACCACAAGAAGCCCAAGACGTTCCAGGTCATCGTGCACACGTTCATCGCGGCCAATGATATCGACATTAAGCCAGAAATGTTACGGAGGCCGGGCGATGGCGAGTCCGCGTTCACCTTCGCGGACAAGGATATTGAGGATCGGTTCAAGAACTATCACGCTCGCATTGCCGACCTTCGGATAATCAAAGCACAGGAGAATCTTCGATTGGGTGGCAGCGAGAAGGTGATACCACCGAAGCGGCCTGTGCGCTGAGTAGGCCGGGCGCATCGCACGCGTCACTCATCAAGTGGCCCGATGAACGTGTGGCACATCGAGTCGAACCCGTAGTATCCCTTCCCGTCCTCTGTGAGCGGTCCACCCGGAGGAATGGACAACTTCGCCAGCTTGCTGGCACCGAGCACGATTGGCTCTCGCTGCAAACCGCCTCGCTCCTTCCCAAAAGGGCAGCAGCCAGTCGAGCCGTTTCTAACGTAGGTGCTGGTACGATAGCTCGCCGAGGACTTCGTGGTGACTAAATCTTTCCAGTGCACCATTACGTCGCATCGGGAAGTTGTCTGGCTTCCCGTCTGGTTACAGGGGTAGGTTTGGTGCGTGTAGCAGAGACTTGTGCGTGCCCGTTGTTACACACTATCGGCAGTCCCGCCGCCCGATTCACTCTACATCGTAAAGTCACTGCGCGGCGCGCTCAAACCGGTCACGGTGAACTCGGTGGCCGGCCGCTCCTCCTTGCCGATGTGTCGATTGTTCTGCGGAACGCCGTGAAAGGGAAGCGGGGCGGGTCCTTGGGGGCGGCGATCCTTTTCTTAGCCGTTTGCGCGATAACGAGCGAGGACTCCCGAATGAAACAGCAACATCCACGCTCCGTCTTTGCAGCTCCGTTGATGATCCTGGCGCTTCTCGCCGAAGGAACCACGTTCGCGCAATACACCATCTCGACGCTGGCCAGCAGCACACAGGCCGCAACCTTTGACGGGAAGGTCGCCGTGGACGCTTCCGGCAACGTCTATGCCACCGGTTCGACGCCTGTCGGCGGCTTCAGCTTTCCAGCCGTCCTGAAGGTGACCGCGTCGGGAAGCACACTGGTGGCCGGCAGCATAGTTCAGTATCCGACAACCTCGATTTGCGGCAAGCCGGCCATCAGCATCGACATGTCGGATCTGGGAGGCATCGCCGCGGATAACTCGGGAAATGTGTGGGTCATTCAGTCGGGGACGGGAGGGCCTCCTTCCGTTCTTCGAATTAGCGGGGGAACCGTGTCCTGCCCCGCCGGCACTGTCGGCTGGGGATGGGGTATCGCCGCGGATAACGCCGGCCACGTGTACGTCGGCGGAACCTCCGCGGGTAATGCGGGTAACTTCGTCTACGAAGGAACATCTTCCGGAATCAGCTCCATCGTTGCCGGTAACGGCTCGTTTGGATGCGCCAGCGGCGAAATCGGAATTCCCTACGGGTTGGCGGTGGATACCGCCGGCAATCTTTACATCGCCGATTCACGGTGCAACGTGATCTGGAAGGTCAGCCCGGGCGCAACCCCCGTCCCAGTCGCCGGTAACGGCGCCCCGGGCTACTCGGGTGACAAAGGCCAGGCCACCAGCGCGTCGCTCAACCAGCCCCATGGCGTTGCGGTGGACTTGGACGGAAATCTCTACATCGCGGATACGGGAAACAATGTAATTCGCGAAGTCAAAAACAACGTGATCAACACCATCGCCGGCACCGGCTCGGCCGGTTTTTCGGGCGACAACGGACCCGCGCTCACTGCCAGCCTCCAAGGCCCGTGGGGCATCGCGGCCGGTCCGGGCGGAGTCATCTACATAGGCGACCAGACCTCTGACCCCAATGCCAAGCCTAGAATTCGTCAACTCACGCCGCCGGGAGCGATGGCCATCAGCCCGTCTCCCGGCTCGACGCTCCCCGGCCCCTCGGTTACCTTCACCTGGAGCGGAGCCCCAGCGGGAAGTCAATACCAACTGGACGTAAGCGATAAGATCGGTCCAATCGGACAAGGAGATGTCTTTTTCAGCGGTTCCATCTCATCGACGTCGTTGCTGGTCTCCAACATCCCTTGCGACGGCCGGACCATTGACGTGCAGTTGGCAACCGAATTAAGCGGTACGTGGCAGCAGCCGCTTCGATATACCTACACCGCCTGCCGGATGCTCAGCATAGGCGTGTCGCCTTCTTCTCTGCCTCAGCAAGGGGGCACGGTTACGATCACGGTCAAGGCCACGAATTTCACATCCCAAACCATTCAGCTAAACGTAACCGAGCAGATCGCGGTCCCGCGGCCGGGCTGTTACAGAAACCCGTTCACCGGGGTGACCTACTGTCCGCAACCTGCCGTGATTGGCACGGGTTCGCTGGGCCCCGGGAATTCGCAGACATTCACCTTCAACGTACAGATCGGGGCCATGCCGGCCGGATATCAGTACGCGACTACCCGCGATTTCGCTGCGACGCTGGTCGCGCCTAGTGGCGCAACGCTGGCCTCCGCCGGTGTTTATCAGACGCAGTACTAACGGATGCCACCTTAGCCGGTGAGCGCTGGATCGACCGATGTTCGGGCTCGATAGTTGGCACTATCGACCGCTTGAGTCGCGATTTCGATTTCCTCGAACACCGTCCGGCGGAGAGTAACTTCCGTGTGGCCGACCATAGTAGGGCGTCATATGGCCAAGTGACGTGAAAGCGACACTACCTGGCACCCGCGCGGGCCACGAGCGTTGCGCGGGTGTTCTTTTTGCGGAAAGGAGTTCGCCGCTCGCGAGTCGCGGTTCCACGTAGCGTGCGTATGAGCGCGCTTCCGGAGCCCGAGACGGGATCACTCAGCCCCGGGGGCGAGAACGGAAATCACTTCATGTGCTTGAGGGACTGCTCATTCTCCAAACAGATCTCGTCGATCAACTCTGCGTCGACAACGATGCGCTGCTTCAATGTGACAGTCCACGGCTTCGTATAAGCCTTGGGATCATCGACGGTGACCTGGATTTCGAGGTGTCCGAAGTCCGGGCGCCGGATCTGCTCGCGCACTTTGGCTGACTGGGTCAGCACACTGCCATTCCAATCGATCCAGGTATCGTCGCGCAGTCCGATGGTGTCGATCACCAGGGTGTCGCCTGTCCATTTTCCAGACGAATATCCTTGCCACGAGGGGGTCGGATCTTCGGGCAACGGCCGCGCATCCGTGAATATCTGGCGGTATCCGGCGTTCATTTCATTCAGCATCACCAGAAGATTTGGCGTATGGACGAACTTCAGCAAATGCGGCAGTCCGTACGCGCGAAGAAAGTTATCCGGCAGGCATTTAATGTGGGGGTCGTCTTTCGCCAGGTTGTCGGTGCGCTCCTTGACGATCGGCACAAGCCAAGGTTGATACGGCAGCCCTCCCGGAAGATCGACACCGATATTCGCCATTTGGCGCGAGGCCGTGATGGCACTGGCGTCACCAGGACTCTGCCCGCCGCTGGGACTCTGCGGTTCCCTAGGACCTGGCGCCTCCTTGGGACTCGACAAGCCCTCCGTTCGGCGGCCATTGGGTTCTGCCGTGGTCCAGATTCCGGAAAAATCGGGCTTGCCATCCGCCATCCGCGGCGCGGGGGCCGACATGTCCACCTTGCCATCGGCCTTTCGGGGCACTCCCACGGTGGGATACTTGAGCCACTGAGCGGCCAAATGAGTCGATGCTAAGGGCGTACCCAGAATGACAAAAGCGACGGTGGCGAGCGCTTCGTAAGGTCGACGTATGCCAAGCTCCGGGTTTGAGCGTCGAGAAAGAAACAGATACAGCATTGGGCTAAGAATACACCAATGCATGCAGTCTGTCACAGACCGCATTAGGAACTGGAACCGGTTGGGGTCCGAGCCTCATCTCCGCAACCGGACCTCTGGACAGACCTGTGCTTGGGACGAGTGGGTGGATACCTGCGCTCAAAGTGGAGACTGGGATAAAATCGATGTTGCCGTTCCGAAACAGGAGGCCCCGTATGAAACAACCAGAGTCGAAGTGGATGCCGGTGTTTTCCTCCGCAGTCGTCATGGCTATGTTCGCCGCCCAGCCCGTGCAGGCGGAGCTGCTGGAGAAGGCCAAGAAGGTGACTGGTACCACAGTCCGATATAAAGTCGTTCTTCCCAGCGGATATGATCCAGCGAGGACTTATCCCGCGATCCTAGCCTTCGGCGGAGGTCCGCAAACGATGAACACGGTGGACAGTGTTCTGGACCGCAACTTCCGTGCGGAAGCTGAGAAACGGGGCTACATCGTGATCGCTCCGGCCGCGCCGGACGGCCGGTTGTTTTTCGAGGACGGGGCTCGCATTTTCCCTGACTTCCTAAAGATGATCCTGGCGGATTACAAGATACAAGACAACAAGTTCCATATCGCCGGACCATCCAACGGCGGAATTGCCGCATTCCACGTCGCCGCCGCGAACCCTCAATACTTTCTGTCCGTTACCGCCTTCCCTGGATATATGTGGGAGCCCAGCCCGGCGAAGCTTCAGGCTATTTCGAAGATGTGCGTCTTCATGTACGTAGGCGAGAATGACGAGTACATGTGGCACCCAGAGATGAAGAAGGAAGCCGATCTGCTGCGGTCCAAAGGGACGGTCGCCCGCTATACCGTGGAGAAGGGCCAGCCGCACCGGATGGAAACGCTAGCGGGTGCCAACGCCGGGCGCTTGTTCGAAGGATTTGAGGAAACCAAAAAGGGTTGCAGTAAGTAAGAATAGGGGGCCAACCAGGTCTTGTTTTGGGAGGCGTCACCCCCTCAGTGACGCTGGGACTCTCAGTGAGAAGTGAACGCGAACGGGGGCGCAGGCACTCTTCAACGAATCGGGAGCACGCGAGTCCGAAGGCACGTCGCTTCGAGTCCACTAGGACGTATTGGCATCTCAGACAAGTGGTCCTGAAGCCAGCTAGGCACCGTAGCGTCACCTGACCGGTTACACAATAGTTGGACCTTCAATATTGCGTGAAACCTCCTGCGCTAAACCTGCGCAGCCTTGAGCGCGGTGAGCACGCGCGGTGCCCGGAACGGAATTCGACGGAGGCGCACGCCGGTCGCATCAAAGATTGCGTTAGCGATCGCGGCGAGCATGGGTTTGCAGGCCGCCTCGCCGGCTCCGTAAGGAGGCAGATCGGACCGCTTCGGATTCGGATCTCCGTTCACCAGAACCACTTCGATTTTTTCCGGCGTATCGGCATGGGTGAGAGTGGGATGGGAGTTCCAATCCACGCTCGTGACCTTTTCGGTGTCGAACTGCACTTCCTCGTAGAGCGTGCGGCTGATCGAGTGAAGCATGGCGCACTCAATGGTGTGACGCAGGGATTGAGGGTTGATGGCCAGACCGCAGTCGTGCGCGCATACCAGGCGCTTCACCCAAACATGGCCCGTTCGGCGATTCACCTCAACCTCGGCGATCTCCGCGACGATCGTCTGGCCTCGAAACGCGTAGGCCATGCCGCGGCCGGTCAGAATTTCACCAGTGCCGCGCATTTTTGGCGAAGGACGGCGGTCCCAGCCGTAAGCGCCTGCCGCGGCCTTGAGAACAGCGATCGACCGGGCACGCCTGAAGCCGCGGTCGTCATCGGTACTCGCCGTAAGAAGCTTCATGCGGAAGTCCAGCGGATCGGCCTTTGCCGCCGCTGCCACTTCGTCGATGAACGACTCGGAGGCAAAGGTCGATTGCGGGCCGTTGGGATCCCGCAGATTTCCCGTGCGAAGCGGCGTCTCCCATACCATGGGCAAGCTCACGACATGCGCAGTCATACGGCGGTGGGGAATGGCGTACACTTCCCCGGGGGTCGCCGCGCTTCCCGCGGCGGGCTTGGCCCGCCTGATCCCCATGAGTTGCGCGATCAGAACCGTGTCAGCCTCGTTGTAACCGACGTGGTTATAATCCGCGGCTCGAGCGTTGTAATCGAGCGCGATTAAGTTCCCCGCGGCATCCAGTCCGCCTTTCATGCTGACGGCGAATGCCGGGGCCTTCGTGTCCCACGCTGTCTCCTCGTTACGCATCCACTGAACACGTACCGGCCGGCCGAGCTCGTTCGCCAGATACGCCGCCTCGCACCCCGCATCCTCGGCAGCGGTGCGGCCGTAACCCTGCGGGCCCTCCATCCAAACCACGCGCACCTTTTCCCGCGGTATTCCTAAGAACGCGGCGACGCCGAGGCGCATCCCATACGACTTCATGTCATTGGAATAGATCGTCATCTGACCATTGGAAGGATCCGCGGTGGCATGCGCCGGACTGATGGCTGTGTGCCCTTGGAACGGAATGTCGTAATCGGCCTGGATCATCTTGGCCGCGGTTGGGAACGTTGCGTCCGGATTGCCCACCACAATCGGATTCGCGCTGGAGGTCGGAGCTACGTCGCGCATGTAACCGAACAAGTTTTCGGACGATGGGAAGGGCGAGGTGGCCGGCTTCTCCCAGTTCACCTTGAGCATCCTGGCTGCGTTGATCGCTTGCTCCTCCCGCTCGCACACCACCGCTACATAGTTGCCCTTGCTCACTACTTTGACGAATCCGGGCATGCTTCGGACGGAAGACTCGTCGATGCTGACCAGTTTCGCGCCTGCGACGGGCGGCTTCACGTTCCGCGCGTGCACCATGCCCGGCAGTCTCACGTCCACGGCCCACTTCAGCGAGCCGTCCACTTTGGGAGGAATATCGTAGCGCTGCGGAGAGAGGCCGACGTTCTTGAGTTCCTGCACCGTCTTGACCGCGGCCTTCCCGGCGGTCGCGTTGCTATTGTTGCCCGTCAGAGTGACGTTGAATCTTTTCCCGCCGATCAGCTGACCGTAGGTGACGCTCTTGGACGGATCGCCCTTGACCGTGATCACACCCTCGCTGACCGCGAGCTGATCGACGGGCACGCCGAGGCGAGCGGAACCCATCTCCAGCAAAACGCGGCGAGCCTCGGCGGCGACCCGCTTCATGGGCAGGCTGTCCCTCTCCATGGCCGTGGAACCGCCGGACCCACCCTGGTCGACCGTGATGTCGGTGCTGCCCATGATGCAGCTGGTTTTGTCGTAGGCGACGTCCAGCTCATCGGACATGATCTGCCGGAAAGATGTCCCGGTACCCTGACCGCAATCCGTCTTCCCGACATAAAAGGTTGCCGAGTTGTCTTCATGGATAACGATCCAGGAATCCAGCTGATGGAAGTCGACATCGGGGTATGGACCCGCCGAGGCCGCGGGGCCTTGGGCGTTTGCCGGCGATGTGATAGGACTGGTACCCGCGGCCGCGAAGCTCACGACGAGCAGCCCGGCGCGTTTGAGGAGATCTCTGCGGGAGGTCGTTGCGCCTATGTTCCGCAGCGCGTCGCTCTGCAGCACATCTTCCACGTGTTTCGGAATCTTGGTGAAGGTTCTCATGCGACCACCTCTTTCTCTGCGGCCGTGTGGTCCGCGGCGACCACCTTCACTGCGCGTTTAATCGCGGCCTGGATACGGTAGTACGTCATGCAGCGGCAAAGAGTCCCGTTCATCGCTTGCCGGATCTGGGCGTCTGAGGGTTTAGGGTTCTTATCCAGCAGCGCCTTGGCAGTCATGATCTGCCCGTTTTGGCAGAAACCGCACTGCGGAACCTGCTCGTCGATCCAAGCCTGCTGGAGCGGGTGTAGCTTGCCTTCCTTCGCGATTCCTTCGAGCGTCGTGATCTCACTCTTCACGCTGGAAGCCGGAGTGATGCAGGACCGGGTTGCTACGCCGTTGACGATCACCGTGCACGCGCCGCATTGTCCCAGGCCGCAACCGAATCGCGGACCTTGCAAGCCAAGATCGTTGCGCAGTATATAAAGGAGCGGAGTCGAAGGCTCGACATCCACCGTGTGAGATTTGCCGTTGACCTTTAACGTTAAGCTCATTCGTCGTTCTCCTTGCGAATCGGCGGGCCGACCCTGACGGAGTTGATTTTAACAGAACTCAAGGCTTGGCCATCGGCAACGCAGTGTTCGTGTCGCGGCCAAGTGAAAAGTTCCTAATTGAGCCAAGTAGAAAGTTCCTCTTGACAGCCGTAAGGCTGAAGGATGGAACGAATCGCGATGAGCCAAGAGGAACGAGACAGGTTGGAGTGGTTGAAGCGAGCCAAGGACAAGGTGGTCAGCCAGAGGAAAGCGGCCCAGAACATGGGCGTGAGCGACCGCTGGGTGCGTAAACTGCTGCAGCGGATGAAGTCCCAAGGAGATGGCGTGGTGGTGCATCAGCTGCGGGGCCGGGCGTCGAATCGAAAAATCGGAGCCTCCATCCAAGCCCAGGCGCTCCAGCTTTTGAAGCAGCCGGAGTGGCACGACTTTGGGCCGACGTTTGCCAGCGAGCAGTTAGCCAAGCGGCATCAGATCCGGGTGGGCAAGGAAACCTTGCGGGGATGGATGACCGAGGCCGGTCTGTGGCAGCCGGGATCGCGTAGGATTCAGGGCGTACATTGCTGGCGACCGCGGCGTAGCGGGTTCGGCGAGTTGGTGCAGTGGGACACTTCCGAGCACGATTGGCTGGAAGGACGCGGGCCGGTACGGTACCTGGTGCGGCTGATCGACGATGCCACCAGTTGGAGCTGGGGCCGCTTTGTGGAGCGCGATGCGACGCCCTTCAACATGGCCGTGCTGTGGGAGTATCTGGAGAAGAACGGGCGCATGGTGGACGTCTACACGGATCGCCACGCGATGTTCGCGGTGCCCCCGCGCCCTGGAGAGAGCCAGGCCGAGCGTGTCACCGCCGATCGCCTGACGCAGATCGGCCGCGGTCTGCGCGAGTTGGGCATTGGCTGGATCGCGGCCTATTCTCCGCCCGCCAAAGGCCGCGTGGAGCGCAGCCTTGGGACCGATCAGGACCGGCTGGTCAAGCACCTGCGGCTGGCCAAGATCGCGACGCTGGAAGCCGCCAACGCCTTTCTGGAGACCGAATACTGGCCGGAATGGAATGTGCGCTTCGCACGGCCCCTTCAGGACTTCCCCAACCAGCATCGACCCCTGACACCCTATCTGGACCTGGCCGCGATTCTGTGTCACGTCGAGCCGCGCGTGATCGGCAACGATTACACCTTTTCCTTCGCTGGCCGGCGCTATCAGATCGCACGCCAAGATGCGCAAGCCGGCATGCGGCATCAGCGCCTACGGGTGGAACTGCGGCTCAACGGGGAATTACAGGCCCGGTATCAAGACCGCTACGTGCACCTCGGCGAGTGTGGCGCCCAAGAGATTGCTCCGCAACCGGCGGTGCGTAAACCGGTGCGCAAGGATCACAACGCGGGCGGCAAGAGTTCCTGGATGCAAGGCTTCTTTGATCGTCCCAGCCCGCCGCTATGGAAGCTCATCGGTGACTGAAGTTAGCAAAACCCATTTCGTGCGCCGGGCCAGCCCGGCGAACTTCGCGTTTGGATGGCCCAAAGCCTCCGCTCGGGAGTTTCACCAGCAGCAGAAGGTCGTCCTTACAGGAAAAGCTCTCCGCGCGAGCGGGCCGGTTGACCCGACATATCGAGTCGCTCTGGAGGGCTTGCGCCGACTGCTTCCGGAGCCAACTCCGTCGCCTCGGCTTTGGGCGGCTTCGCCAGGCGCGACCCCAACGAAGCTGTGCCAACATAACATCAGGGTTCTTGATCAGCCCTCAAAATAGGAACTTTCTACTTGGCCGGGAATAGGAACTTTCTATTTGGCTCCGACACAATTTTCCAATGGTGAAATGAGCCTGAGCCTGAGCCTGGAGTCGGGATTGTAAGGCGGTGCCGTCGGGCGCCGTTGTATACTGCGATGAGGCGCTCGGGAATCCTTACCAGGTGGCTTGGTTAGGTGGCCGGGCCGCCGACAATTTACGAATTCATTCCGGCCGAGCCGGGACCAGGAGAAACATTCAAATGAGTGAAGTACTCAGTGGAGCTGAGTTTAAGAAGCAGCTGCGCGCGGGGATTCCCAAGATGGGTCTGTTCGTGAACTCGAGCAGCCCGACAGTGGCGGAACAACTGGCCTTCACCGGCTACGATTGGCTGTTGGTGGACACGCAGCACGGCCCCATGGGTCATGAGAGTTTGTCCGGCATGCTGGCTGCCATCTCCAACGGCGGCGCAAAATCGATGGTGCGCGTGGGCGGATATTCGGATCGCCCTGGTATCCAACAGTCGCTCGATATGGGGGCCGATGGCGTGCTGGTGCCTTACATCAACACCGCGGAGGAAGCCCGCCAAGCCATCAGTTGCTGCCGCTATCCCACCGTGGGCACTCGCTCCGTGTACTTCCCGCAGCGCAGCATGAACCGCGCGGGTCTTCTGGGGTACGCCGGCAAGGCCAACGAAAACACCATTGTCGCGCTGCAGGTGGAAACCGCCGATTGCATCAAGAACATCGACGAGATCGCCGCGGTTCCGGGCGTCGACCTGCTCTTCCTGGGCCAGAACGATCTGTGCATGTCCATGGGGTTGTATGAAAAGTACGAGTTCCCGCACATGTACACGTCGCCCGAACTGGGCGACGCCACCAACAAGCTGATCGCCGCCGCCAAGAAGAACAACGTGATCCTGGGCCTGTTCCTGTTCGGCACCTCGCGCGTGGGCGAGTTCCTGGAGAAGGGCTTCCCCTTCATCAGCATCGGCAACGATCTGCACCACATCCTGACCCAGGCCGGCGCGTACGTGAAGGACATGGAAGGCGTCTCCAAGGAGAAGGGCAAACCCTGGGCGCGCCGCACGACCGCGCTGGTTTAATTCGGGGAACTTAGACTCATGCGACTCGCCGAACGGATGTCCCGCATCGGGACCGAATCTGCGTTTGAGGTACTGGTGCGGGCCCGGGCGCTCGAAAAGCAAGGCAAGAGCGTCATCCACCTGGAGATCGGCGAGCCCGACTTCCCCAGCCCGCCGCACGTGATCGAGGCGGGTAAACGCGCCCTGGACGAAGGCTGGACCAAGTACGGCGCGACCCAAGGGCTGCCGGAACTGCGCGAGGTCATCGCGAACTACACTTCGCGCACCCGCGGGATCAAGGTGGGCGCCGAGCACGTCTGCGTGACACCGGGCGGCAAGCCCATCATGTATTTCGTGATCATCGCGCTGGTCGAACCCGGCGACGAAGTGATTTACCCCGACCCCGGCTTCCCCATCTACGAATCGATGATCCGGTTCATGGGCGGCGTGCCGGTGCCGATTCCTTTGGTCGAGAGCCGCGGGTTCTCTTTCAATCTGGACACCTTCCGCTCGCGGCTGTCGGACAAGACCAAACTGGTGATTTTGAATTCGCCACAGAACCCCACCGGCGGCATCATCCCGGCCGGCGACGTGAAGGAACTGGCCGCGATGCTGCGCGATCGCGATTTGATGGTGATGAGCGATGAAATCTATTCGCGCATCGTCTACGACAGAGAGTACGACGGCGAGCCGGTATCGATCACCAGCTTCGACGGCATGTTGGACAAGACCATCATCTTGGATGGATTCTCCAAAACATATTCCATGACCGGATGGCGCCTGGGTTACGGCGTCATGCCCACGTGGCTCGCCGACGCCGTGGTGAAGCTGATGGTGAACTCGAACTCCTGCACCGCAAGTTTCACCCAGCGCGCGGGCATCGCCGCCATAGAAGGTCCGCAGGATTGCGTGGACGCCATGGTGGCCGAATTCCGCCGCCGCCGCGACGCCATCGTGACCGGGCTCAACCAAGTCCCCGGCTTCCGCTGTGCCGTCCCGGCGGGAGCGTTTTACGCCTTCCCCAATATCGAGGGCACCGGCATGCAGTCCAAGCCTCTTGAAGAGTACTTGCTCAACGAAGCCGGGGTGGCGTGCTTAAGCGGCGGAGCGTTTGGACAGCACGGCGAAGGGTATCTGCGGTTCAGCTACGCGAATTCCATGGCGAATATCCAAGACGCGATCGGGCGGATCAAGCGGGCTTCCGAGCGCTGGACGACTACGGCAGCCGCGCGATAGATTTTAGAGCGGGCGGCGCGTTTCCAATGCCATGACGCGATCTTCGAGGGCAGAGACGCGGATTCTGAGGTCGTGCTGCCCGGTATCCACGTCGTGCAGATGGGCGGAGACTCCTCGCGAGTAACCGTGGAATGCCGTTAGAATGTTGGTCTCGATTCGACGCATCGCGCCCATCAGTTCGTCCCTGAGCCGAACCTCGAACGCCTTCAACTCTTCGCGCAGTTCAGCGCGCGTCACTGGCTGATTGTCGTTCATGTCCATTGACATTATAGTGCGGCGGCGGGTCATAATCCTCGGCAGGCCGAACCTTGCGTGAAGTCTGAATCATCCAAGAAATAGATGCACCGCGTGGTCATTGTCGGAGGCGGGTTCGGTGGACTTTACGCGGCTAAAGCGCTGCGGGGAGCGCCGGTGGAAGTCACGCTCGTGGACCGCCGCAATTTTCATCTCTTTCAACCCTTGCTGTATCAGGTGGCGACCGGCTCGCTCTCGCCTGGCGAGATCGCCGCGCCGCTGCGGTCGCTGCTCGCTTCGCAGAAGAACGTGCGCGTGCTTTTGGGCGAGGCCGCGGATCTCGATTCGCAAGGACGCCTATTGATCTTGGCCGGTGACGCTGCGGTCCCCTACGATACGCTGATCGTAGCCGCCGGCGCGCGCAATCATTATTTCGCTCACCCCGACTGGTGCGTGGACGCTCCCGGACTCAAATCCATCGAGGATGCCACCGCCATCCGTCACAAGATTCTTTACGCCTTCGAGGCCGCCGAGCGCGAACCGGACCCCGCGCGCCGCCGCGCCTGGTTGACGTTTGTGATCGTGGGCGCCGGCCCCACCGGCGTTGAACTCGCCGGAGCGCTCGCCGAGATCGCCAACGATACTCTCCGCAACGATTTCCGTTCGATTCACCCGGAGGAGTCGCGCATTCTGCTGCTCGAAGGTTCGCCGCGGGTGCTGCCGACGTTCCCGGAAGCGCTCTCTGCCGCGGCGGAGCGGTCGCTGGTGCAGTTGGGCGTGGGCCCGCGAACGGGAGTCCGCGTCACGGCGATCGACGCGGACGGAGTGACCCTCGAAAGCGCGCAAGGCACCGAACGCATCGAAGCCAACACCACCATCTGGGCTGCCGGTGTGACCACATCGGAGCTCGCGCAGGTGCTGGAGCAGCGGGCTGGAGCGACGCTCGACCGGCAACGCCGCGTCATCGTCGGGGCGGATCTCAGCGTCCCCGGTCATCCCGAAATTCTGGTGATCGGCGACATGGCTCACTGCGAGCAGGCCCGGTTCGAGCAGGGCCAATCGAGCGGCGATCGGACGCCGCTGCCGGGTGTCGCGCCGGTGGCGATGCAACAGGGACGCTATGCGGCACGATCCATCCTGGCGCGGCTGCGTGGAGCAACGCCGCGCAGGTTCCGTTATCGCGACAAGGGAAATCTCGCGGTGATCGGGCGCGCGGCCGCTGTCGTGGACTTCGGCAAGTTCCGATTCCATGGGCTCCCCGCGTGGCTATTGTGGTTGTTCGTGCACCTGCTGTATCTGGCGCAGTTCCGCAACCGCGTTCTGGTCTTTATCCGCTGGGGATTTCAGTATCTGACGTTCGATCGCGGCGCGCGCTTGATCACGGGGGTCACGCCGCGCGAATGACGGCTACATTTCCCGCCGGTTCTCGAGCGACTTCGACATGGTTACTTCGTCGGCGAACTCCAGGTCGCTGCCCACCGGAATGCCCATGGCGATACGAGTGACCTTCAGCCCCAGCGGCTTCAGCAGGCGCGACAGATACGCGGCGGTCGCTTCGCCCTCCACGGTGGGATTGGTCGCCAGAATGATTTCGGACGTCTCGCCCTTCGCCAAGCGATCCAGCAGTCCTTTGATTTTGAGTTGCTCCGGCCCGATGCCGCGCAGAGGCGAAATCGACCCATGCAGCACGTGATACAGGCCCTGATAGGTCCGCGTGGTTTCAATCGGCAGGATGTTGTGGGGCTCCTCCACGACGCAGATCTGGGAGCGGTCGCGGCTTGAGTCGCGGCAGTACGGGCACAGCTCGGCATCGCTGATGTTGTTGCACTCCGCGCAAATGCCGAGGTTGTCTTTTACGTCCAGCAGCGCCGCCGATAGCCGCGCTGCGTCGTCGCGCGACGTCCGCAGAACATGGAACGCCAGCCGTTGCGCCGACTTCTGGCCGATGCCCGGCAAGCGGCGGAACTCGTCGATCAGGCGTTGCAGCGGCGCGGCGAAGTCCGGCATGGGCGCCTAAAACAATCCCGGCGGCAGACCCATCCCGCCCAGCATGCCCGCCATTTTGCGCTGCGATTCTTCTTCCACTTTCTTGACGGCTTCATTGCAGGCGGCCATTACCAGATCCTGTAGCATCTCGACGTCGCCGGCGACTTCCGGGTCGATCCTCACGCCGACCACGTTCTTCTGGCCGTCCATCTTCACCGTGACCATGCCGCCGCCGGCCGAGGCTTCCACGCGGATCAGCGCGATCTCCTCCTGCAGCTTCTGCTGCATCTTCTGCGCCTGCGCCATCATGTTCTGCATGTTTCCGGGCATTTTCATGACTCGTTCTCCCTCAGGTTCCGGACTGTCCGCACCTGGCTGGCGGGAAACAGCTCCTGGAATCGTTTCACTTCCGGATGCGCCAGCGCGCGTTCCGCAGCTGCATCGGCCACTGCGGGGGCCACCGCGGGCGCGGCGGCGGGTTGCGTCGAAGCAGTGCTCGCCAGGCCCGGAGCCGCCGTGGTCTCTCCTACTTTAACCGTTACTTTGACCGGCCGGCCCGTCACGCGCCTCACGGTGTTTTCAAATTCGGAGCCCTTCAAATACATCTGGTACAGCTTGGGCGTCAGGAACACAACCTCGGACGCCGATTCGGTCACCTCGCAATGTTCGATCGCGTCGGCCAAGTGCACCTGCTTGGCTTCGACCATCGCCGCATGCAACCGCGCCCGCAGATCTGCTCCCTCAATCACAAGGGCGGCTGGCGCAGCCACTGGCACAGCCGTAGCCGACGCCGCAGCTTCCGCGGCTTTCATCGGAGCCGGCGCCTGGAAGGACGCCCGCGCCGATGCCGTTGCGTGGGGGGCGCTACTCACCGGAGCCGCCGGAGGGCTCTTTGCTGGATTCGCGCCAGAACTTCCGAGCGATGCCAGCGCCTCTTCGATCGGCTGCAGGCGTCCCGCGTGGACCAGCCGCAGCAAACCTATTTCCAGATGCAGGCGCGGTTGCTGTGAGCTCTGCAAGTCGCGGAACAAATCCAGGCAGAGTTTCAGGAACCGCGTCAAGTCTTCCTCGTTGAAGGAGCTCGCGATGTCCACCAATCGCGCTTGCTCGGCCGGCGAAGCAGCGATCAGGCGCGTGCCCGCTCCGGCGATTCGCGCCACCAGCAGATTGCGCATAAAGCGTGACAGTTCGCGCGCAAAATGTTGCAAACTGCGCCCATTGGCGTCCAATTCGGCGACGATTTCGAGCATCCGCCGGCCGGCGTTGTCGGACGCCGCCGCCTGTAACGCCGTGGTCACCTGCTCCAACGATTCCAGCCCGAAGACGCCCAGCAGTTCGCGCACCTGCGCGGCGTCCAGCTTGGTCCCGCAACACGCGATGGCCTGATCCAGCGCCGACAACGAATCCCGCACGCTGCCTTCGCCCGCCTGCGCCAGCACGCTGAGAGTTTCGGCATCGGCTTCGATGCCCTCCTGCTGCGCGATCCATTCCATGCGGCCCACCAGCGCCGGAAAATCGACGGTGCGGAAGCTGAACTGCTGGCAGCGCGAGGAAATCGTCGAGGGAATCTTGTGGGCTTCGGTGGTGCAGAGCACGAAGACGACCCACTCGGGCGGCTCTTCGAGCGTCTTCAGCAGCGCGTTGAAAGCTTCGCTGGTGATCTGATGCGCTTCGTCGACGATGAATACCTTGTAGCGGTCGCGGGCCGGACGGAAGCGCACGCTCTCACGAAGCTCGCGCATTTCGTTGATGCCGCGGTTGGAGGCCGCGTCGATCTCGATCACGTCCACCGAGGAGCCCTGCGCGATCTCCAGGCAACTGGAGCACACGCCGCAGGGCGTGGCCGTCGGTCCTTTTTCGCAGTTGAGGCACCGCGCCAGAATGCGCGCGACGGTGGTCTTGCCGGTGCCGCGATGCCCCGAAAAAATGTAGCCGTGGGCGATGCGGCCGCTCGAGATGGCGTTCTCCAGCGTGGTCTTGACGTGTTCCTGCCCGATCAGCTCCGCGAAGATTTGCGGCCGGTACTTGCGGGCGATGACCTGGTACATGAAAGGCGGGTGGCGACGCTCTCTTCTATGATCTCGCACAACGCGGAAAACCGCTGTGCGCTTTTATGATCGCGCACAACGCTCGAAACCGCTGTGCGCTCCGGGAAGATTATGCCAGACCCCGGGTGATCCGCGGCACACAGGTTAAACCGCTACCGTTGCTTCCTTCCGGACCTGGCGGGGTTTGCAGCCGCCCATTGCACGAAGCCCGGAGCCTGACAAATACCTATGCTAGCAACTTTGGCGTGCCGCCGAACGCCGGGGTGGTGCGCTTCTAAATCTGAGTCACTCCTCGTGGCGTCCTCGCGAGTGCGGGCCGCAAGCGGATCGCGCTGAGGTCTTCTCCATCGCCTGAAGAAGAGCTCGAATGGACGACTTAGAAGGGCGCACCCTTAACTACTGCGGTTGGCTGATGAACGCCTAAGTACCTGGCGACCCTATTAAGAAACCTGTTTCGGTCACGAAGCCTTCCCGCATGATCGTCGTCCCGACAGCCTGTGGGACAAGTTCCACCGTGGACACTGGCTGAATTAGGGATGGGTTGATAATCAGATTGACCGGAAGCGGAGCGAGACGCTCCGGCTCATCCGGTGCAGGTTTTTGACGCGGCGTTAGTTGTCTTCTTCCCATCTTTGCCACAAGGCCTCCTGCTTTATCGCATCCTGTGGACCCGCTGGAGTCGCTAAAGTGATTCGCTCCAAACGCAGGTCCGTCTTGAATACATCGGCGCGAGCAGCCGATTCAATATATGCCCCACGGATTGGGTCCAGGGTTACCTTGTTACTGCTCGCAGCAATAGGCCCGCTGACCAATGGTACCATCGCCGCAGCTAGCCTGACCAATTGTTGCTCATTAACTGTACCGAGCCCGATTCCATTTTGCGCAAGTGCTTGCATTTGTTGAACTATCTGCTGCGCCGTGAGCGGTGACTGCACCCCCGGCGCAGGCAACTTTAGCTCTAATTCCCGAAGGGGGTTGAACGGTTCATTAAGTCTTAGCTCTTCCTCGTACTGAAGATAAAGGTCCCACATCAACGTTTCTTGGTCAGCAGTGGGCTCTACAACGTTGAGCTTGAGGTCATTTTTGGCCTCTGCGCGGTTGATCGGATGACCGTGATAGAAAAGGTTCGACTTGAGGGTGTCAATCAGCCGCTCAATCTCGTGTTCCTGCGACTCGTTTAGCATATGTTGCCGAAGAAGCTTGCGCGCCAGCATCCGGGATTGATTGTGGGAGCGCTGAACGTTCCCGAGCGCTAGGAGCCTGTCCGAGTAAAGCGTCGCGAAGAGGTTGGAACTCGCGCATGTAAGTAGCACAAAATCTTCGCTGGGCAGTGACGGGACGCCGACTGCGGTCGATGTTGCCGGAGGAGCGCGCGGAGC
>Ga0209517_10003517_pt1 | contig 21231 bp, 16 predicted proteins | sample PeaSoiMetSII2010_FD_187695 | JGI IMG/M metagenome (GOLD analysis project Ga0209517, IMG submission 187695) | Peat soil microbial communities from Weissenstadt, Germany - SII-2010 (SPAdes) (version 2) | ecosystem: Environmental > Terrestrial > Soil > Wetlands > Peat | place: Germany...
TGGGAGGCCGTGCCGGTCTACGACTTCGAGCGCCTCGCGCCCGAGCAGGCGATCGCCGGCCCGGCCATCGTGGAGTCCGCCATGACAACCGTGCTGCTGCGGCCCCAAGACAAGGCCCGCACCACCGCCCACGGTTGGCTCGATATCGCGGTGCCGACGCGGTCGTAGGAGCGCGCTCTCCCGGACTGAATGGACTCACTGGTTTTCTCTTTTAACACAAAGAGTTAACTTCATCCAAGCAAGCGCCGCCAGGCCCGCGTCGAAGGACGCAGTGACGCCACCGCCACCCGCCTGGCGATAACTGTCCGCTAACCATTTTCGTTAAGGATGGCGGTCTCGCGGACCCCTTGGAGGTGCCGCGGCAGCTCGCGTCACCCGCCACGGTCGATAGCGAAGTGTCAGACGCATGAAGCCAGGACGCCGTGACGATCCCACGCCTGCGCTGTCCGTGAGTGCGGCCGGCACCGCCTCGGACGCCGTCAGTCCCGGGCTGCGAGCGCTGGTCACCGCCATCTTCGTCGCGTCGGGCGCGGCTTCTCTCGTGCTGCAGGTCGTCTGGTTCAAGCAGCTGCAGTTTGTGCTGGGCAGCACGACCATCTCCGTCAGCGTCACTGTCGCCAGCTTCTTTTTCGGACTCTCCGTCGGCAGCGCGCTCGGCGGCCGACTCGCAGATGTCGTCGTGCGCCCGCTCAGGACTTACGGACTTCTCGAGCTCGCTCTCGCGCTCGTCTCCTTTGCCGTCACCGCGTTTCTCTCGAATTGGTCCGTCTGGGTCGGCGCGCTGTCGCCGATGCTGAGCCTCGACTCCTGGGCTCGGCTCCCCCTCATGGTCGTGCTGTCGCTCGCGAGTTTGTCGCTGCCGACGATCCTGATGGGCGCGACGCTGCCTCTCCTGGTGAGGTTCGTGACCCGCACCCGGACGGAGCTCGCCAATCGGATCGGCGTGCTCTACGGCTTCAATACGCTGGGCGCCGCCATCGGGACCCTGGGCGCGGGCTTCGTCCTGATCGGATTTCTGGGCGTCACGGGATCGAGTTTGGTCGCATCGGTCGCTTACGCCTGCGTCGGCTCGCTCGGCCTTGTCGCGTCACGTCGCGAGCAGCACTTGTCGGTGCCAGAGCGGCACCAGGAGTCGGTCCTCGGCACGAGGTCCGAGGCGCGCGACACGAGTTTCCTGATCTGGCTCTTCGCGGCCTCCGGCTTCGTCTCGATCGCCTACGAGGTCGTCTGGTTCCGTTTCCTGACCAACGTCAGCAGCTCCAGCGTCTATGCCTTCGCAGGCATGCTCAGCACCTACCTGTTTGGGCTGGTGATCGGCGCCTTGGTGTGCGCCCGGTTTCTGGCATCGCGCAAGGATCAGCTGTTGCGGTACTTCGCCATGGCGCAATTGGGCATCGCGGTCACCGCGACGCTCACCCTGGCGGTGCTCGGCAAGGCCTCCACGTTCCATGCGGTCCTGGCGCGGATCGTGTCGGCAGTGATCCCGGATCAGGCGCAGGTGCTGCTGGGAGACGATGTCTCGTTCTTTGTCACCTGTCTCGTCGCCCTGCTCCTGCCCACCACGATCATCGGCATCAGCTTTCCGCTCGCCAGCGAGCTGACGGTGATGCAGATGCGCGCGCTCGGGCGCCGGATCGGCACGCTCTACTCGCTGAACACCATCGGCGGCGTCCTGGGATCGCTGATCGCCGGATTTTTCCTGATTCCCTACCTCGGCAGCCAGTGGGCACTGAGCGCGTTGATCCTGATGAACGTGCTGCTGTTCATCGGGGCCGCGGCGGCGCAGTCCCGCGCACCACAGAGCCGGTTGCTATGGCGGTACGGCGCGATGGCCGGGGGCTTCGTCGCCGTGTCGCTCCTGGTGCTCGGTCCGCGCTACCTCGAGCGGCAGCTGACCGCCTTCAACGGCGCCACGGTGCTGGAGCTGCGGGAGTCGCGCGAGGCCACTTTCGCCGTGCTGGAGTACGACGACGGCGCAGCCGGAAAGTATCAGCAGCTGCTGGTGAACTCGAAGAGCTACGCCAACAACCGGCCCGAGGGCCGGCGCTACATGGCCGCCATGGCGCACTATCCGCTCCTGCTCCACAAGGGCCCGGTCGAGACCGCGCTCGTCATCTGTATCGGAACGGGCACCACGGTCGGCGCCGCAAGCATTCATGAGGAGCTGCGCTCCATCGACGCGGTCGATCTGGCACCGGCGGTGTTCGAGTTCGCCCGCTATTTCGTCCCCATCAACCACCGCTTCCAGGAGAATCCCAGGGTGCACAAGGTGGCGGCGGATGGCCGCCATTACCTGCTCGGCACGCACAATAGCTTCGACGTGATCACCCTCGAGCCGCCGCCACCTCAGGACGCCGGGATCGTCAACCTCTACACCGAGGAATTCTACCAGCTGGCCAAACGGCGGCTGCGCCCCGGAGGCATGCTGGCGCAGTGGGTGCCGTTGGATTTCGCCCGCGGCGATCTGCCCAAGATGATTCTCAAGGCGATGCTCGCGCAATTTAAGCACGTGTCGTTGTGGGTGCCGTCGCGGATGGAGGGCGTCGCCATCGCCTCTGACGATCCCCTGCAGATCGACGACGACACGCTCGCCCAGCGAATGTCCGCGCCCGCGGTTGCGGCCGATCTCACGGCGATCGGGCTGCGCTCACCCGAGCACCTCCTCGCGACCTTCGTCGCCGCCGACGAGCGGCTCGCCGCCTTTCTCGCCGACGTCTCGAGCCTCACCGATGACCGGCCGCGGATCGAGTACTACAACCTCTACCCCGTGAAACCCATCCGGGTGGCGGATCTGAAGCGGCTCCGCGAGCCCGTGGAGCGCTATCTGACCCCGGCGTCATCGGGCAATCTCCAGCTGGACGCGGCCCGCGCCATCGTCGACGACATCTGGGACGAGCACGAGGCCACCGCGAACGGCGACGCCACCGCCGCCCGCTCGGCGCTCGACGCCGCCCTGAGGCTGGAGCCAAACAACTCCTATCTCCGCTTCCTCGCGCGCAACCAGCGCATCGCGGCCAATCAAGCCTCGCTGCAGCCGTAGCTCGCTCTAGGCGCCCGTCTTTCCCACGATCCGAGCCGGATTCGTGATCGAGACCGCGCGGAGCTCGTCGTCGCTCAGGCCGAAGGCCGCCATGTAGCTGCGGATCAAGCGCATGCACTCGACGGTGTGCGGGAAGAGCGGCTCGCCGGCGTCGCTCGAGAGCGTCACGCGCTCGACGCCCACCGCGCGGATCGCCTCGCACATGCGGGCGGGATCGACGCCGAGCAGCGGCGACAGCTCGTCATAGGTGAAATTGAGGGTGATGCCCGCGCCCGCCAGCTGCTTCATCTGGGCGATGTCCAGATCGACGAAGGGGCTGAAGGGGTGGTCGATGACGCCGCGCTCGAAGCGAAGCGTCTCCAGCAGCTCCGCGACAGCGAAGATCTCCGCGTGGGTGGCGTGTCCGAAGAAGAGCGCCACGTTTGCGTCGGCCACCATGCGGATCATCTCCGCGATGTCCGGCTTGATCCGGCCGCGGTCGTCGAGGAGGTAGTAGCCGTAGCGGAGCGCCTCCTCCCAGGGCAGCGGCGCGCTGTGATCGCCGGGCGCCGCCGTCGGGTCCCACCAGATCCGGCGGCCGCCTACCTTGAAGAGCGTGTTCGCGTGATTGAACACGGGCAGCCAGACCGCGACTACGCCATCGTCGAGCTGCTGGCGAAGCTTGGCCACTGAGGGCGAGCGATTGTCCATGGTGATGCCGCAGCCCGCCCAGCACTCGGTCGGCGCCACGCCGGTCGCCTCGCTCCATCGCGCGAGATCGGATTTGATCCGCTCCACCACGCGCGCTGGCCGGTAGTCGCCGCCGGAGATCGCGCCCACGGTCTTGAACAAGATCCCGCCCATGCCGCTCTCGGACGCGAGCTTCGCCAGCGCCAGCGGGTCCTGCTGGCCCTCGTGGGCGTGGCAGTGGATGTCGATCACGCCGGCAACGCCCGGCACCTGCGGCGGGTACACGACACCTGGCCGGTAGCGCCGCCGCGCCGGATAGGACGTGATGCACCGCTCGGCGGTGGGCGTCGCGGGATCAATGCGCTCGGTTTTCTCGATGCGATCCATCTGCGAAATTCGCGCCCGCTTTCCAATAGTTTTAAAACGACATCAACAAAGTCGCGCGTTATACCGGTCTCGTGCCCAATCGATTTCAGCACAGCGGAGTCAGGCGAGCAATGGCGGCCGATCCGAGGACGACCGAGACTCAACCGGCTTGGGTGAGGCCGTCGGTCGAGGCGTTGCCGAGGCATGGCACGGGCGCACCGAGCGCCGCGGACTTCGCGGGCCCGAACGCGCCAAAGGTGCACATGCTGCACCTCAATGAATCGCCCTACCCGCCCTCGCCGAAGGCGGTCGAGGCTGTGCGCGCGGGCGCGAGCAGCCTCAACCGCTACCCCGACAGCCAGGGCAAGGCACTGGCGCAAGCGCTCTCCGCGCGCACGGGCATTCCGGCCGCGCACATCCTGTTCGGCTGCGGCAGCGACGAGCTCATCCACGACTTCTGCACCTTCGCGCTGAGCCCGGGCGACCACTCGGTGGTGCCGGCGCCGAGCTTTCCCAGCTTCGCAACGGAGACGCGGGTACAGGGCGCCACGCCGATCCGCGTCAAGCTGGACGCCCGCGGCGCCAACGATTGTGCGGGACTCGTCGCGGCAGTGACCGACCGCACTCGGTTGGTGTTCTGCTGCACGCCCAATCCTCCCAGCGGCGGCCAGGTGACCGCGGCCGGCCTCGAGCACGTCGCGCAAGGCGTCCCCGAGCGCGCGCTGCTGATCGTCGACGAGGCCTATCACGAATATGGCCGGCAGGCCGGCGGACCGGATGCGCTTTCCATCCTGGCCAAGCGGCGCGGGCCCTGGGCGGTGATGCGCACCTTCTCGAAAGCCTATGGCCTCGCGGGCGCGCGCCTCGGCTATGCGCTCTGCGGCTCGGAGGAGGTCGCGGAGGCGCTGCGCAAGGTGAAGCTGCATTTCGGGGCAACGGCGCCCGCGCAAGCGGCGGCGCTCGCCGCGCTCGAGGACGACGCCTACCTCGAGAAGGTGGTCGCCGCCGTCGCGCGCGAGCGGCAACGCTTGAGCGACGGCTTGGCCGGGCTCGGGCTCGAGGTCTATCGGAGCGCCGCCAACTTCGTCTCCGCCAAAGTGCCGATCCCGGCCGCGAGCGTGATGGAGCAGCTCCGCCGGCGGCGCATCCTGATCCGCGATTGGCGCGATCCCGAGCACCTCAACGAGATCCGCATCACCGTCGGCCTCGCCGAGGACACCGACGCGGTGATCGCGGCGCTGCGCGACATCCTAGCCACGGCATAAGGCCGCCCGCGGTTGCGTTGACCGCGGCGCCGGTTCCCGGGATAGTGACGCAAAGAAGCCACCATTCCTGGGGAGGCCCGCCATGAGCGTTGCCTATTCGCAGCAAGGCTCCGTCGCCGTTCTCACGATCGACAATCCGCCGGTGAATGCGCTGAGCGTTGCCGTGCGACAGGGCATGATCGACGGCATCGAGCGCGCCATCGCCGATCCCGCCGTCGCCGCCGTCGTCGTGATCGGCAAGGGCAAGACCTTCATCGCCGGCGCCGACATCCGCGAGTTCGGCAAGCCGCCGCAGCCGCCGCGCCTCAGCGTCGCCATCGCGGCGCTGGAAGCGAGCCCGAAGCCCGTGGTCGCCGCCATCGACGGCGTGGCGCTCGGCGGCGGGCTCGAGGTGGCGCTCGGCTGCCACTTCCGCGTCGCGACGCCGCGCGCGCAAGTGGGCCTGCCCGAGGTCAAGATCGGCATCGTTCCCGGAGCCGGCGGCGTCGAGCGCCTGCCGCGCGTCGCCGGACTCGAGGCCGCGATCAAGATGATCGTCTCCGGCGATCCCGCGCGCGCGCCCCAGGCGGCAAAGCTCGGCATCGTCGACGCGGTCGTCGAAGGCGATCTCCTGACCGAGGCCGTCGCCTTTGCGCAGCGGGTGGTCGCGGAGAAAAAGCCGCTCCGGCGCCTGCGCGAGGTGCCGATCGAGACCGGCGGGAAGGATTGGCGGGCGCTGCTCGCCAGCGCACGCGCTACGGCGGCGAAGCAGACCCGCGGACAGATCTCGCCGCAGCGCGCGATCGACTGCATCGAGAACGCCCTCACCCTGCCCTTCGACAAGGCCTTCGCCGAGACCGCGCGCATCATCGGCGAGCTCATTCCGTCCGAGCAGGCGAAGGCGCTGCGCTATGCGTTCTTCAGCGAGCGCGAGGCGGCGAAGCTGCCCGACATCGATGCGAGCGTGCAAGCGAAGCCGCTCAACACCGCCGCGGTGATCGGCGCGGGCACCATGGGCGCGGGTATCGCCATGTGCTTCGCCGACGCCGGCACTCCCGTACAGCTCCTCGAGAGCTCGGCCGCGGCGCTCGACAGGGGCCTCGCGCGCATCGACGGCCTCTACGCCGAGATGGTTCAGAAGGGCCGTATCACGCCCGAGGACAAGGCGAAGCGCGTCGAACTTATCGCGAAGGCGACGAGCTACGACGCGATCGGGCAAGCCGATATCGTGATCGAGGCCGCCTTCGAGGAGATGGGCGTCAAGAAGGAGGTGTTCGCGAAGCTCGACCGCGCCATGAAGCCGGGCGCGGTGCTGGCGACCAACACCTCGACCCTCGACGTGAACGAGATCGCGAGCGCCACCAAGCGGCCGGAAAGCGTGATCGGACTGCACTTCTTCAGCCCCGCGAACGTGATGCGGCTGCTGGAGATCGTGCGGGGCGCCAAGACGGCGAAGGACGTGGTGGCGACCTCACAGGTCCTGGCGCGACGCATCGGCAAGGTCGGCGTGGTCTGCGGCGTCTGCCATGGGTTCGTTGCCAACCGGAGCCGCGGTCAGCTCACCCGCGAGGCCAACTTCCTGGTCGACGAAGGCGCGCTGCCACACCAGGTGGACAAGGTGCTCTACGACTTCGGCATGCCCATGGGCCCGTTCGCGGTCGCTGACCTGGCGGGGATCGACGTCAGCTGGCGGGTGCGCCGCTCGCAGGACGCGACGCGGCCGAAGGATCTACGCTACTCCCCGACCGCCGACCGGGTTCACGATGCCGGCCGGCTCGGACAGAAGACCGCGAAGGGCTGGTATCGCTACGAGCCCGGCAATCGCGCGCCGCTGCCCGATCCCGAGGTCGAGGCCATCATCCTGCAGTCCTCGCGCGACCAGGGCATCACCCGGCGTCCGATCAGCGACGATGAGATCCTGGCGCGCTGCCTCTACGCCAGCATCAACGAGTGCGCCAAAATCCTGGAGGAGGGCATCGCGCTGCGCGCCAGCGATATCGACGTGATGTGGCTCTATGGCTTCGGCTTCCCTCGCTGGCGCGGCGGGCCGATGTACTATGCGGATACCGTCGGCGTGGCCAAAGTCTACGACGCCGTGCGCGAGTTCCATCGCCAGCACGGCAAGCTCTGGGAGCCTTCGCCGTTGCTGGCGAAGCTCGCGGAAAGCGGCAAGACCTTCACCGGTCGATAAAGGAGACCGCGGCCATGGATCTGCGCTTCACGCCGGAGGAGATCGCGTTTCGCAACGACGTGCGTGGCTTCTTCCGCGCGGCGCTGCCGCCGGAGATCCGGCGCAAGATGGTGGAAGGCCGACACCTCGGGAAACAGGACATCGTGCGCTGGCAGCGGATCCTCAACGACAAGGGCTGGGCCGTGCCGCACTGGCCCGTCGAGTGGGGCGGCACCGGCTGGAGCTCGACCCAGCAGTACGTCTTCCAGGAGGAGATGCAGCAGGCGCCGGCACCGCAGCCGCTCCCCTTCGGCGTCAACATGGTCGGGCCGGTCATCATCGCCTTCGGCAGCGAGGCGCAGAAGCATCACTACCTGCCGCGGATCCGGGGCATCGAGGACTGGTGGTGCCAGGGCTTCTCGGAGCCCGGGTCCGGCTCGGATCTGGCCTCGCTCAAGACCAGCGCCAAGCGCGTCGGCGATCACTACATCGTCAACGGCCAGAAGACTTGGACGACGCTGGCACAGCATGCGGACATGATCTTCTGCCTCGTGCGCACGGATCCGGCGGTCAAGAAGCAGGAAGGCATCTCGTTCCTGCTGATCGACATGAAGAGCCCGGGCGTCACGGTACGCCCGATCGTCACCATGGATGGCAGCGCCGAGGTCAACGAGGTCTTCTTCGACGAGGTCAAGGTGCCGGTCGCGAACCTCGTGGGCGAGGAGAACAAGGGCTGGGACTACGCCAAATACCTGCTGGGACACGAGCGCACGGGGATCGCGCGCGTCGGCGTCTCCAAGGAGCGCATCCGCCGCCTCAAAGAGCTGGCGGCGCTGGAGCCCGCGGGCGGCGGCGCGCGCATGATCGACGACATGCGCTTCCGGGAGAAGATCACGGCGGTGGAGATCGAGCTCAAGGCGCTGGAGATGACGCAGCTCCGCGTGGTCTCGGCCGAGCGGCACGGGCGCTCGAAGAAGCCGGACCCAGCGTCCTCGATCCTCAAGATCAAGGGCTCGGAGATTCAACAGGCCATCTCCGAGCTCCTCATGGATGTGGTCGGGCCGTACGCGCTCCCCTACCAACCCGATCTCGACGGCAGCAACGAGCCGCCGATCGGGCCCGACTATGCGGGCCCGCTCGCCCCCACCTATTTCAACTGGCGCAAGATCTCGATCTATGGCGGCTCGAACGAGATCCAGCGGAACATCATCTCGAAGGCGATCCTCGGACTCTAAGCGCCATGGATTTCGATCTCACGGAGGAGCAACGACTGCTGCAGGAGTCCGTCGGCAAGCTGATCGCCGACGAATACGATTTCGAGAAGCGCAAGGCCTATGCGAAGGAGCCCGCGGGCTACAGCGCCGAGCGTTGGACGCATTATGCGGAGCTGGGCCTCCTCGGCCTGCCGTTTTCCGAGCGCTTGGGCGGCAGCGGCGGAACGCCGGTCGAGACCATGATCGTGATGGAGGCGTTCGGCCGCGGGCTCGTGCTCGAGCCCTATCTCGCTACGGTGATCCTGGCGGGCGGCCTGCTGCGCCTCGCCGGCAGCCCGGCACAGCAACAGCAGCTCATCCCCGAGATCGCCGCGGGCAAGCTGCGCCTGGCTTTCGCCTATGCCGAGCGGCAGTCGCGCTACGACCTCACCGATATCGCGATGACGGCCCGGGCCGCGGGCGGCAGCTATGTCCTCAGCGGCCAGAAGGGCGTCGTGCTCCACGGCGATAGCGCCGATCGCCTCATCGTGTCGGCGCGCACCGCCGGTGGCCAGCGAGACGCGGAAGGCGTGAGCCTGTTCCTGGTCGACCCTGGGGCGGAGGGCGTCTCGATCCAAGGGTATCCCACCGTCGACGGGTTGCGCGCCGCTGAGATCGGGTTTCGCGACGTCAAGCTCGGCCCCGATGCGCTCATAGGCACGAAGGACCAAGCGCTGCCGGCGATCTCGCGGGCGATCGACGGCGCGATTGCGGCGGTCGCCGCCGAGGCCGTGGGCGCCATGACCGCGATGCACGAGCTCACCGTCGAGTACCTGAAAACCCGCAAGCAATTCGGCGTGGCCATTGGCTCATTCCAGGCCCTCCAGCATCGCGCGGTCGACATGCTGGTGGCGCTCGAGCAGGCCCGCAGCATGGCCTATCTCGCAACCATGATGGCGGAGTCCGAGGACAACGCGGAGCGGCGCCGGATGATCTCCGCGGCCAAGGTTCAGGTCGGCCGGTCCGCGCGCTTCGTCGGGCAACAGGCGATCCAGCTGCACGGCGGCATCGGCATGACCGCGGAATACAAGGCCGGTCACTACTTCAAGCGCGTCAGCATGATCGACACGCTGTTCGGCGACGCCGACCATCACCTCGCGATCGTCGCGCGCGGCGGCGGGCTGATCGATCCGATTTGAATGGGTTGGCCGCGTGCGTTAGCGTACCGCTCGCGCGACGATTGTGATCCGCCCACGCACATTGACGCAAAGAGTGCACGCTCCGCACTCGAAAATGTAACGCCCGCCCCCAACACTCACTTGCGTGCCGAGAAGGCGGGGAGCCCGCCCTCGGAATGAGTCTCTGTCTGTATCCTCGCGCATCGGACAGCGGTGGTCGGAGCCAGATCCGCCATGGCTCCCACGACGGCGCGCGGAGACACACCTCAGGAGGACGTGATCTCGATGACCAAAATGCGCGCGGTTCAGATCGTAGACAAAGGAGGCCCGTTCGAATTGATCGAGCGGGAGGTGCCGACGCCACGTGCCGGCGAGGTGCGCGTGCGGGTACAGGCGTGCGGTGTCTGCCACAGCGATGTGCTCGCCAAGGATGGCCTGTTTCCCGGGATTCGCTATCCGATCGTTCCCGGGCACGAGATCGCGGGCGTCATCGACGCGGTCGGACCCCAGGTGCCGCGGCAATGGGCTGTCGGCCGGCGTGTCGGCGTCGGCTGGTTCGGCGGTCACTGCGGCTACTGCGAGCCCTGCCGCCGCGGCGACATGATCGATTGCCGCAATCTCAAGATTCCGGGCTTGACCTATGACGGCGGCTACGCCGAGGCGATGATCGCGCCCTTCGCCGCTCTGGCCGCCATCCCGGATGACCTCGACGCCGAGAACGCGGCGCCGCTGCTTTGCGCTGGCGTCACCACCTTCAACGCCTTGCGCCGGAGCGGCGCCGGGCCCGGCGATCTCGTCGCGATTCTCGGCATCGGTGGCCTCGGGCACCTCGGGGTGCAGTTCGCGACGCGCATGGGGTTTCGCGTGGCCGCGATCGGACGCGGCCGGGATAAGGCCGATATGGCGCGTGAGCTCGGCGCCCACGCCTACATCGACAGCGGCACCGAGAACGTCGCCCAAGCGCTGCAGGCGCTGGGCGGCGCTCGCGTGGCCCTCGCGACCATCCCGAATGGCCCCGCCATGAGCGCCGTCATCGACGGGCTCAGCGCGCGCGGAACGCTGATCGTCGTCGGCGTCTCCGCCGAGCCGATCCAAGTGGCGCCGTTGCAGCTGATCGGCGGCAGCCGCTCCATCACCGGACATGCGTCCGGAACCTCGCTGGATTCCGAGGACACCCTGCGCTTTTCGGCGCTCTCGGGAGCCCGGCCCATGATCGAGACCCTGCCGCTCGAGCGCGCCGCCGAGGCCTACGAGCGGATGATCACTGGCAAGGCTCGGTTCCGCATGGTGCTGGTCACTGGGCTCTGACATTCCAAGGAGAGTCACAGATGAGCAAGAGAACGATCGCAGCTATTGTGGTCATCGCCGGATTGTCCGCCGTCGCCGGCAGCATGGCTCTCGCCGCACAGGACAGGTACACGGTGAAAGTGCCGAATGGGCTCGCGTTCTCCGAGTTCAAGGGATACGACGGCTGGCGGGTCGTGGCCGTCAGTCAGACCGGAGACAAGATCGAGGTGATCGTGGGCAATCCCGCGATGATCGAGGCGTACCGGGCCGGCATTCCCGGCAACGGCAAGCATTTCCCCGACGGCGCCAAGATGGCGAAGATCCATTGGAACGCGAAAAAGAGCGCGGAGGCGCCCTCTCCGACCACGGTGCCGGACACCCTGCATGACATCGACTTCATGGCGAAGGACAGCAAAAGGTTCGCGGACAGCGGCGGATGGGGATGGGCCCAGTTCAACTATGACACGACGTCCGACACGTTCACGCCCGAGGGGACCGGCGCCAAATGCGGCTTCTCGTGCCATACGATCGCGGCGGCAAAGGACTACGTCTTTACCGCATACCCGAAGCGATAAGGGCTAGCCCGGATAGATAAAGCCGGCCACAGGATAGGCGCGGCCGAAGGCGCGAAACTCGCTGTTCCAGACGCAGACCGACGACCAATCGCGGTGGGGCGAGCAATCGACCGCCTCGACGCCGCGACGAATGCGGCCGTCGCCGCCTCCGGTCGCGGACCAGTTGGCATGATCGATAAGAACAGTGTCGTCGTCGATCACGCGGGATACCAGGGCAACGTGACCGGCCGGCATGCTGCGCGTGCGCTCGAACACCAGGACCGCGCCCGCGCGCGGCTCGTTGCCGCGCGGGTAGACGCCGGTGGCATGGTCCCACCAGGACCACGCGTTTCCGGACAATCCGAAGGTCGACGACGACTTAACGTATTGGACGCAGTCGATCGCCAACGCATGAGACGCCATTGCGAGGCTGACGCCCGCAAAAAGCGCGACAAACACTCTCCCCTGCCGCAAGCAACCCCCGCGTTTCTCAACGGCCCGAATGGTTAATTTCCCAAAACGGGATGGACTTGGCAATCCTCCTTGCGAGTGACAGAGCCGAGTCGAAGGTGATCAGTCTGTGAGCAGGGCGCGCGACTCCGCTCAGATATGAGTGAGGATCTTGCTGAGGAAGGCTTGCGCGCGCGGGTCCCTGGCCTGCGTGAAGAACGCCTCGGGGACGGCGTCCTCGACGATGCGGCCCTGATCCATGAACACCACGCGATGCGCGACGCGGCGGGCGAAGCCCATCTCGTGCGTCACCACGACCATGGTCATGCCTTCTTTCGCAAGGGCCACCATGACCTCGAGCACCTCGCGAATCATCTCGGGATCGAGTGCCGAGGTCGGCTCGTCGAACAACATGATCTTGGGCTGCATCGCCAAGGCTCGCGCGATCGCGACGCGCTGCTGCTGTCCGCCGGATAGCTGGCTCGGATACGCCGTCTCTTTCTCGGGAATGCCGACTTTTGCCAGCAGGTCGCGAGCGATTCCGGCGGCCAGATCCTTCGATAGACCGCGAACCTTCATCGGCGCCAGGATCAGATTCTCCAGCACCCGCAGATGGGGATAGAGGTTGAACTGCTGGAACACCATGCCGATCTCGGCGCGGATCCTGGCGATGTCCGGTGTCGCGTCGTCGACGCGGGTCCCATCGACCGTGATCTCGCCGCGGTCGACCCGCTCGAGCCGGTTGATACACCGCAGCAGCGTGCTCTTGCCGGAACCGCTGGGACCGCAGATCACCACGACCTCGCCGGGCTCGACGCGGACGCTGATGTCGTCGAGGACGTGCAGCGGACCGAAGAACTTGTGAACGCTCTTGAAGACGATCATGCCGTCCCGGCCAACGCCCCGGGGATCTTCGAACGAATCTCAGGCTCGTCCCGCCGTCCGCCGGCCGAGCTCGAGCGCCCCGAAGGACCGCACCGGCGCGGGCATCAGCCAGCGGAAACCCTGCTGGATCAGTCCCTCGGCGTTCTTGCTGTCGACGTGCGGATGGCCGCAGGGCACGTTGTATTGCTTGCAGATCGCGAGGATATCGTTGATCGCCGCCGCCACGGTCGGATGCTCGTATTGCCGGGGGTGCCCGAGGTCCTGCGAGAGATCGCCCTCGCCGATCAGCACCACGCCGATCCCCGGCACCTGCTCCAGCATCTTCGGCAGGTTTTTGATCGCGCGCGCCTCCTCGCACATGATCACCACGAGGATCTCGCCCTTCGGGTTGAGCGGCCAGACGTCGGCACGGGCGTAATATTCCTGCTGCGTCAGTCCCCAGTAGCGCGCGGCATGGCGGGGCGCGTCGCCGCGCTGTCCCGCGGGCTCGAAATGGGCGGCAGAGGGCGGCCGCGGATAACGGCAGGCGGCGACCGCGTTGCGCGCATCCTCGACGGTGCTGACATGCGGCCAGACGACGCCGTAGACGCCGACGTCCAGTACCTGCTTCGCCGTCCACTGGTTGAGCTCGCCGCCATTGGGCGGAATGCGCACGAAGGGCGCCACCAGCGGTGCGATGCTGCCGGATTTCGCGATCTCCTGCCGATCCAGCATGTATTGCATGCAATCGCGGAGCGCCTTGATGTCGTAGGGATTGTGCTCCATCTCGAACACGACGGCATCGTAGGGCGCCGCCCCGATCGCCTGCGCCGCCTCGATCTCCGCTGTCGAAAACGTGGCGAAGGTGGGCTTGCCGCTCTCGAGCGCCTTGATGGCGGGATTCAAACGAGGACTATCGGCCACTGAGGACTCCCTCTTTCTAAGATGACAGCGTGCCGGGATCGAAGATCTCCTCGGCCCGGTAAATCCTTGGCGTCAGCTTCTGCTCCGCCGCAAACCGCAGGAGCATGTCGATCCCGGCGCGATTGCGCGCCATGCCGTAGGGCAGAGTATCGTCGCCGACCAGCGCCCGCAGCCGCGCCTGGGCGCTGCCTGCCGCCGGGGCCGGCGCTTGCGCGCGCGCGCGCTCCTTCGCGGCGGTAAACAGGGACAGCAGCTCGGCGCCGAGCCAGGGATGCTCGCGGAGCAAGCTCGTCTTGACGGAGACCACGTGGTTGACGGGATAGACGCCGGTCTTGCGATACCACGCGGCCTCCGCCGTCTCGGCGTCAGGGATCACGGTCCTGACCTCCTTGGGATCGGCCGCCGGCCGCAGTGCGATGGCGGCGTCGATCTCGCCCGCCAGCAACATGCCGCGGAGCGTCTTGCCGGCTGCCGCGCGCACCACCTGCGGGGGATCCTGGTACTCCGCGACGTGCGCATCCTCCTCGGTCACCGTGGTCATGGACCCGGGGTCGATGCCGTAGTCGGCTTTCAGGATGCCGCGGATCCAGACGCCGGTGGTCTGGGACCACGCGCGCACGCCGACTTTCCGGCCCACGAGGTCGGCCGGCCCGCGAATGGTCGACGCATGCGTGCAGACGATGGCGCGGTGATGGAAGCCGCGCGACAGCACGATCGGCAATGCGGTGATCGGCTTCTGGAAGGCGTGCGCGAGGGCGTGGGTCGTGATCGCCATCTCGCTCATGTCGAACTCGAGATTCCGGGCCATGCGCCGGAACGCCCGGGTGATCGGCTCGATCTCGACGAAATCGAACCTCACACGCTCCGAGCGGACCGACCCATCCTTGAGCGCTCGCACGTGATCATAAGGGCCGATCGCGGTGCGCAGCGTGACTGGGGTGGTCATCGACGCAGATCCTCCCTCGGCCATCGAACGCGGCCCGGCGCCTTGACACGATCATTTGTAGCACCACACAGTCGCGGTATTCATCCGCCAAAGTAGCCGGTAATTTTCCAATGCCAAGAATCACCGAGCCACACTCCTCTTGGCGCCAATCGGCAAGGAGAGCGCCCTGGTCAAGGTATCTCAGGCGGTCGAGCGGCTCAGCCAGTCCCAGCGCGCGAGGACGCTGTCCCGGCCATCGTCGGACGTGATTTCGCTGGCGAGCGGCGACCCCAGCTTCGACACGCCCGACCATATCCGCCAGGCCGGCATCACCGCGATCCGAACCGGACAAACGCACTATTCCGCACCCATGGGCGAGACGGATCTCAGGCGCGCGGTCGCGAGTTATCTCTCTACCCTGGGCGGCGGCGACTTCGAGGCCGACCATGTGCTGATCACCAACGGCGCCGCATCCGGTATCTACGCCAGCATGCTCGCCTATCTCGATCCCGGCGACGAGGTGTTGCTGCACGATCCCTGCTACTCCCTCTATTGGGACGTCGCGCGCTCCGCCGGCGCGGCTCCGGTCTTCGTTCCTTGGACAGACAAGCTGCGCCTCGACATGGACGCGCTCGAGCGGGCAGTGACGCCGCGCACGCGCATGCTGGTGCTGAACAACCCGGCGAACCCCACGGGCATCGTGTTCACCGAGGCGGAGATGCGCGCCGTGGCCGATTTCGTGCGGCGCCACGACCTCCTGCTGATCGCCGACGAGGCCTACGATCACCTGGTCTTCGACGGCCGGCCGATGATCTCCGCGGCGCGCTTCGAGGCGCTGGCGGACCGCACCATCGTGATCAACACCTGCTCGAAGACCTTCGCGATGACGGGTTGGCGCATCGGCTATGTCGCGGCGCGCGAGGGTCTCTTGAAAGCGGTGGCGGTGATCCACCGCACGTCCGTTGGATTTGTGAATACCATCGGCCAACGCGCGGCGGTCAGCGCATTCGCTACGCAGACAAACTGGCCCGGCCAGATGCTCGACGAGTACGCGCGCCGGCGCGCCTTGATGTGCGATTTGGTGAACGCGATGCCGGGCTTGCATTGCGAGAAGCCCGAGGGTGCGTTCTACGTGTTCGTGCGCGTGGAGGCACCGGTGAGCTCCGAAGCACTGACGGAGCATTGCCTCAAGCATGGCGTCGCCGTCCGGAGCGGCACCGAATTCGGTGCGCGTGGAGAGGGTTTCATCCGCCTCACCTTTGCCGGCGAGCCTGCCCAATTCCAACCCGGGCTCGAGCGCCTGGCGAAGGCGATGCGAGCGCTTTGAGCGCGCCGCTGACCAACAAATAGGCAGCCGGGTCGCTTTCAATTCTTCTGCTCAGGCGGAAGGCCCCCTCACCCAGCTCCGGCTAAGCTCGCTGCGCTCGCCAAGCCTGCGCAACCCTCTCCCCGTCGGGGAGAGGGAGGGGTGAGCGAGTAAGAATGGCATCTAGCTGCGCTCTGGTCCCAGCGACCAGCGCACCCCTTGGGCTGGCCCGGATCTTGCGTTGCTGGCTCCGGGGACCGGACGCAGTCACCAGAAAGTAACGAGGAGGCTTCGGATGAGAGCAGGGAAAGCCATCGGGGCGTTGGCTTTGGCTGGCGCATTGATGCTGCCGAGCGCGCTGGCGCAGGCGGAGGATACGATCAAGGTGGGTGTGCTGCATTCGCTGTCGGGCACCATGGCCATCAGCGAGACCACGCTCAAGGACACCGTCCTGATGATGGTGGACGACATCAACAAGAAGGGCGGATTGCTCGGCAAGAAAGTCGAGGCGGTCGTGGTCGATCCGGCCTCGAACTGGCCGCTCTTTGCGGAGAAGGCGCGCGAGCTGATCCAGAAGGACGGCGTCGCCGTGGTGTTCGGCTGCTGGACCTCGGTCTCGCGCAAATCCGTGTTGCCGGTGTTCGAGGAGCTGAACGGGCTGCTGTTCTATCCCGTGCAGTATGAGGGCGAGGAGAGCTCGAACAACGTGTTCTACACGGGCGCCGCGCCGAACCAGCAGGCGATCCCGGCGGTCGAGTACCTCATGGGCAAGGAGGGTGGCGAGGTGAAGCGTTGGGTGCTGGAAGGCACCGACTACGTCTATCCCCGCACCACCAACAAGATCCTCGAGGCGTTCCTGAAGTCGAAGGGCGTCGCCGCGGACGACATCATGATCAACTACACGCCGTTCGGCTTCTCCGACTGGCAGACCGAGGTGGCCGCGATCAAGAAGTTCGCCTCCGCCGGCAAGAAAACGGCGGTGGTGTCGACCATCAACGGCGATGCCAACGTGCCCTTCTACAAGGAACTCGCCAACGCCGGCATCAAGGCCTCCGACATTCCCGTCGTGGCCTTCTCGGTCGGCGAGGAAGAGCTCGCGGGCATCGATACCAAGAACCTGGTCGGCCACCTCGCGGCCTGGAACTACTTCGAGTCCGTGAAAAATCCGACCAACGACGCCTTCATCAAGGAGTGGCACACGTTCATCAAGAACGACAAGCGCGTGACCAACGACCCCATGGAAGCCACCTACATTGGCTTCAAGATGTGGGCGCAAGCTGTGGCGCAGGCGGGCACCACCGAGGTGAACGCGGTGCGGCAGGCGATGTACGGGCAGACCGTCAAGGCGCCCAGCGGCTTCACGGCGGTGATGAACACCAACCATCACCTCTCGAAGCCCGTGATGATCGGCGAGATCCAGGCGAACGGTCAGTTCGACATCGTCTGGCAGACCAAGGGCCCGATCAAGGCCGACGCCTGGAGCCCGTTCCTGCCGGAGGACAAGGGCAAGGTCGCCGATTGGACCTTCCCCTGGGTCTGCGGCAACTGCACGGAGCCCAAGTACAAGGTGCTGACGGACTGAGTTGATGTCACGGCCGGGCCCGACCGCGGGGGCGGTCGGGCTCGTGCCGATCGTCCCATTCTGGGGGCAGGGGTTTATGGTGGGGCTTCGCCGTCTGCTTCTGGCAGCGCTCGCGATCCTGGCGATGGCCGCATCGGCCCGGGCCGACGATCTGCACGATCTGATCGACCGCCTCGGCGCGGAGAGCTTTGCGGATAAGGAGCAAGCCGTGACGGCGCTGGGCGAGCTCGGCGACGGCCGCGCCGTGCCGGCGCTCAAGGCCCTCAACGATGGCCTGCTCTATCGCACCGCCGACGGTCATGTCGTCGTAGCCGAGCAGGCTGGCAATACGAACAAGCTTTTCGATCCCGAGGACCACGCCGCGCTCGGCGAGGCCAAGGACGATGCAATCGACAAGGTGCGCGTGAACAATCGGTTGCGCGGCACCATCTCGGGCGCGCTCAGCCGTCTCACGCTGGTCAGCACCAACCGCGATGACCGGCTCGATGCCGCCCGAGACGCATTGAAGCACCTCTCCGAGGTTTCCACGCCCGCGCTGGAACATGCGCTGCAGAGCGAGAAGGACCCGGAAGTGCGACGGGCGCTCACGCTGGCACTCTCCGCGGCACACCTTACCACCGGTACCAACGAGCAGCGCATCGCCGCGATTTCTGCGCTCACGCAATCCTCCGACCCGGAGATCCGCTCGCTTCTAGGTCAGCTCGCGAACAACGGGGATCTCGATCCGGCGGTGCGCAAAGCCCTGGAGGCGGCGCAGCGCAGCCTCGAGCAGCGGCTGATGTGGATCGGGTTCGCCGAGAACCTGTTCCAGGGGCTGAGCCTCGGCAGCGTGCTGCTGCTGGCCGCGATCGGACTTGCCATCACCTTCGGCGTCATGGGCGTCATCAACATGGCCCATGGCGAGATGATCATGCTGGGGGCCTACACCACCTTCGTCGTGCAGGAGATCTTCCGCGCTTTCCTGCCGCCAGCCTGGATCGACTCCTATCTCATCGTGTCGGTGCCCGCGGCCTTCCTGGTCGCAGGACTGGTCGGCATCGTGCTCGAGCGCAGCATCATCCGTTTCCTCTACGGGCGCCCGCTCGAGACCATGCTCGCGACGTGGGGCGTGAGCCTGATCCTGCAGCAGCTCGTGCGTACCGTGTTCGGTGCGCCGAACAAGGAGGTCTCCAATCCCAGCTGGATGACCGGCGGCATCGACGTGCTCGGGGGCGCCACCATCACTTGGAACCGCATCGTCATCCTGGCTTTCTGCTCGGTGGTGATGGTCTGCCTCGCCCTCTTGCTGCGCCGCACCTCGTTCGGCCTGCACATGCGCGCGGTGACTCAGAACCGGGACATGGCGGCCGTCATGGGCATTCCGACCGCGCGCATCGATGCGCTGACCTTCGGCTTCGGCTCGGGGATCGCCGGTATCGGCGGGGTGGCACTGAGCCAGATCGGCAACGTGAGCCCGAACCTGGGCACCATCTACATCGTCGACAGTTTCCTCGTCGTGGTGTTCGGCGGCGTCGGCAGCCTCATGGGTACGCTGGTGGGTGCCCTGGGCCTCGGCGTCGCCAACAAGCTCCTGGAGCCAGTGGCCGGCGCGGTGCTGGGCAAGGTCGCGATCCTGCTGGCGATCATCCTCTTCATCCAGAAGCGGCCGCGCGGGCTCTTCGCCCTCAAGGGCCGAGCGGCGGAGAGCTGAGGCGATGTCCTCCGCACCCGGCTTTCTCGATCGGCGAGGTTGGGCCTGGTTCCTCGCGGTCGGCGCGCTGCTGATGGTCGTGGTGCCGCTGCTCAACGCCCTGCCGGCAGCCGGCACCGCTCTCTGGATGCCCGACTATCTCATTCCCCTTTTCGGGAAATATGCCTGCTACGCCATCCTGGCCTTGAGCCTCGACCTCATCTGGGGCTACGCGGGCATCCTGAGCCTCGGTCACGGCGCGTTCTTCGCGCTCGGCGGCTACGCCATGGGCATGTACCTCATGCGCCAGATAGGCACCCGCGGCGTCTATGCCAACGCCACGCTGCCGGACTTCATGGTGTTCCTGAACTGGAAAGGGCTGCCCTGGTACTGGCATGGCTTCGATCACTTCGCCTTCGCCGCGCTCATGGTGGTGCTCGTTCCCGGCATCCTCGCCTTCGTGTTCGGCTGGTTCGCGTTCCGCTCGCGCATCACGGGCGTCTATTTCTCCATCATCACGCAGGCGCTCACCTACGCGCTCCTGCTCGCCTTCTTCCGGAACGACATGGGCTTCGGCGGCAACAACGGATTGACCGACTTCAAGGACGTGCTCGGCTTCGAGATCCAGGCGCAATCGACCCGACGCGCCCTCTACGCCGTCTCGGTGGCCGCGATGGGGGGCAGCTTTCTGCTCTGCCGGCTCATCGTGGCGTCCAAGCTCGGACGCGTGCTGCTCGCGCTCCGCGACGCCGAAACCCGCGTCCGGTTCCTCGGTTACTCCACCGCCCATGCAAAGCTCTTCGTCTTCACCCTGTCCGCCGTGCTGGCTGGCGTCGCGGGCGCCCTCTATGTACCGCAGGTCGGCATCATCAACCCCAGCGAGTTCTCGCCGGCGAATTCGATCGAGATCGCGACCTGGGTCGCGGTCGGCGGGCGCGGCACGCTCGTGGGCGCGCTGGTTGGGGCGGTCGCCGTCAACCTGCTCAAGAGCTGGCTCACGGGCGCGGTGCCGGAAGCCTGGCTGTTCGTGCTCGGCGGCCTCTTCATCTTGGTGACATTGGTATTCCCGCGCGGTGTCGTGGGGCTTGCGCAGCAGCTCAGGGATTTGCGGCGCCCGATCGCGGCGGTCGGCGCCGGGAAGCTCGCGAAATGACCGCCGCAACTGGTACCGGGACGCCGCTCCTCTACCTCGACGGCGTCACCGTCAGCTTCGACGGCTTCAAGGCGCTGAATGGCCTCTCCTTCATGGTCGAGCGCGGCGAGCTGCGCAGCGTCATCGGGCCCAACGGCGCCGGCAAGACCACCATGATGGACGTGATCACCGGCAAGACGCGGCCGGACGAGGGCAAGGTGTTCTTCGACGGCACCGTGGACCTGACGCGGCTCGACGAGTCTGCGATCGCCAATCTCGGGATCGGGCGAAAATTCCAGAAACCCACGGTGTTCGAGAACCTCACCGTGTTTGAGAACCTGGAGCTCGCGCAGAAATGCCCGCGCGGCACCTGGCACACTCTGCTCGCGGGCTTGACGGGAACGCAGCGCGAAGACATCGACCGCACGCTCGAGACGATCGGGCTTTCCGGCCGCGAGAGCGCGCTCGCAGGCGCGCTCAGTCATGGCCAGAAGCAATGGCTGGAGATCGGCATGCTCTTGATTCAGGATCAGCAGATCCTGCTCCTGGACGAGCCCGTGGCGGGGATGACCGACCACGAGACCTCGCTCACGGCGGAGCTGATCCTGAGCCTCGCGGGCGACCGCACGCTGATCGTGGTGGAGCACGACATGGAATTCGTGCGCGACCTGGGTGCCC
>Ga0209517_10003520_pt1 | contig 21221 bp, 19 predicted proteins | sample PeaSoiMetSII2010_FD_187695 | JGI IMG/M metagenome (GOLD analysis project Ga0209517, IMG submission 187695) | Peat soil microbial communities from Weissenstadt, Germany - SII-2010 (SPAdes) (version 2) | ecosystem: Environmental > Terrestrial > Soil > Wetlands > Peat | place: Germany...
AGCTGGCCTGTAAGAAAGCGGCAGCAAGCTGCCGCACTCCAAAGCTGCGCCATACGTAAATGCAGAATCAAGTTGTCACCTCGGCATCCCCGGAATGGACGCGCTGGCTCGAGCGGATGAGTTCGTGGCTGGCGCATCAGCGAAGCTCTGCGAGGCCCAGGAGTTCCTAATGACCCGACCGCAGAGCCTCGCTCTGCGGGATTGGGAGCAGGGCCGCTCGGAGCCCGACCAGCCGGCCAAAGCCTACCTCACTGTCATCGCGCGCGATCCCCAAGGCGTCGAGCGGGCATCGCATCCCGTGCGCGTGTCTGATTGCAGGCGAAATAGAGGTACAATGGCTGCCCTTCATGTGGTCAAAAAGGAGCTCCCGGATGAAGACGCTGTTGTTCGGAGCGCTTTTCCTCTGCGCCTCGACCTCGCTCGCGCAGGGTCCTCTCGTACCGCTCGACGCCAAACACCTCGCCTCCCTTGACGATTTCGTCAATCACGACATGGCCCGCCAGCGCATTCCCGGCCTCGAGCTTGGCATCTACAGTCGCGGCCGCATCCTGCTCGCCAAGGGATACGGTCTTGCTAACGTCGAGCTCAATGTGCCGGTCAAGCCCGAGACCCTGATGCAATCCGGCTCCGTCGGCAAACAGTTCGTCTCTGCCGCCATCATGATGCTCGTCGAAGAAGGCAAAATCTCTCTCGATGACAGCATCACGAAATACTTCCCAGATGCCCCCGCCACCTGGAAGCCGATACTGATCAAAAACCTGCTGTCGCACACGTCGGGTCTCGCGGAGTACGAGAGCCCTGACCGCACTGGGCCGAACGGCCCGTTCTATCTCCGGCTCGATTTCACCGAAGATGAGCTGGCAAAGAAGATCGAGGCCCTACCCATCGAATGGCCGCGGGCGAGAAATGGGGCTATCGCAACACCAACTACGTGCTGCTCGGCATCATCATTCACAAGATCACAGGCATGCCGTATGCGGAGTTTCTCAGCGAGCGCATCCTCAGGCCGCTGGGCATGACCTCGACCCGGCTCATCAGCGACCGCGACGTCATTCCCAACCGCGCCGCCGGCTACGAGATCGACCCCAATGACGAGCTCAAGAGCCAGGAATGGGTCTCGCCCACCTTCAACTCCACCGCCGACGGCGCGCTCTACTTCAACGTGCTCGACCTGGCCAAGTGGGACGAGGCGCTATACGGGACGAAGCTGCTGAAGCAGTCGAGCCTCGGCCGGATCTGGACCGTGTATCCGCTCAATGACGGAAAGCCCAATCCGGCGGGTTACGGCTTCGCTTGGTTCATCGGTGAGCAGGACGGTCACAAGCGCATCGAGCATGGCGGAGCCTGGCAGGGATTCACCTGCGACATCTCGCGTTATCCCGACGACGGCCTCACGGTTGTGGTGCTTACCAACCTCGACGCCGGCCGCTCCAATCCGGGCGTCATCGCGCACGTCGTCGCTGGCCTGGTCAATCCCGCGCTGACCGTACCTAAGCTGGAGGCGATTGCTGACAACCAGCCGGAGCTAGCCGAGCGGCTCAAGAAGCTTCTGGATGAAATTGTCGCGGGCAAGGACATCCGCCCGGAAACGAGCCCGCAACTGGCGGCTCTCATTACGCCGGACATGTCGAAACGCGCGCAGCAGCGGCTCGCGAAACTCTGGCCCGGAGGCACGCTCACACTCGTCAGGCGCGATAAGGGACCCGAGGGCGGGCCGCAGTGGGTCTCTACCTACCGCCTGAGCAAAGGCGGCGATGCCGTGCTGCTGGTATTCGGCCTGGGCGCCGACGGAAAAATCCCCATCCTTGGCCTGTCCCCGAATCGCAAGTACGAGTGAATTCATTCGCCGTGGCAAAAGCCGCGCCGCCCCGCTCGCCGCCTGACTCAAAACATTGTCGTTTAGTGCCCCTACAGAACCGAAACTGGCTCAGATCAATGCGCTGGGTCCATGTGATGGTCCAGACCCATCCAGCCGTTCTCCCTACACTGAAAGGGAAAATCGCTCTTAACGTCAACTTAGATCAAGCTAGCGAATTTCCTCGCGGCTATTCGCATCTCAGCGCCACCATGGGATCGATTTTCGCCGCCCGGCGGGCGGGGACGTAGCAGGCGGCAAGAGCAACAAAGGTCAATAAGGCCGCCACTCCCGTGAGGGTCAGCGGATCGCGTGCGCTGACCCCAAAGAGTAAGCTGGCCATGAGACGCGTGACCCCCAAGGCGGCCAGAACACCGATGACGACCCCCAGGAGCACCATTCTTGCCCCTTCACTCAAAACCATTTTCAGCACGTCTCGCCATTCGGCCCCTAACGCCATGCGAATTCCGATTTCATGCGTTCGCTGAGCCGCGAGGTAAGAAATCACTCCGTAGATCCCCACACACGACATGACGAGGGCCAAGGCCGCGAAGACGCCCAAAAGAATCATCGAGAAGCGACGCGCCGCGAGGGAGTCGGAAATGATTCCCTCCATGGTCTCGGCGTCGGATAGCACCATCTGGCTGTTGATCTGCCCCAAGGCGCGGCGAATCGAGCTGACCAGGGCGAGCGGCGACCCCGTTGTCCGGAGCGTAACCCCAATGCCCGTGGCTGCCAGCGACATCAACTTGTCCGGAAGTTGGGAGAGTTGCAGGTAGCACTGCGCCTGGATGGGCCCTGTGGAATCGGTGTCGAGGCCCCACTGTTTCACATGCCCAACCACGCCGACGATTTCCGCTGTGAAGTTCAGGACCCCGAAGTTGACATGCTTGCCGATCGGATCTCGGCTGCCGAAGGCCAACCGGGCAAATTCATCGTCAATGACGACCACGACTGGTGAATGCTCGCTATCTTGCGCCGAGAGGAAGCGGCCACGTTTGAGCGGAACCCTCATGACTTGCAAATACTCCGGCTGGATGAGGTAAAAGAGCGCCAACTTCATCGCCGCTTGGCTCGAGGGCTTCGGTTGGCCTTCCAGCCAGAAGGGCAGTTCGGGATTGCTCTGCAAGGGAATAGCGCCTGCGGAAAGGGAGGAAGCCCTGATGCCGGGCACGGCATCGAGGCGGTCGTGAATCTGGCGCCACGTGGCCCGAGTGGCATCGGGGGAGCCGGTCGCGGCGGGAAACGACAGGTCGAAGGTCAGCACGTTGTGGGGATCGAATCCCGGATCGACGCTCCAGAGTTTGGTAAGGCTGCGAATCATCAGTCCGGCGCCCGCGAGCAGCACGACGGTGAGGGCCATTTCGATGGTAACGAAAACTCTTTGCGCGCGATGCCGCGGGCCGCCCGACCCGCGCCCTCCCTCCTTGAGCGTATCCTGAAGATCCCGCTGCGAATTCTTGAGCGCCGGGGCCAAGCCGAACAAGATGCCCGCCAGCACAGAAGCGGCGAGCATAAACAACAGCACGCGCCCGTCGAGATGGACTTCCTCAGCTCGGGGCAATGCCTCGGGCAGCACCTCGAGCCCCCCCTTCAGCCCCCAAGAGGCAAGGACCAAACCCAATCCCCCGCCAGACAGAGCGAGCAGTATGCTTTCGGTCAAAAGCTGGCGAATAACGCGGCCGCGCGTCGCGCCCAGCGCCGAGCGGATCGCGAATTCACGCGTTCGACCCGTGGAGCGCGCCAGCAGGAGGCTCGCCACGTTGACGCAGGCGATGAGGAGAACAAAACCTACTGCGGCCAGCAGCACCAGCAGAACCGGTTGGATGTCGCCCACCACGGCTTGTTTGAGCGGGATTAGCGCGATGCCGGTGCCTTTATTCGCCTCGGGATACTCTGTGGCTAGATGCCGCCCGAGCGCATCCATGTCGGCCTTCGCTTGCGCGAGCGAGACGCCGGGCTTGAGCCTCCCGACCACGCTCATGCCCATAACGGTGTTGCGGTCGCGAAAGTTTGGGTCGTTCCACTGACCGATCGGCAGGTACACGCCGCTCGGGTCGAAGCCGGCGTCGGCATAATGGAAGTCGGCGGGAATTACTCCGACAATGGTGTACGCGACGCCATTGAGAGTGAGCGACTTTCCCAGCGCCGCCGGTGAAGCGCCGAACTTGCGCTTCCACAAACCGCTGCTGATCAGAACTACCGGCGCCGCGCCCACCTGGTCCTCTTGCGGACGAAATGCGCGGCCAATGACCGGATTTACGCCGAGCAGGGGGAAAAAGCTGGCGGAGATCATCTCCGCCGGCACGCGTTCGGCCTCGCCCATCCCTGTCAGATTGAAGTCGTCCGCCCGGTAAGCAGCCAAGGCGGAAAACGAGCGGTTGTCGCGGACCCAGTCCAGGAAGTTGGGATAGGAAATTGACGTTTCAGTGAAGGTGGCGTCGCGCCCGTATAGCGCGACGAGCCGGTCGGGTTGCCAGTAGGGCAGCGGATTGAGCAGCACCGCGTTCACCACGGAAAAGAGCGCCGTGTTCGCCCCGATGCCCAGCGCCAGCGTCAGGACGGCAACGGCCGTGAAGCCTGGACTTCGCCGCATGCCGCGGAGACCGTAGCGCACGTCCTGAGTGAGATGTTCCAGCATGATCCATCCCCACATATCGCGCGTCTCCTTGCGCTTGAGGCCGGGATTGCCAAAGGCTCTGAGCGCGGCGTAACGAGCTTCCTCAGGGCCCATTCCTGACGCGATGTTCTCCTCGATCTTCATCTCGAGGTGGAATCGAAGCTCGTCGTCGAGATCGTGCTCCAACTTGCTCCGGCGAAGCAGGGAACGCATCCGCTTCAGTAAGCGCACGAATCACCCCTCAAGCAAACCTCAACACTTTGGCCACGGCCCCGGTTACCCGGCTCCAGCTCTTCTCTGCCTTCTCCAGTTGCCGACGGCCGGTTCGAGTGAGCTTGTAATACTTCGCGCGGCGGCCGCTCTTCGTGACCTTCCACTCCGAACTAATCCAGTCCGCCTGCTCCATGCGATGAAGCGCGGGGTAGAGTGACCCCTCTTCCACGCGAAGCTCATCATCCGACACCTGCTGAATGCGTTGCACCACGCCGTAGCCGTGCATCGGCCCCCGAGCCAGGATTTTCAGGACGAGGAGGTCGAGCGTACCTTGGAGTTGATCGTTTCCCATTGTCAATCCCCAATACCTAGAAGTCTAGGGTTAGAATAAGCCCCGGGATTGATGGTGTCAAGGAGAATCAGAAAGAGCGGGCAGAGGTAGCCGTGGTTTGGCTTCCTTCGCGGCTGTTCTAAATCCGGGTGTGTGCATCGGCGGGCAGCAGAACGCGGTCGGCAGAAAGGCCGCTCGGGGGTCGTCGGTGCACAAATCACGCTGCCTTGATAGTGATGGACGCTCGACCACGGCCAGTCTTCCGGGCGGCGCGCCAGCCCCACCCCTCACCGGATTCAGATGAATCGCATGCACCGGCCCGGTCGCCAGGCTAGGTGTCCACGCGCTCTAAGTTCCCGTCACCCGCCGAGTAATCCAATCGGATACCGTGCCACGAGATTATTTGTTCGTACCGTTCCGCAGACGGCAAGATTTTGGCGCGGTCTTGCCACAATCTTGGCTTGACTCCTCTCCTTCCCTGCGATATAAGTTTTTACGTCTGGTTTTTTTGGGAAGCCGGTGCGAAGCCGGCACGGCCCACGCCACTGTAAGCGCGGAGAGCCGGAGCGAAGCGTGCCACTGGAGCAGACACTCTGGGAAGGCAACTCCGGATCGATAAGGCGCAAGTCAGGAGACCGACCAGGCTCTCACCCGAGCTTGATTCGACTTCGATGGGAGAGTCGGTGAGCGTTCTGAGGCAGTAACTCAGTTTGATCTCCAGCCAAGAAGCTCGAAGGCTATGTCCCCGTCAGAACGCGAGGTTTGCAAGGCATGCCAGCGGGTCCTCGGAAAACGGTAACACTCGTCTTAGGTGGTGCACGTAGCGGGAAGAGTCGTTTGGCGCAAGAACTCGCTTCCGCCTCTCGACGAGTCATCTTTATTGCAACTGCACGCCGCAGTGACCGAGAGATGCGAGCTAAGATTGCCCGGCACCGTCGTGAGCGGCCTCGTTCATGGAAAACCATTGAGGCTCCCAGAAGCCTGGATCGTGTCCTTCGGGAGCGATGTCGAGGCGCTGACCTGCTGATCATCGACTGCCTGACGTTCTATGTGGCGAACCTTATGGGCCGCAAGCGTGCTGAGCGCACACCGGTTCGCAATCACATCGAAAGTCTTTGCGAGGCTGTTCGAAAGACCCAGGCCTCCGTGATTGTTGTTTCGAACGAAGTGGGAAGCGGGGTGGTCCCCTCGTTTCGAAGTGGACGCGAGTACCGGGACCTACTCGGGGAATTCAACCAACAAATCGCCCAAGTGGCTGACCGGGTCATTCTGATGGTTGCGGGCTTGCCGCTAACCATCAAGGATCACGCCCGGGGCCGAAAGAGGGCGGGCCAGAAGAGGTGATCGATGACACACACTCAATGTGCAAAAGACGGAAGCGCCTTTCGGTCGAGCTTAGCCTCCGTCCCTTCACTGGCACCGGAATGGCGGGCCCGGGCCGTGGCGCGACTGAACAGCCTGACCAAGCCCGTGGGCAGTCTCGGCCGTCTGGAGGAGATTGCGGCCCGCCTGGTGGAGATTCTTGAGGAAGAGCGTCCTCGATTTGCCAAAAAAGTGATCTTCACGATGGCCGCGGACCACGGCGTTACGGAAGAAGGCGTAAGTGCCTATCCCAAAGCAGTGACTCCTCAGATGGTGCTTAATTTCCTTGCCGGGGGAGCGGGGATTAATGTTCTCGCCCGTCACGGGGGGATCGAGGTCGTGGTTGTGGATATCGGTGTCGATAGTGATTTCGGTGATGCCGCGGGCTTGGTGCGTGCGAAGGTTGCTCGCGGAACTCGGAACATGGCCCGTGGACCGGCGATGACGGAGTCTGAACTCTACCAGGCGCTTGATACCGGTATTGAGCTGGCGGCTTCGGCCCAGCAGCAGGGACACACGCTGATCGGAACCGGCGAGATGGGAATCGGCAACACTACCGCCGCGAGCGCCATCACCGCCGTCCTAACGGGGCGGCCTGTAGCTTTGGTTACGGGACGCGGGACCGGCCTGGATGAGCCCGGCCTGAAGCGGAAGATCGAGGTGATTGAGCGAGCACTGGAGGTGAACAAACCTGACCGCTCCGACCCGTTCGAAGTGTTGCGAAAGGTCGGGGGCTTGGAAATCGCCGGGCTCACGGGGCTGATTGTCGGATCGGCTTCGCGGCGAATTCCGGTGGTCATCGATGGTTTCATCTCAGCCTCAGCGGCGGCTATCGCCTGTGCTCTGGAACCCAAGACCAGAAAGTTTCTCTTTGCAGGCCATCAGTCGTCCGAACCTGGGCACGCGGCGCTGCTGGAGTTCATCGGAGATAAACCTCTCTTGGATTTGCAAATGAGGCTGGGTGAGGGGACGGGTGCAGCTCTGGCAATGATGCTGATAGAAGCCGCCGCGAAAATAAACGATGAGATGGCCACGTTCGCATCGGCCGGAGTCAGCGAGGCATCGGCGTGAAGCGACTCTTCAATCTTTTCCTGGGAGCACTCGCTTTCCTGACCAGACTGCCCGTGCCCGGCGAGTTGCAATTGGAGCCGGATGCATTGGCAAGCTCGGCGGTGTTTTTCCCGGTCGTGGGGCTGCTCCTAAGTGCGGGAGCCATCATCTTGAACCATCTTTTCTCGAGGTTTGTTGCTCATGAAGTGGTAATAGTGATCGTTCTCGTGTTCCTGGTGGGCATTACGGGCGGTTTCCACGAAGACGCTCTGGCAGACGCTGCGGATGGCTTTGGTGGCGGCTGGGGAAAGGATCAAATACTCAGCATCATGCGAGACAGCCGGATAGGAAGTTTCGGCGCGCTCGCGATTGTGCTCGCCATCCTCGCCCGTTTTGTTTTTCTCAGCAACATTCCGCCGAACAAGCTCGACAGCTACCTTGTGGCGGGCCAAGTGACCTGCCGATGGACAGCCTTGCCGCTGGCGTGCTTTTTACCGCCGGCTCGAGCGCAGAGCGGGCAAGGCGCCAGGGTCGCAGGGAAAATCACGACTCTCGCCCTGGCCGCGGGTACGCTCCTAACAGTGATTATTGTAGGGATGGCGCTGGGCAAGAAAGCGCTGTGGGTTGGCTTGGCCGCCCTGGCGATGACTGCGGCGAGTGGCGCCTATTATCGTCGCCGAATCGGCGGCGTGACCGGGGATTGCCTGGGGGCCACAAACCAGCTTACGGAAGTGGCGATTTATTTCGCCGGGGTTGTCCTCCGGTAATTCGGCGCGTCTTGGCGGAGAATACCATGCAAAATGAGTTGTTCGAGTTTGGGGCATGTGAAAAACAAGGTGTGTACGACGCCATTTATAAACGTCGTGATGTGCGCGGACACTTTCTACCCGACCCGATACCCGGCCCGCTGCTGCTAAAACTGCTCGATGCTGCGCATCACACGGGCTCGGTAGGGTTCATGCAACCTTGGTCATTCATCGTCATCCGCAGCGAGCTGATGAAGAGGCGGGTGAAGAGTGTTTTCGAAGAGGCCAATGAGGCTGCCGGCAAGGTATTTGAAGGCGAAAAACGTCAGCTCTATTCACGGCTCAAACTCGAAGGAATTGCGGATGCGCCACTCAATGTTTGCTTCACCTGTGATTCCACCCGCGGTGGACCACACGTGCTAGGCCGGCACACCATTCCGGAAACCGACGTTTACAGCACGTGTTGTGCCGTACAAACGTTCTGGCTGGCGGCGCGCGCGGAGGGAATCGGCGTGGGATGGGTGAGTATTTTTGATCCGATCAAGCTTCGTCAGGTTCTGGAGATTCCCTCCCACGTCATTCCGGTGGCTTACCTTTGCGTTGGATACGTGTCGGAGTTCGCACCACGTCCTGACCTGGAAACCGCAGGCTGGCGAGCACGACTTCCGCTGGGAGAGCTGATCTTCTATGAGCAATGGGGAAAGAAGACGTCGGAGTAACCGGGCTGTGCGCCCAACAGGTTGTCTGCTTCTCCTGGTCCGCCACGCGACGGCGGAAGGCAACGGGCGCTTTCTGGGTCAACGGGATGTTCCACTCAGCGCCGCCGGCCGGCGAGAACTGCGGCTGCTTTGCGAGAAGTGCTCCCGGTATTCTATCCGCGCCGTGTATTCCAGTGACCTTCTGCGCGCGCGCCAGACCGCGGACGCAGTCGCAACGAGACTGGGGCTACAAGTGCAAGTTCGGCCCGCGCTGCGTGAGATGCACTTCGGCGAGTGGGAAGGACTCTCGTGGAACCAGATCGCCAAGCGCTATCCGAAGTTGTCCGCAGTGTGGATGGAGCGATTTCCGCGTCGGTCAATTCCCGGCGCTGAATCCCTCAGCCAGTTCGAGAAGCGAATAGCAGCGGGAATCCGTGAAGTGGTCGCGGCGAATCAGGGGCAGTCTGCGGTGATCGTAACCCACGCCGGTGTTATTCGCTTCACGCTCGGAAAGGTTTTGGGCTTGCCCGCGCGCAATGTGTTTCGGCTGGCGCAGAATTCCTGCGCGTTGAACGTCATTGAATATTCGCAGGATGGGGCAGTGGTGCGCCTCGTGAATGGCTGAGATCCGGCGATCTTTATTCTCGCTCCACGGAACGAGAAGGTTTTTCATGCCGGTACTTCGAAGGCAGGAGAGAGATGCTGGGCTGTTTCAAACGGGTGGCGGCCTTAATCGGATGCTGCGTCTTGGCCTCTACATCTGCTTTCGCTTCCCGGGAACTTAACGACGAGTTGGGCCGGCGAGTCACTCTGCCAGACGAACCGAAGCGCGTTGTCTGTCTGGCTCCGAGCCTCACAGAAACAGTCTATGCACTGGGTCTTGGCGAGGTCGTGGTGGGCGTGACGGATTTTACGGATTACCCGCCGGAGGCGCAGAAAAAACCTAGCGTAGGTGGTTTGACCGATGCCTCCCTCGAAAAAATCGTCTCGCTTCATCCTGACCTGGTTCTGGCCATCAAAGAGCTTAACCAGAAAGAAACGGTGGAAGAGCTTGAAAGGCTCGGGGTACCGGTTTACGTGGTGGATCCCCAGGGATTGAGGGGCATCATGGCATCGATTCAACACGTTGGCGATGCGCTCAATCGAACCCTCGACGCGTCGCGCTTGTTGAAGCGCCTGGAAGAGCGACGTGCTGCCGTGGCTGCCCGGGTCGAGCGGCGCCCGCGCCCAAAAGTCTTTGTCGTGATCTGGTACGACCCGGTCATCACGGCCGGCAGCAGGTCATTCATCACTGACCTGATTGGCGCCGCCGGCGGACAGTCAGCCACCGCGGATATAGACCAGGCATGGCCCCAAATCAGCCTGGAAGAGGTACTTCGCCGGAGTCCTGACTTCCTCCTGTTGGTCCAAGGCATCCACGGCGGGATTTCGCTGGACGATCTTAAGCTGCGCGCCGGATGGGACCAACTCGAAGCTGTCAGCAATCGCCGCGTGATTTATATGGGCGAGCGGCTTTTTCGTCCCAGCCCAGTGGCATTTGGGGCACTCGAGCAGTTGGCCAAAGAGCTTCATCCCGAAGCCTTCCAGCCCAGGAGAGATAACCGATGAAGGTAGATATTGAACGGCCGGGCGCCGCGTCCAAAAAGAAAAAGGGCCTGATTATCGTAAACACCGGAAACGGTAAGGGGAAGACCACCGCCGCATTGGGAGTTGCGCTACGGGCCTGTGGTTACGGGATGAAAGTGACCATGCTCCAGTTTTTCAAGGGCAAATGGAAATACGGAGAACTGCGCAGCGCTCCGAAACTCGAGACCTTCGAAATTCGTCCGATGGGACATGGGTTTACGTGGGAAAGCAAGGACATTGAAGTTGACAAGCGCATGGTTCGCGAAGCCTGGCAGGCGGCTCGCGCCGAGATTCTATCGGGTAAGTACGATGTGGTCATTCTGGATGAAATCAACTACGCCCTCAGTTACGGCTTTCTGCCCGTACAGGAAGTTGTAGACTTCCTCAAAGAAAAACCCGCCATGCTCCACGTCATCCTGACTGGGCGCGATGCCAAGCCGGAGATTATCGAAATCGCTGACATGGTGACGGAAATGCGCCTCATCAAGCATCCATTCGACGAGGGTATCGTGGCTCAAAAAGGAATCGAGTTCTAGCTGGCTGGCAAAAACATGATCGATTTGAAGTTCCACTCATCCACCCAATTCGTGTTTTTGACATTATTCGTCGCGGCCCTGGCTGCCAGCCGCGCCGCCGGAGCGACCGGCACAATCGAAGGCAAGGTTGCCGATCCGCTGGGAGCAGTCGTTCCCAACGCCGCCGTGACGCTGGTGCAGGATGGAGAGCACGTCCGCGAAGCGAAGACAGACATGCAAGGCAATTTTGCATTCTCTGCCGTGGACGTGGGCCGATACATCGTTCGTGTCGAAGCACCCGGCTTTGCCAGCCAGGATACGCCCGCCATAAGTCTTGCCGCAGCCCGAACTGCAAGCGTTCAAGTAACTCTGCAAGTCGGAGCGCTCCGCCAGGAAATTGTGGTGTCGGATACGGGCACGAGTTTACCGGAGTCGCAAGTGGGGGCTTCGGTGACCGTGATTGATCAGTCACAGTTGGATGCCTTCAACAAACTCGATGTCCTCGATGTGCTTCGCGAAGTGCCGGGTCTTGCGGTGGTGGAAACCGGCGAACGAGGGGGAACGATTTCGGTTTTCGCTCGAGGTGGAAGCAGTGAGTTCAATAAGGTGCTGATCGACGGTATCCCCGCTAACGATATAGGAGGTGCGTTCGATTTCGCCAATCTCTCGGCCAGCGGCGCGAGCCAAGTGGAGGTGTTCCGGGGAGCCAACAGCGTGCTCTACGGCGCCGACGCCCTGGGGAGCGTAATTCAAGTCACGACCCGGCGGGGTTCGACTCTGTTTCCGGAGTTTACTTATTCCGTCGACGGCGGGAATTTCGGCACATTGCGCCAGGAGGCTTCCCTGGGAGGGGTTTTTCACCAGTTCGATTATTTCGGCGATTTCATGAACTTCGAAACCCAAAACAGCCTTCCCAATAGTTCTTTCCACAACGGGACAGTTTCTGGAAACGTCGGATGGCAGGCCAACCCAACCACGGACGTCCGTTTCACGCTTCGCCACAATGCGACAGGTCTGGGAGTTCCCAACGCGCTGGCGCTCTACGGTGTCGCAGACACTTCGTTCCAACGGGCGCAAGACACTTACCTGGGTCTCAAGGTGCAGAACCAGACCACGGCGCAATGGCGGAATTCCTTTCAACTGACTTCCACCGACCTCCGGTACAACTTCGACGACCCCTCGCCGCAGGGCATTCCTTACCAGGGAAACTATCTCGGAGACCCGGTCACCCTCTGCGGCGCCAATGGGTACTGCTCGAGCGGCCAGGCCATTCTCGACTTTGGGGGAGTCTACCCGAATCTTAGCAATACCCATACTGCAGTGCAGTCGCTTTATGCCCTGTCGAATTACAACTTTAAGCCGGACCTCAGCGCGAGCGCCGGATTTCGTTACTCCCATGAAGGCGGATATAGCAATTACGCGGGCGCCTCGACGCCAACCACCCGCAACAACTTTGATTCTTTTCTGGAGGCTCACGCCAACCTTGGACACAGGGCCTTTGCCACCGCGGGAATTGGCCTGGAGGACTACGCTGTCTACGGATTCGCAGCCACGCCGCGTGTTTCTGCCGCATACTATCTGCGCCGGCCGTCTTCCAACTCGTTCTTCAACGCTACGAAGTTGCGATTCAATTTCGGTACTGGAATTGACGAGCCCAGCATTCTCTATCAAGGGGAGTCGCTCTACAGCGTGCTTTCGACCCTTCCGAACGGGCCCGGGTTGATTTCGCAGTACCGTGTTTCGCCTATTGGACCGGAGAGAAGCAGGGACTTGGACTGGGGAGTTGAGCAATGGCTCTGGGGCGGGCGGGCCCGTCTCGCGATCACCGGCTATCACGAGAGCTTCTTCGACTTGATAGCCTTTGTGGACAAGAGCTTATTACCGGAACTCGGTGTGCCGGGCCCGGTGGCTGGTGCGCTACCCTTCGGAGCTTACGTCAACTCCGACTCTTACCGCAGCTTGGGGACCGAAGTGGAGCTTGAGGCCAGCCTGAGCCGGGATTTCAAGCTACAGGCGGCTTACACTTACACCGATGCGGTGGTCACGCAGTCGTTCGCCAGTAGCGCCCAGGCGCCTTCGTATAATCCCGCTTTCCCCAACATTGCGATCGGGGCCTATGCGCCCCTCATCGGCGGCAGGCCTTTCGGCGTGCCGCGCCATTCCGGAAGCATGGCGCTCATCTTCTCCAAGCGGCGGTTTGGAATGTCAGCCACAGGTTATTTCGTCAGCCGGGCCGATGACAGCACCTTTCTGGCCGATGAGAACTTCGGCAATACCCTGCTTTTGCCTAATAGGAATTTGCTTAATTCTTACCAGCTTGTTGACTGGAGCGGCTGGTTTGAGGCTCGCCGCGCGATCACACTTTACGCGAATATTGGTAACCTTCTGGATGAGCACTATCAAGGCGCGTTCGGATACCCGGCGCTGCCTTTTAACTTTCGGGCCGGCATAAAACTCACCATCGGCGGGGAGGCCTGGAAGAAGAAGTAACGGTTGTTGATCCCCTGTTTAGCAAAAGAGGGGAATTACAGGATATGCGGTCGTTAACTCAAGTCAGCATTTGGTCGAAATACAACCACGTATCCGAGTGGCCGCCAGCCTTGCGTTTCCGCGCTGGAATGGGTCTGCTCGGGGTACTTGTGGTGGCAAGTGTTGTGCTGGCATCCGGTGTGGGCGCTGTCCATGTCCCTGCTCGCGAGATAGCAGGCATGCTTCTCAACCGCACGGGTTTGTTCCACCTGTCGCAAAGTTGGCCGCAGAGTGACGAAACGATCATTTTTCGCATTCGCCTGCCGCGTGTTCTGGCCGCGGCAATTGTGGGTGCCGCACTTTCTGTGGCCGGAGTTCTGTTTCAGGGGCTTCTTCGAAACCCCTTAGCAGATCCATACGTAATCGGCACTTCCGGTGGCGCGGCTTTCGGAGCCAGTCTGGGAGCAGTCCTCTTCTCCCATTTCTCGATCTTGGGCTTTGGAGCAATTCCAGCATTGGCCTTTCTCGGCGCCATGGGAACTATGGCTCTGGTTTTCCGTTTTTCCCGCGTGGGGGGCCGCACGCCGGTCATAACCCTCTTGCTTGTTGGATTCGCCGTAAGCGTGGTGCTGGGTTACACCGTCTCCTTCCTGCTGATTGTGAATGAACGCTTCGAGTTGAACACGCGCGTCATTTACGCATGGTTACTGGGAGGGATTTGGATCGAGCACTGGAGCCAACTCGGCCTCATCGCCCTCCTTGTGGCCGCCGGCACGGCCGGCGCACTCATGCTTCCGAGAGGTTTGAATGCCCTCGCGCTAGGTGAAGAATCCGCCCAGCACCTCGGCATCAGGGTTGAACGCCAGAAGACGGTGGTGATACTGGTGGGGTCGTTACTGACGGCTGCCGCCGTCTCCGCTGGCGGATTGATTGGATTTGTGGGACTCATCGTACCCCACTTCCTGCGGCTGTTGTTTGGGCCCGACCATGTCCGACTGCTTCCCCTAGCGGCTCTCGGAGGTGCGGCCTTTCTGGTGACTGCCGACATGCTTGCCCGTGTTGTTATGCCTCCGAACGAGTTGCCGGTAGGGATCTTAACCGCCTTCGTGGGGGGCCCGGCCTTCTTGCTTCTGCTGCGCCGCACAAACCGCGAGTACAGGTTCTGAGCATGGCGATTCTCAGCGTTTCCAAGGTGTCCTTCGGCTACGACGGTCAGGTGGTCCTCACGGACATCACCCTGGATATCGGCGCGGGGGACCGTGTCGCCATCCTAGGCCCCAATGGCGCGGGAAAGACGACTCTGTTGCGACTCCTGTGTGGGTCTCGGTCCCCAAGCAAAGGTTCCGTCTTCCTGAATGGACGCCGCGTAAACACCGTGCCTCGTCCCGAACTCGCACGCAAGATTGCCGTGGTTACACAGGACCTGACAGTCCCATTCGCTTTTACCGCGCGTGAAATCGTGGAGCTTGGCCGCACCCCGCACCTGGGCTTGCTGCGAGGCTTCAGATCGGAGGACCGGCGAGCGGTCGACCAGGCAATGCAACTGACGGACACCACCGGTCTCAGCGACCGGATAGTCCATGAACTGAGCGGCGGCGAACGGCAGCGGGTCGTCATCGCCATGGCGCTTGCCCAGCAACCGGAAATTCTTTTGCTGGATGAACCGACCCATCTGCTCGATATCGCGCGGCAGGCTGAAATCCTTGATTTGATCACCGAACTTAATCTCAAGAGGGGTCTCACCGTCGTGGCGGCCATACATGACCTGAACCTGGCCGGACGGTACTTTAATCGTTTGCTGTTGCTCCATGGAGGGGCCGTACTTGCCGAGGGTCCGCCCGCAACTGTGCTGAGAGCTGAGATCGTGGAAGAAGCTTATGGCGGGCCCGTCGAGCTTGTGCCGACAGGAGATGGCCGGCCCGCCATCGTCCTTCCGGCATCCCGAGTTCGCGACCGAGCGAAGGCGCTATGAGCCGCGTATGTGTTGATGAATGTTCAGCCATATACCGAAAGGTGGTGATGTGTCTTGGAGAAGAAGAAGACGAGCAAGAAGAAAGTTGTTATTGCCACTCGTAAAGGCTGTAAGCCAGCAGGCACTGGCCTTTCGCATTACGTCCTTATGGATGCAAAGAAGTAACTTGATCGTTATGGGCCGCTCACCCAGAGGATGGGCGGCCCTAGTTAAGAGGAGCGTGGGAATGAAATTCGAGGCAGAGAAAGAACACGCGTCGTCGCGTGGATTGCACTTCAATTCGGGAAATGGCTGCACTCTACAGCCGATGGACATTGGTCATCGCGACTACGTGGGCCTAGTCGATCCCGATACGGCGTTCTGGGCCTTGATCCGAAAAAGTAAAGTAGCCGAGGCCCTCACCGGAGGCACGTTTCTACAGCAGTACCGCCGCAAGGCCGCGAAGTTCGCCAGGGAGATGGAGAACCTCCGCTTCAGCCTGACGCCATCGGCCGTATATTTCAATCCAACCGAGCGTTGTAATCTGAACTGCACCTACTGCTACATCCCGGAGAACATGCGCAAGCTCGGCGTGCACATGTCAAAAGACGATTTGCTGTCGGCGCTTGAGATTCTCAAGATTTATTTTCAAGGTACCCTGGCGAAAGGTGTGAGGCCGCAGATTATTTTTCATGGCGCAGAACCCACCCTCAATCGAGAGGCATTATTCGCTGCATTCGAGCGTTTCAAGAAAGACTTCCGATTCGGCATTCAGACCAACGGCACGCTTTTGAGCGACTCGGACGTGGAGTTTTTGAGATCTCGAGGCATTGCCATCGGGCTGTCTCTCGATTCCGATCTGGAATCCGTCGCCACGCGCACCCGCAAAACCTGGGACGGAAAGAGTGTTTACGCCAGCGTCCTGGCGGCGATGGACAAGCTGCGCGGCTACTCGAACTACAGCGTGATCTGCACCGTCACGCGCCGGAACATGGGCCGCCAGTCGCGCCTGGTGGACTTCCTCCACCAGTGGGATGTGCCCACCTGTATGCTGAACCCCGTGCGCTGCACCCAGAAAGGAGCGCGCATCCTCAAACCCACTGACCATGAAATGAGCCGCCATTACCTTGCCGCGCTGGATCGGACCTACGACTTGTACCGGAAAACCGGGCGCAAATTGATCGTGGCGAACTTCGCCAATATCTTGATATCCATTCTCGCACCTCCGGCACGCCGCCTCATGTGTGACATCTCGCCCTGCGGCGGCGGACGCTCCTTTTTTGCCGTGTCCGCCAAGGGTGATATGTTTCCCTGCAGCGAGTTTATCGGCGTACCCGCCTTCAACGGAGGGAACGTGTTCCGCGACGCCGTCCGCAAGGTACTTGAGGGTCCGGCATTTCGCCAGGTCACGGGGCGCAAGGTCGAGGACATCCAGCCTTGCGCGCGTTGCGCCATACGCCATTTCTGCGGCTCGCCCTGCCCGGCCGAGGCCCACGAAATGAACGGCGGCATGAACCGGCCCGGCGCCTTCTGCGAACTTTACGAAGAACAGGTCCGGTACGCTATGCGGCTGATCGCTGACCGCAGGCATGAGGCATATCTGTGGGATAAGTGGGACAAGGATACGGTCAGGACGATGGAGATGGTTTCGTTTTGAGCGGCTGCCGACTCGCCAAGGCACGGCAAATCGAAAGGTCGACTAGCCGACTATCTGTCACTTAAAGGCCCCGCCCTTCGACTCGAAAGTCTTTGCTTCGTTTTGCGCAAAACGCGCGGTTCTTGCTCCTTTCAGCGTTCGATTGGTGCAAATTTGCTCGTAAAATGCGCATAATTTGCAGCATCAAAAAAAGTGATGTCGTTTGTTTTCAAGTACTTCTTAGGTTCGTTCCCACTATTTTGCATCTTTTCCATTTCCCAGCTTTGCCGTTTCGGTGGAACCTTCCGGCCAACCCTCTCGCCTGGCCGGCCGCCGGCGTCCGCCTACGACAATGTGTCCACAAAATGACCACACCTATAGGCTAGCACACAGCTCTGGATTTGTCAAGCGAAAAATGAAAAAAGCAATCTGTCACGGTAACTCAAAACAACTACGAGCCCCCGAAAATTCTTCTTGACAACGTCGCCCATCTGTCATATAGTCCTATGACAGTGAGCCGAACATGATACTTCAAATCAATTTCAAGTCAGGCATGCCCATCTACCTCCAGATCGTGGATCAGGTCAGGGCCGCCGCCGCCTCAGGGGCGCTGCGGCCCGGCGAGGCGCTCCCCTCCATCCGTCCTCTGGCTGAGGAACTGCGCGTCAACCGCAACACGATTGCTAAAGCCTATACGGAACTCGAAAGTCAGGGCGTCATTGAAACCCTGCCGGGGCGGGGTTGTTTCCTGAAAGAAAATCAATCGGCATTGCGGAAGAAGGTCCGGCGCGAGTTGCTGATCGAGCACATCGACCAGGTCATTGTGCAAGCGCACCATTTGCTGGTGCCCCATGATGAATTCCTTGAATTGATTCGTGAACGGCTGGATGTGCTCGACGACAAACGACGCGCCCATGAAGACCATAAGGAGGATTGACCAGCCATGAAATCTCCAACTCCTGTCATCCAAATCGAGAATCTCAGCTACGCCTATGGGCGCGCGGAAGCCGTGCATGACTTGAGCCTGACGGTCGAACCCGGCCGCTGTTACGGGCTCTTCGGCCGCAATGGCGCGGGCAAGACGACCACCATAAAGTGTCTGCTCAATTTGCTCCGTCCGCAGAGCGGCCAGGTGCGCGTCTTCGGTCTCGATCCGGCAAAACACGAAGTGGAGGTGAAACGCCTTCTCTCTTACGTGCCGGATCAGGTGGCCTTCTATCCGTGGATGAGCGTGCGCGAGACGCTGGATTACCTCGCTTCATTCCGCGCCCATTGGAACCGGCAGACGGAACAAGAGTTGCTTGTGCGTTTCCAGCTCGATCCGGCGCAGCGCACCGGAAATCTGTCGAAGGGCCAACAGACGCAGGTGGCGCTAATCGCCGCGGTCTGCCCGGAGACGGACCTGCTGGTGCTCGACGAGCCAACCTCGGGCCTGGACCCCATCGTTCGCCGCGAGTTCATCGAAGCGGTGATTGGCGCGTACCAGCAGGGCGTTCCGGGCAAGCATACGATCCTGGTTTCCACCCACCTGATCAGCGAATTCGAGGGTTTGATTGACGAGTTCACGCTCATCGATCACGGCCGCAGCGTGCTAACGCTCGACGCCGACCAGGCCCGCGAGCGTTATCAAAAGATTCGCGCTCGCTTTGCACAATCGCCGCCGGAAATCAATCTCGAGGCGGCATTGCGCGTGCGCCGCGACGGCCGCGAACTGGAATTGATTGCCAATGGCTCGGGCCCCGAATTGATGGAGCGTTTGCGAGAGCATAACCCCGAGGCGCTGACGACCGAGTCGCTGACACTGGAAGAGATTTTTGTTGCGACATTGAAGGCGTAGGGGCGCCCCTACGCGAACAGGAGGCGAACATGAACGCCCAGAGAATGTATAAGGAAGCCCGTCCGCTGTTCTGGCCGTGGTGCGCCGTCGTCCTCGCGGGCGCGCTCCCCTTCTTTCGTCCGCTGCACTCGATCACATGGGTTAGTGAAGTTGGGTTCTTCCTCGGCATCCCGCTCTTGGCGAGTGTCGCGTTCGGCGACGAATTCCAGCACCGAACGCTTTCCCTCCTGCTGTCCCAACCGATCAGCCGAATGGAAATCTGGCGCGAGAAGTTGAGCATTACGGCCATTGCGGTCTTCACCGCTGTCCTGGTTTTCTTCTCTTCCTGGAAGATGAGCGGTGTTCATACAGGCCGGGAGAATTCGGGGTATCTCGCTGCTGCCGCCATCGTCTTTGTGGCTTCGGCTCCGTTTTGGACTCTCTTCACCAGATCAATCGTCGGCGGCGTGGTTCTGACTTTCGGCGTCTACACTTTCATTTTTGTTCTCGGGGGTCAGGTCCTATTCTGGGGAAGGGGATACAGCAAGCTGGGCACCTCAACGTTCATAGCGACCATGAGCATCGTCTTTTTGGGTTATGCCGGTTTAATGCTCTGGCTGGGCTGGCGAAAACTGACGCGGTTTCAGGCGACGGGAGGCGTGGGGGGTGATGATCTGCTGACGGCCGCTCCGGGCGTGTTGCCAGGCGCGTTGGTTGGCTGGCTTCGCTGCCGCCCCACGGGAGCCGTGCTCAACTTGTTCCGCAAGGAATTCCGATTGCTGCGGCCGGTCTGGCTGATCAGCTTGCTGGCGGCCCTGGACTGGGCGTGCCTGACCCTCTTCGGCCTGCCGTACGAGCGAGGATTCTCGAGGAATTTCGAAACCGCGGTGGTCATTGTGGGTGTGGTCAGTACGTTAATGATAGCTATTCTCGCCGGAACCCTGTCGCTCGGGGAAGAAAGAACGTCTGGGACGCACTTGTGGCACCTGACGTTGCCGGTGTCGGCGCGCCGTCAGTGGTTCATCAAGCTGTGCATGGCGCTGCTCGCGGGATTCACAGGCGCGGGGCTGGTGCCGCTCTTGATCGCCGGCAGATTATTGGACCCGTCCCATATGCTTGCAGATGTTCACCTCGGAAGGAATTTGCTGGTGGGGGCGGTGATTCTGACATTTGCCGCCTTCTGGTGCGCGTGCGCGGTCAAAGGAACGGTGTCTGCTGTGCTCTGGGTTCTTCCGGTGATGATCGCACTCTATTTCGCCGTGGAGCTCGGCAAGTGGGCGGGACCGGGACTCACGCACCTCTTTTTTTCAAGGTTCGATCCCTTCGCAAATGTGAAATTCGCCGAGGCTGTTTCGCGCTTCGGTTCCAACGCATTTTTCAAACTCATCCAGGCTGCGTTGTTCTCAAACAGCGTTCAAGCAGCATTCGTGCCAATGATAATGATATTGGCTCCGACACTGCTCTACGCGGTCATCCAAAGTTATCGGCTGTTTCGGGCGCAACTCCAGGACCGAGCTTTGTCTGTGGTCAGGAGCCTGCTGCCTTTGGCCATGACGGCGTTCCTGTGCAGCTTTCTTTCCTTGGCCTTCTACACCTTTGTGAGCCAAGCAGCCCAGGACCCAAAATGGACAGCGCTCTTTCAGATCGTTGAAGCAATCCAGAAAGTCCAATCCGGCGTTGGGAAGCTGGATGCGGCGCATCCACTCGAAGTCACGGTGGAAGATCTGGCCAAGGCTTCCACGGTCTCGAAGAGTACGCGGCGCTTGCTGGGCAATTCTCACATCACGCTCGCTCTCGATGAGTCTCCCCATCACGGTCCATTCGGCTGCGGTGAAAACCCCCAGCCCCATGGCCTTTCTCCCCTGGGCTATTCCTGGTACTCGGCCATCATCCCGCTCGCCGACGGTTCCCGCTTTGTCGTGGCATTCGATCCCGTGACCCACTCCGTCATTTCCGTCGGAATCTGTGGAGGCCAACTCCCGCCTTTCCCGGGTCGCGTCCCCGGATAAGGCGTCCTGGGATCGCTGGGGAAGAATCGGTCTGTAGTGATCACCCGCGAGGGCAAGCCGTGGGTCGCGCGGGCGATCTAACTCGCGGCCTGGAAGCCGTCAAAAAGTCAGCCGCCTGTCATCCTGAGCGAAGCGAAGGATCACCGCAGTTTCCCATGGTTCAATGACTTACGAACAACTGCAAAGATCCTTCGCTTCGCTCTGCAGAAACTCATCGGGCAACTCCGGTGTTTGGAAGGAGTTGCATATTCAGCTGAGCGGCTTGTCTTTTGAGCCACTCGATCTGGTTCTTACGGTATTGGCGTTCGTAGTGTTGCATTCCTT
>Ga0209517_10003521_pt1 | contig 21214 bp, 16 predicted proteins | sample PeaSoiMetSII2010_FD_187695 | JGI IMG/M metagenome (GOLD analysis project Ga0209517, IMG submission 187695) | Peat soil microbial communities from Weissenstadt, Germany - SII-2010 (SPAdes) (version 2) | ecosystem: Environmental > Terrestrial > Soil > Wetlands > Peat | place: Germany...
GCCTTAAAATCACTGGCAAAGGGATAACGAGAAGGACCCTCATTGCAAGACGCCCGACTGGTAACCGCGATCCCTGCATCTCCGAACGAAGAAGCCGTGGAGCGCGCCCTGCGGCCGCAGCGGCTGGCCGAATACGTCGGCCAGGCCAAGATCCGCGAGCAGCTCGAGATCTTCATCACGGCCGCGCGCAATCGCAGCGAGGCCCTGGACCACGTGCTGCTCTTTGGACCGCCGGGGCTGGGCAAGACCACGCTGGCGCATATTGTTGCCCACGAAATGGGAGTGAATCTGCGCCAGACCAGCGGCCCGGTGCTCGAGCGCCCCGGAGACCTGGCGGCCTTGCTGACCAACCTCGAGCGCAATGACGTCTTGTTCATCGACGAAATCCACCGCCTTAGCCCGGTCGTGGAGGAAATACTTTACCCCGCCCTGGAAGACTTCCAGATCGACATCATGATCGGCGAGGGACCCGCAGCCCGTTCGATCAAGATCGATTTGCCGCCCTTTACCCTGGTCGGCGCAACGACCCGTGCGGGCATGCTCACCAACCCGCTGCGCGACCGCTTCGGGATCGTCGCCCGCCTGGAGTTCTATACCGAGGAGGAGCTCACTTCCATCGTCGTGCGCTCCGGACGCCTGCTGCAGGCCGAGCTCGATGCCGCCGGCGCACGGGAAATCGCCCGTCGCGCGCGCGGTACGCCGCGCATCGCCAACCGCCTGCTACGGCGCGTACGCGACTTTGCCGAGGTCCGCGAAAAGGGACAGATCTCGCAGCCGGTGGCCGACCGGGCCTTGGGTATGCTCGAGGTCGACGCGCTCGGCCTCGATATCATGGACCGCAAGCTGCTGCGTGCGGTTATCGACCGCTTTGCCGGCGGCCCCGTGGGCATCGACAACCTCGCCGCGGCGATCGGCGAGGAGCGCGACACGCTCGAAGACGTGATCGAGCCCTTCCTTATCCAGCAGGGGCTGCTGCAGCGAACGCCGCGCGGACGCATCGCCTCGCCCGAGGCATACCGGCATTTCGGGGTGATCGCACCGGCTCCTGGGCAGACCGGAGCGTTGCTCTAGCCCGATGCACGTGGTCCGGCTCGCCAATTACGAAGCACCGAGCGGTGAAAAGGGGCTGCGCCGCCGTCGTCCCTCCTGTGTTCAGCGTGCCCGACAGCAACACGCCGCAACCCGGCATGCGAGAACTTTTACTGCGGCGTTGGAACGTATCGCCACAGATCGTTGATGGTGCCGGCGCTGACCTGCCCGCCGAACATCCATACATTCCCGTTGGCATCGGTCCAGGAATTGGGGCCTACGCGCGCTCCCGGCTCATTGGTGGCCGCGGCCACACCCAGCGTGCCATAGGCCCCCGCTCCGTTGGTGCCGCTGACAAAGGTCCATTGTCCGGTAGGCGCGGCGGTGGTCGGCGGGGTGTATTCCCACAGTTCATTGAGCAGGATGGGGCTGGTCGTTGCCGCGTCTCCAAATCCCCCGAACAGCCAGACGTTGCCCGATGCATCAACCCAGGTAGTGGCGCCGTAGCGCGTGCCTGGATAGTTGCTCGCCGAGGCAGTGCCGGGAGTGCCGTACGCCGCTGCCGCATTCGCCGTATCCAAGCCGTTGACCCAGGTCCAGCTTGCAGCGCTCGGGTTGTATTCCCACACGTCGTTGAGGTAGCCCAAGGTGGCGGCCGAGTCGTAGCCGTAGCCACCGATCAACCAGAGGTTGCCGGAGGAGTCGATCCAGGAACTGGCGTATTCGCGGGCCCCGGGCGTGGTGGTGGCCGAAGCCGTGCCGGGAGCGGTCGTACCGCCGTAGGTCCCATCGGCATTGACGGTCTTTGCTCCGCTCATCCACGTCCATCCGGTGCCCGGCGTGTACTCCCACAAATCATTGAGGAAACCCGCGCTTCCCCCAAAACCGATCGCCCCCCCGAACAACCAGAGATTGCCGGAGGAGTCGATCCAACTGACGGCGCCATTGCGCGCACCGGGAACGGTGCTGGCGGTGCCCGTTCCAAGCGTGCCGTAGACCCCGCTGGCGTTTACCGTGTTCGAACCGGCTACCCAGGTCCAGGTCGCGGGGCCCGAGCTGGTGGCCGGGGTGTATTCCCACAGATCGTTGAGGTTGCCGTAGGTGCCTGCCGAGTCGTAGCCTAGGCCTCCGAATAGCCACAGATTGCCGGACGCGTCGATCCAGGTGTTCGCATACCAGCGCGCACCGGGGACGGTGCTCGCCGTGGCAGTTCCCGGCGTCGTCCCGCCGTAAACGCCGATAGCATTTACCGTACTTGCACCGCTTTGCCACGTCCAGGTCCCTACACTCGGGCTGTATTCCCACAGGTCGTTGAGCAAGCTCTGCGTGCCGCTGCACGTCGAGCGCTGCGTCTGGCAGCCACCGAATAGCCAGGAATTGCCGGAGGCGTCGGTCCAGGAGACCGCACCCACGCGCGCCCCCGGAACATTGGTGGCCACAGCGATGCCTTGTGTACCGTAATCGCCCGCAGCACCGGCGGTATCGGATCCCGCCTGCCAGGTCCACGCGTTGGCAAGCGAGCACTCGACGTCAACGGTGGTGACATTTGCCGCGGCGATGCTGCCCGCGCCCGACCCGAAATTGAGCCAGCAATTCTGGCTGACCGGAGTGGTAGGCTGCGTTTGAACGGTTACCAGGTAACTTGTTTGATTCACCAGCGGTGCACTGAAGGTAAACGCACCATTGGCAGTAACCGTTAGCGCCGCCGCCGTGTTGCCGTTGTTCAGCAATGTGACAGAATCGCCGCCAGCCAATCCCGAAACCGTCCCGCCGACCGTGTACGTGGGCAATGGGGTCGTTGGCACGGGCGAGCCCCCGCCACCGCCGCCGGGACAAGCGGTCAGCAAAACGGCAAGGCCCAGAACAGCAGCCGCCCGTCGCAAACTATCGCGCAGAGATGGTTTCATGGTTCTCGGCTCTCTAAGAGTATTTAGAACTTGTAGTTCACACCGATCGTGTAGAAGCGCCCGATCGCACCGGCCTGGTCCAGGGTGCTGTACAAGCCACCTCCCGGACCGCCATAGGTGGATATGTCAAGAGGCGGAGGCGTGTTGAACAGGTTCAGGACCGAACCATGAACGGACCAGTGCTTATCGATTCTGTATAAGCCATACAGGTCCCATTCAATGAAACTGGCGACGTGGCAAAGATTGGAATTCGGCGTTCCACCCGCGAACAATCCACCACCATACGTCAGGCTGTACTGGGCCCCCGCGCCGTCGGCGCAGGTAAACTGGCCCGCGGACGGATCGTTGATATCCCAACCGCCCGTGTAGATTGCCGTGGCCGTGACCTCGTACGCCGGCTTCTCCCAGGTCACGGACAGCGTCCCGCGATTTCTCGGGTTGCCGGTATCCCCGGAAACCCCCGATGGGCCCTGCGTTCCCGCCAAATACCACGTAGTCCCGTTGTACGTCAGGTTGTAGTTGAGCACGTGGGTGAATGAAATGGTTCCAATGAGCTGACCATAATCATGTAGATCGAATTTGGTCCGGACATCGAAATCGACCCCGCTCGTCTCGGTCTGGGTGGCATTGAAATATGGCACCGCCGTATAGATCAGCAGGCCCACCGGCGTTGTCACCGTGGCACCGTTGCTGTTCAGAAGCTGCACCGGCGGAGAGCGAATCTGCGATGAGGCGGTAACCGGCGAACTCGTGAGCGACTGCAGCCCGCCCAACTCGAAGCCGGAGACGATCTGGTCGCGAATCTTGATGTCGTAATAATCGGCCGAGAAGTTAAAGTTCCTCGACGGCTCCAGGATCACACCCAGGGTCTTGTTGGTCGAACGCTCCGGGCTGAGCGTGTGCGTAGCTATCTGGAAGTTCGGCGGCGCAATCGCGCATTGACTCGGAAAATAGTAACTGAGCCCGGGAATATTGGCTCCGTTGCCGGGACAAAGTGCCGTGTCGCTGATCGTTCCCGCCTCAAAAACAGCACCAGAAGCGCCCGCTTCTGCCGGCGAGGGAATACGGTAGCCTTCGCCCCAGGTCCCGCGGAACGACACCGTGCTCACCGGCGTGTACTTGAACTGCACCTTCGGGACCGCTGCCGAACCGCCATTGCCGTAGTTCGTGTTGTAGTGATCAAAGCGTCCGGCAAAGTCGAGTTCCAGGCTCTTGATGACGGCACCTTGCAGTTCTACGAAGGCGCCGTAGTCGTCCTGGTTGCCGACCGCAAACCCGATGAGGCCCGAATCATAGCCCTGGGCGATGAGCGGTGCGTTCAGGTTGTTCAAGGACCGGTGCGTGTATTCAACCCCGGATGCAAAGGTCAAGGGACCGCCCGGCAGTTTCCAAACATCGCGTTGCCCATTCAAGCTGACGAAATCCAGCAGATCCGTTCCATTTCCGTACGTGGTCGGAGAGATGAAGGAATAGACGCTCGGACTGTTTGTGCTTGCGGCCTCCCCGACGTGGTAGGTGCCGTCGTTCAGTGCCGTTTGAAGGTTCTGGATATCAATGAAGTTTGTAAATGTCGATGTGGTGTCTGCGTAGGACACCCCGGCGGCAGCGTGTACGTCCCAACCGGCGTAGGTACCGGTTAGATCTTCGACTAGGCGATACGTGTAGGTGTTGTAGTCCGTCACCGGATTGCCAATATCTTGGAAGGAATAGATGAGGGGCGCCGCCACGCCATACGGATTTCCCGGGTAGTTCGCGGGAACCGTGATGACGGCGGGAATCCCGGGGCCAGGGCCCGGCGTAACGCCGGGTCCGCCTCGGTAGGCGAGCATCCCACCGGGATAGTTGGTGCTGCCATTGGACGATGGGTTGAACGGTTCGGTTTGTTCTGCCTGACTGTTGAACATCGACAGCGCTGTTGCCGACTGCCAGCCACTCCCGAAATTGAACGTGAATCGGCCCAATAGATTCAGATTCTGTGTCGACGGTTGAATCTCCTGCCCCGGGTAGAGGAAGCCGCAACCCCCGGCTTGCTGCAGGGTCTGTGTGCATCCGGGCAAATACGAGTATGCCGGCATGCCGGCGGTCGCCGCGGTTCCTGGATTCACAAGAACACCGGTCACCGAGTTCAAACTTCCCGGACTCCCGCCGTTTAGGGAATTCGGAATGCCGGGTGTTAGGTTGTTGGTGCCCGTCCCCAGGCTCGTCCACAGCGCCGGGTTGGCGGCGTTCCAGACGCCATTGCGGTTCGATACCAGGATGTTGTCCTGATGCCGGTATTCCAGGGACACGAAACCGTTGTAGCCATCGACGCCCAGGTCGCCAAACCCGGTGATTCCCGTAAAGTGATTGATCTTGCCGTCGTCCTGCTGGGATACGCCGAATTCTCCCCCCACCTCCGTACCGATGTACGACTTCTTGAGAATGATGTTCACGACCCCGGCCATCGCATCCGAGCCATACAGCGCCGAGGCACCATCTTTCACGATTTCGATATGGTCCACCGCATTGAACGGGATCGCAGTGACGTCGACGAAACTGCGCTGGGCGTCATCGGATAGCGGGTAGGGCACCATCCGGTGCCCGTCGATCAGAGTCAGCGTCGCCCCGACGCTCAGGCCCCGCAGTGCGACACCGGCACCGCCACCGGCAAAGGCAAAATTGAAGGCCTGGGAAAGCGAACCGGCGCCGTTCGCCGAAATGTTGCGCAGAACGTCCGAAACATCGGTGTAGCCCGAGCGCTTCAGGTCCTCGGCGGTGATTACCTGGACAGGACTCGGTGTCTCGGTATCGGTGCGCCGGATCGCCGAACCCGTGATCTCGATTTTCTCCAGCGGTTGCTCTGGCGCTGCCTGCGGCGCTGCCGGTTGCGCCGCCTCCTGCGGTTGCTCCGGAGGTGCTTGCGGCACGGCCGGTTGTATCGCCTCCTGCGGCGGCGCTTCTTCCTGAGCAAACGAGAATTGCGTCGACGAAATTACTCCCATCCCAAGCGCGATTGCGTAGGATGCCCTTTGCCATTTTTTCATTTTTTCCCCCAGTACATTCGCGGCGCCGACCTCTTCGGTTCGCTTTGCCCTGCGACGCAAGGCCAGGTATGGCCCCTCGTCTTGTGGACCCGTCATGCGGGTCTGCTCAGGTTCACTCGCGGAAATGTTTACGCGCACATTTTGCTAAGTATTCGCAAGAATTGGCAAGCAGATTTTGTTGCGCCATTGGCAAATCGGACTTAGAGCGGAAGTAATTTCTAAGCAAGTGATTGCCACGTACTCAGCATGGGAACCATGCGCCGACCGCTTCTTCGGTGCAAACGAATCACGGGGCGAGCACCAAGAAGCAGTACCAGTAAACACCAGCCGATGGGGCCAGTTCGACAGGTCCACCCGGGACCGCGATACCCGGCGCCGACTCAGAACTTATATTGCACGCGCGCCTGTACGAAGCGATCGCGGGCGTCGTACAGGGTATCGTCATAGGGCTGGTTAAGCCCACCAAATGCCCATGCATACCAGTCAAAGGGTGGCGGGGTGTTGAACACGTTGCTAACGGAGGCCATGAATCTCCAATTCTTCAGGCCGCGGTACTCGCCGTATAGATCGAGCGTCGCGTTCGACTGCACCTGGGCCGCCGCATAAGTGCAGAACCCATCCGTGTAGCAATTGTTGTTATAGCCATCGATGTAGTGGACCGTGCCTTGCGCCACCCAGTTGGGGTTTTCCCAGGTTCCCGACACCTCGCCCCTCCAGTGCGGGACCGGCCCGCCCCCCGCGATCGGGGAGTCCCACAGCCAACCGTTGGTCCCCGCGTAGCTCGCCCAGCCGGTGCCGTCGTTGACGTTCAAAGTGGAAACGTAGGTGGCATTGATATCGATGCGGAGCTTGGCCCCATCCGGCAGACGGAAGGTCGCATCGGCCGCCACGTCCACGCCGCTCGTATTTATTTGATACTGGTTGTTGTAGATCTCTATGACGTAATTCAACAAGCCACTCGGAGTGCGGACGATCTGGCCCGGGTAGGCGGCCGGATCATCGACGATGTTTTGCGCAAGCTGCGAGGCGATCACGTGATCGATCGCGATGTGGTAGTAGTCCACCGACAGATTGAAATTCGCGCTCGGCGAAATCACGATGCCCAGATCCAAGTTCTTCGAGGTCTCGGGCCGCAACTCCGGATTGGCCTTCGTGACCGCCGCGATCGTTTCGCTCGGGCGCCCGAGCGGGTCAAGCGGATCGGTCACGGTCTGGAACGACGTGGCCGAGGCATTGCTGATCTCGGGCAGGGACGGCGCGCGGAATCCCTTCGAGCCAACCGCGCGCAGTGTCAATTCGCTGACCGGATGCCAGCGCAGGGCTGCTTGCGGCGAGAAATTGCCACCCACATCGCTGTAATGCTCCTCGCGCGCCGCGAGGTCCGCCTCGAGCGTCTTTACGAGCGGCGCCGTCAACTCGGCAAAAGCGGCGTACACGGAACGGCCTCCGTTGACCGATGCCAGGCCATAACCAACGATCTGTCCCTCGGACAACTGACTGTCGGGGTTATTTTTCATCGATTCGTGCCGAAACTCTGCGCCGAAGGCTGCATCGAGCGAGCCTGCCGGCAGCTTGTACAGGGTGCCGGTTCCCTTGACACCGACGGTATCGAGCTTGGTGACCGAAGAGTCCGTAAAAATCGCGCGGATCGCGTTGGTGGCGTTGGGAGTCGACAAGGGGTTTAGAAAATCGTAGGTTCCGTCGTCGATCACGGTGGCCAGGTTCGCAGCGTTGAGTGCGTTGTACGTCGTATCGCGTACGTGGTTCTCCGAGTGTCCGTAGGCGCCCTCCCAGTCCCAACTCAACCAGTTGCCCTTCACCCCACCGCTGACCCGATAGGTGTTGGAAAGGACCTCGTAATCCTGTCCGCCAACGCTTTGGAATGTGAAGTTGATGTCTTGCGTGGCTGTTTTATTCGGATTGCTGGGGTTGCCGACCGGCAGCGTGTTCGGCACGTTGGATACGCCACCGGTTGTCGCGTTGTACACCACCTGCGTCGCGCTTATGAAACTCGGCGTGTAATGGGCGGTTGTCTTGACGTTCGAGTAGAACAGGTCTCCGAACGCAGTCCAGTCGGGACTTATCTTAAAGTTGGCCGTGGTGGTCAGGTTGGCCCGTTCGGTGCCAGGAATCAGGGATATTTGACTGGCTGGGTTGTAGGCGCAGACCGTCCCGCTGCCGCCGATCGCCGGAAGACTACTCAGGTTCATCACCTGCCCCGGCAAGCCGTTTTTGCCACAGGTTGGGAACGCGGTCTGCGGTGCAGCCGGGTTGGCGTTGCTGGTGTAATTATTTGCCAGCGTCCACGCCAGGTAACCATTCGGCTGGTTCTGAAAATTCTCCGACGCCGTGTACGTGCGCTGGGATTCCAAGAGATCGTCGCGCTTGAAAAAGCCGGCGGTCGTGAAAACGTTGTAGTGGTCGGTGGCGAAGTTGCCGAAGCCAAAGCTCAACGCGGCGTCGCGCGTGCCGCCGCCGCCTGACGTGGTCGTACTGATCCCGGCATCAGCAATCCGGTCCGTACTGTTTTGCTTCAGGATGATGTTGACAACGCCGGCCGTCGCATCCGAGCCGTAAATGGCAGAAGCACCACTTTTCAGCACCTCTATGCGATCGACCGCAGTAAGGGGAATCACGTTCAGATCGACGAATGTGTCTTCCAGGTTTTGCGCAAAACCGTAGACCGCAATCCGCCGGCCGTTCAGCAGTACCAGCGTGTTCTTCTGGCTCAGTCCGCGCAGCGCGATACCGGCGGCGCCTGGCGCAAAGCTGTTGCTGAAGGTTTCGTTGTTCGAGGCAAAGTTGGCCGAAACCGTGCGTAGGTAGTCGGCGACGGTCACCTCGCCGCTGCGCTGAATTTGCTGGGCCGTGATGACCTGAACGTTTTCGGCCGTCTCGGATTCGGCACGCGGGATGTTCGATCCGGTGATCACGATCTTTTCCTGCACCTGCTCCGGCGCTGCTTGCGCCACCTGCGGTTGCGCCATCTCCGGTTGCGCCGTCTCGGGTTGTGCTGTCTCTGGTTGCTCCGGTGGCGCCGGCGCTTGTGGCGACGCATCTTGCTGCGCAAACGCGAACTGCGCAGACGAGAAAAATCCCATCCCAAGCGCGGCCACAATCGCGCGGGACACTCTTCTGCGTGTTTTCATTTTTCTCCCACCAGTAGACCTACCGGTGCCGACCTTTGCGAGTTCACTTGCCCTGTGACGCAAGCCATTCCGTTGAGCACTTTCAAGATGCTCCGGATCTACCTCCTTGAACCGACGGGCTCGTACGCCGTACCAGCCCGCCAAATCCTCTACTCGTCCCCTGTTGCGGATCGCTTCTCCGTCCTGCCAGCCGCACACCGGCCGGAAAACCTATGCCGGCGCGCCTCAGAAGGAATACGCGACGCGAAAATCAATCATGCGACCGAGGTCGTCATAAGTAGTGAAGTCGTAGGGCGTGGGGATCGGGCCAAAGAGCGAAAAGGCACTGTCATAGGGCGGCTTTTGGTTCAGCGCGTTGACGACCGACAGTGAAAACTTCCAGTTTTTAAGACCGCGGTATTGGCCGTACAAATCGAGCGCTGTAAAGGATGCGACTTCTTGCTGGGTCAGCCCGAAGATCGTCAAGGAGTTTGCATAACTGTCGGTATAGCGAACGGTCGCTTGACCAACCCAATCCGGGTTTTCCCATGCCCCCAATATCGAACCTTTCCAGCGCGGGACCGGCCCGCCCCCGCTGATCGGGGAGAGATAGTCCCAGCCGTTGTTTCCTACGAATTCCGACCATTGGCTTCCGTTATTCACCTGAAACGTGGAAACGTAGGTGGCGTCGAGTGCAAACTTGAGCTTGGCTCCGGAAGGAAGCGGGACACTGAGGTCGGCGTTGACATCGACACCGGCCGTGTGGACCTCGAATTGATTCGTGTACAGCGCTTTCGCGTATAAGACCGTACCGTTCGCCGTACGGACGAGTGAGCCGGGGGGGTATGCCGTCGGGTCGGATACGATTTGTTGGGCGGTCGCATTCGGTGCTATCACGTGGTACAAATAAATGCTGTAATAGTCCAGCGACAGGTTGGCGTTGCTAATTGGCGAGAAGACTAATCCGAGATCAAGGTTCTTGGAGGTCTCGGGCGTTACATTCGGGTTTCCCCCGGTGATGAAACCCACGGTCTCCGTCGGCCGGTGCAGCGGATCGAGAGGGTCGATCACGCTTTGGTGCGCCACGGAGATGCTGTTGCTGGCTTCGGCGAGGCTCGGAGCACGGAACCCCTGCGCATAGACCGCCCGCATGGTGAATTCGCGCACCGGTTGCCAGCGCAAGGTGGTCTGCGGCTTAAAATTGTTGCCGACATCGGTGTAATGTTCCTCGCGCGCCGCGATATCAGCCTCGAGCGACTTCAAGAACGGAAAGTCGAACTCGGCAAACACTGCGGAAACGTCGCGACTGGCGACGACCCTCGTGGCACCTTCATTCAGCACCACTCCGCTATTAATCGCGGAGCCGGGCTCATCGTCGACCGATTCGTGCCGGAACTCCGCCCCAAGGGCGGTACTCGCTTTACCGCCCGGCAGGTTGAACATTTCTTCCGTGCCCTTGACGCCCAGGGTATCGAGCTTGGCGACGGACGAGAATCCATACTGGATGCCCAGGGCGGCATTGGCGCCAGGCGTTAGCGCCGGATTCAGGAAATTGAATGAACCATTATTAATGTCCGTAACTAAGGTCGTGGCATTGATTCCGTTTTGTTGTTCAAACGAAACGTGGTTCTCCGAGTGCCCATATGCGGCTTCCACGTCCCATCCATGCAAAGTTCCCTTCACGCCGCCGCTTACTCGGTAGGTATTCGAAATGACCTCAGCGTCGCGAGGACCGACGCTCTGGAAAGCATATTGGATCGGAGTCGGTGCGCCACCGAGGCTAGCGGGGTTGCTGGCCGGCAAGACGTTTGAGATTTGCGCGGCGCCTCCGGTGGCAGGGTTCACCACGAAATTACCCGGTCCAAGGGTAGCCGGCGTGAAATACTGCGTCGTCTTCTCGTTGGAATAAAACACGTCGGAGAAAGCCGTCCAATCGGAATTCAGGCGCAGGTTTCCCGTGCTTGTCAGATTGGCTCGCTCAGCTCCCGGAACCAAGGGCAGCTGATTGGCATCGTTGTAATAGCAGCCAAATCCGGAGGTGCCGTTCTCCGGCTGCCCCGGTATGCCATTCTTACCGCAGTTCGGAAAGGGCCCAGGCACGCTCGTGTATTGGTTCGAAATATGCCACCACAGGACACCGTCGGGCAGGTTGCGGTAATCCTGAGCCGCAGTATTTTCACGCTGCGAAAACAGGAGCTGGTCGCGCTTGTAGAGGCTTACCGTGGAAGTGACGTTGTAGCCCTGGTTCGCGAAGTCGCCAAAGCCCAGGAGCAGGCTCGCGTCGCGCGTGTTGGCGCCGCCGTCGGTGGTAATGCGGTCGCCGATTTCAGCGGTCTTCTCGGTGGAGTTTTGCTTGAGAATGATGTTGATCACCCCGGCGATCGCGTCCGAACCGTAAATGGCGGACCCACCGCTCTTGAGCACTTCGATCCGTTCAATCGCGGCCAATGGGATCACGTTCAGATCCACGAATGAGTCCGACAGGTTCTGGAACAAACCGTAGTTGGTGATCCGCCGGCCATTGAGCAGGACCAGGGTGTCCTTCTGTGTCAAGCCGCGCAGTCCGACCATGGCTGCGCCTGGGGCATAGCTGTTGGAAAAGGATTCGTTGTAACTGTTGCCGAAGGTGGAAGATAAGGTGCGCAGGTAATCGGCAACTGTCAACTGTCCGCTGCTCTTGATCTCCTCGGGCGTGATGATTTGAACATTTTCCACGGTCGCAGCCTCGGAACGCGGGATGTTCGATCCCGTGATCACGATCTTTTCCTGCACCTGCTCCGGCGCTGCTTGCGCCGTCTGAGGTTGCGCCGTCTCCGGTTGCGCCATCTGCGGTTGCGCCGTCTCGGGTTGCGCCGTCTCGGGTTGCGCCGTCTCCGGTTGCGTCATCTCCGGTTGCGCCGGCGCTTGTGGCGAGGCGTCTTGCTGCGCAAACGTGAACTGCGCAGACGAAAAGAATCCAATCCCTAGCGCGGCCATAATCGCGCGGGATACCCTTTTGCGTGTCTTCATTTTTCCCCCACCAGTAGACCTACCGGTGCCGACCGTTGCGGTTCACTTTGCCCTGTGACGCAAGGCCAGGTATGGCCCCTCGTCGTGTGGACCCGTCATGTGGGTCCGCCCAGGGTCACCAGCGGAAATGTGTAGCCGGCATTTTGGTAAATAACCGTGAGTTTTAGCAAGCAAATAATGTTGCGGAATTGCCGATTCGCGTTCCGGCGACAAAAGAAATGCATGCCGGCAATTCTCCATTAAAAAATTGCGGGCTTCAGCGATTCGCTTTTTTTGGTGCGGTGGCCGCCCTTTTTGATGTCCTTGATTCCCAGTGCGGCGGTACTAGTAAGGAGATGCTGATGGGGTCCAGTATCTTCCCGGCAGTCGCGCCCCACGGGGGGCCCAGCATCAAAGGGGGAAGGCATCGTCGCAAGTCGTCGGAAACTGCCTCTATGCATCGTGCTCTCGGGAACGCGGCGCCAACCGCGGCACCGAGGCCAACAAGGTTCTGGTCTAGGCATCGCCTGGCCGCCCGGTGGCCTCCTCGTCGTACCCGAACGCCACGCCGCGGCCCGCCTTCATCACGGCACCGTCCTGCGGGAAGCCCAACCACGCCAAATTTATAGGTTGCAAAAAAGTCGATTTCGCGCTCGGCCCGCAGGCGCGCAGTCGTCGAGCATCCGCGCCTGGACCGCCACATCCAGGGGCGAAGTCGCTTCACCGCAGATGCTGCGCCGGGGGCCCCACGGCCAGCGCGCGGCCAATGCTCACGTGACGCGCTGAGGTTGTCCACTGGAGAATTCCTGCCGATAGCGCCGCGTGCTGAAGCGGTGGCTCGTAAATCGAGTAGCTCCAAGAACTCGCGCGGTTGCCATCGCCGCTGACCGGATCGAGGTACCGGGGCGCTCCTGGGGCGAAGTGGACCAGGCCTTGGCTTACCGCTATTGCTCGGGTTATGGGGCATTGCGGACAGCCTCGCAGGCCTATCGCGGGCGCGCGGACGATTGCCGCAAAAGGTCGCTGCACAAAAGCTGCGACTCAAGGTCCGCCACGGTCTAGGGTCATCCAAACGGTAGACAAGCAGCGCGTTTGTCCGTGCGTCCAGGCCAGAACCGGCCATGGCCCTGCTCTCTGGTTTTGCCGAAGCCCGTCGGCGACACGCGGGGGTAGATACTTCGGTCCCCGGCAATGCCCGCTGCAGCACAGCAAGTTGATCTCACAGCGGCTACACTCTCGGCAGCGTGCACGAATCCGAGCAAATTTTCCGCCCAACGGGTGCGGCGTCCTCTACGACGCCGCCTATGACTCGCGCCGACACAATGGCGTCCGCTACGCCGCGGGATTTCGTCTGGCGCGTTCGGGTGTACTACGAGGACACCGATGCCGGGGGCGTGGTCTACTACGCCAACTACTTGCGGTTTTTCGAACGCTGCCGTACCGAATGGTTGCGCGCACTGGGATTCGGCCAGCGCGAACTGGCCGAGCGCGACGGCGTGCTGTTCGTGGTCGCCGAGGCTGAGATCCGATACCTTCGTCCGGCGCAGCTGGACGACGAAATCGATATCGATGCACACGTTGCGCAGCGCTTTGCCAGCTACGTGGTTTTCGAACAACAGGGCCGGCGTGGCTCCGAACTTCTGTGCCGCGGCCGCGTCAAAGTTGCCTGTCTCGACGCGCGTACACGGAAACCGACGCGCCTTCCCGCCGCACTCGTTGCCCTGCTGTCCAGCACAACGGGAGTCCAGCCAATGCGGCCAACGATGAGCCCTCCTGGAAAAACGAAGAACGCATGAACGTCTCCGGCGACTTGTCCATCCTTTCCCTGGTGACCCAGGCTACCCTCGTGGTGCAGGTCATCATGGTGCTGCTGCTGCTCATTTCACTGGCGTCGTGGACCTCAATCTTCAGCAAGGGCCTGGCGATACGTCGCACACGCCGCGAAACCGAAGCCTTCGAACGCCGGTTCTGGTCCGGGAGCGATCTGAACAATCTCTACCAGACCGCGACCAATTCGCACCACAAGACGGTAGCGCTGGAGCGCATATTCGAGGCCGGCATGGGTGAGTTTCTCAAGTTGCGCGGCAGTCGCGGCACGGACGTGGACCGGCAGGCCCTGCTTGAGGGCGCCCAGCGGGCGATGCGTGCAGGCTATCAGCGCGAGATGGACGGGCTCGAATCGCGATTGGCGTTCCTGGCCTCGGCCGGATCGGTCAGCCCCTACATCGGACTTTTCGGGACGGTCTGGGGCATCATGCACGCCTTCACCAATCTATCGAGCCTGCAACAGGCGACCTTGGCGAGCGTGGCGCCGGGGATCGCCGAAGCCTTGATCGCCACCGCAATCGGTTTGTTCGCCGCAATCCCAGCCGTCGTTGCCTACAACCGATTCGCCCACGACATCGATCGCCTGGCCAACCGCTTCGAGACCTTCATCGAGGAGTTCTCGAACATCCTGCAGCGCGTGCGCTAGCCCGCTCACCGGCACGCGAACCACACGCCTTACGCCCGTCCGCACCCATGGCCATCATCGCCCGCCGTACCCCCAGCCGCCGCCGCATGATGTCGGAAATCAACGTCGTCCCCTACATCGACGTGATGCTGGTACTGGTGGTCATCCTGATGGTATCGGCCCCCTTCGTCAATCCGAGCCTGGTCGAACTTCCCTCCATGGGCAAGTCGGCCCGCGCGCCCGATGCACCGATCGAAATCGTGGTCAAAGCCGATGGCCAGTTGCTGCTGCGCGATCGCGCTCCCGGCGGCAATAGCTCGGCTCTGCCCGGCCAAGTGCGCATCGAGGAACTCACCGACCTGCTGCAGCAACGCCTGAAGCAGCATCCGGATACCCCGGTCGTGATTTCCGGGGACAAGAATGTGCGCTACGAATCCGTAACCAAGGTCATGGATGCGCTCTACAAGGCGCATGTGCAGCGCGTCGGACTAGCGGTCAAGCCCGCCTCATGAGCGCCATCGCCGCGCGCGTGCTGCCGCGAGGCCGCAACCACGATGCGGTCCCCTCGTTTCTGGCCGCCCTGCTCATGCACGCGGCCCTGATCGGGTGGATGTGGTTTGCGGTGCAGTGGCGAACCAACGCATCGCCACCGGCGGTGGCCGAGTTGTGGGAGCTGCCTCCCATCCAGGCAAGCTCCCAGCCGCCGGTCCCGATCCCAGAACCGGCGGCCGAACCGATCCCGCCGCCAGCGAGCGAGGAGCCGGCCCCGCCCAAGGCCGATATCGTGCAAAAACAGGAAGCACCGCATCGAGCCGTTGAGGCGCCCCCGAAGGAAATGCCCACAAAAAGGGACAACAAACCAAAGCGCCATGATGTACCGACCCCGCAGGAACAGCGCCACCAGCAAGCGCAGGCAGAGAAGCAGCACCAGGAGGAGATGACGCGACTGGCAAGCCAAGCAGGTGGTCCGGTAGGCCAGGCAGGTCAGGCAGGCCAAGCAGGCGTTCCCACGCACGCCACGGCATTTGCAAGCACGGGTCCGATCAGCAACGAGTACGCCGCCAAGATCCAAACCGCCGTGCGCGCGCACCTTTCCTATGCCGTGCCGGACGAGGTGCCGGCCTCGGTATACGCGGAATTCGACGTGGAGCTGCTACCCACGGGCGAACAGGCCGCGGAGCCGCGACTGACCAAACCCAGCGGCCTGCCCGGCTTTGACGAGGCTGCGCGGCGCGCAATCCTGCGCACCGATCCCTTTCCCCGGCGCGACGATGGAACGGTCCCTAGGCATCTGAAACTGCAGCTTTTCCCCCGGGACACGAAATGATGCCGCCGGAGCCCTTGCAGGTCCGTGCCTATAATCCACCGCCTATGCCTTTGCCCGCCGCAGAACGAGAGCTGCCTCGCAGCAATCGCGTCCTTGCGATTTTTTCCCGGTTCGCCGCCCTGCGCGCGTTCTCCTTGCACGTGCGCGATGCCGCGCGTGGGTGCGTGGCCGTTTGCCAGGGCGTGATCGTCCATGCGGCGGTTTTTCGCACGATGCTTGCGGCCGTCCTGGCAGGTGCGCTGGTCTTGGAGTGCGGGCCGGCGGGCGCCCAGATGACAATCCAGATCACCGGGGTGGGCTCGCAGCAGTTTCCGATCGCGGTGGCCAACTTTCACACCGATTCCCCGCTGTCGGTGGACCTCGCCGCTGTCATACGCGCGGACCTGACCCGCTCCGGACTGTTCCGCATCGTCGATGCCGGCACCGAGCCGATCGATGAGATGGCCCGCGTCAACCTCGGTGACTGGAAGTCCCGCGGCGCCGACAGCCTTGCGGTCGGATCGGCTGTGCGGTTGGCCGATGGCCGGATCGAAATCCGCTATCGCCTGTACGACAGCGTAAAGGGTGCCCAAGCTGACGGAGTCGCCTTCATAAGCTCAGGTACCGACCTGCGGCGAATCGCACACAAGGTTGCCGATCGCATCTATGAGACCCTGACGGGGTACAAGGGTGTGTTTGCGACGCGCATTGCGTACGTAGTGCAGTACTCGCCCAACCACTACGAGTTGCAGGTCGCCGATGCCGATGGCGCCAACGCGCAAACGGCCCTGAAGTCACGCGAGTTCATCATTTCGCCGACGTGGTCCCCGGACGGAACGTCGCTGGCCTACGTTTCCTTTGAGACGCGCAGGGCGTTCGTGTACGTGCATGACCTTACGACTGGAGCACGCCGGGTGGTCGCAAATTTTCCCGGCAGCAACAGTGGCCCGGCTTTCGCACCGGACGGCAAGCGCCTGGCCGTCGTGCTGACACGGGACGGCAACTCGGAGATCTATTCGATGAACCTCGACGGCTCGAACCTGCGACGGCTCACCAACGATCCGTCGATCGATACGGAGCCCGCCTACTCGCCCGACGGCGCCTTTATCTACTTCACCTCCGATCGCAGCGGCGGACCGCAGATCTACCGCATGTCCGCCTCCGGCGGTGAGGCGCAGCGCATCACCTTCAACGGCGACTACAACATCAGCCCGCGCATCAGTCCCGATGGCAAGACGCTTGCCTACGTCTCGCGCCGCTCCGATTTATTCCAGATTGAGGTGCTTGACCTTGCCAGCGCCCAGGAACTTACAATCACGGATACCGTCAGGGATGAGTCGCCCACTTTTGCCCCAAACGGTCGCTTGATCCTGTACGCCACCGAGGTGGGCGGACGCGGCATTCTCGCCCTGGCCGCCACGGACGGCCGCGCGCGAGCACGGCTGTCCGGGCCCAACGGCGATGTTCGAGAACCCACCTGGGGTCCATTTTCCAAGTAAATAGGAGGAAGCGATATGAATACCTTGCGCGTCACGATCCTGGCCGCCGTCTTTGCACTTGCCGCCGCCGGTTGCAGCAGCACCAAGCTCGAGGAAAAGCCCGCGCCCGCGCCGGAGGCCGCGCCAGCCGCCCCTGCGCCTGGGCCAGCGGCTCCGGCCGCGGAACCCGTCGCGCCGGTTCAGGCCCCGCCAGCGGCGCGGATCGATCCGCTCAATGACCCTAATAACATCCTGTCGCACCGCAGCGTGTACTTCGACTTCGACCGCTCCGCGATTCATGACTCCGACATTCCGGTTGTCGAGGCTCATGGTCGCTACCTGGTCGACCACGCCGCCCGTACGGTTCGCATCGAAGGCAACTGCGACGAGCGCGGCGGACGCGAATACAACCTCGCGCTGGGTCAGCGTCGCGCCGATTCCGTGCGAGAGCACCTCAAGATCCTGGGGGTAGGAACAGGGCGGGTCGAAACGATCAGCCTGGGCAAGGAAAAGCCGCGCAACCCCGGACACGACGAGGCCGCCTGGGCGGAGAACCGCCGCGCCGACATCATCTACAAATAAGGAAATCGGGCGCGCGCCGCCAGAGGTGGATCGAGACCGTTTCGGCCCCTCCCAAAGCCGCGCGCCCGGGACGCACCGCCATGCAAACCGCTCGAATTCTCGCCATCTCGATCCTGGTCGCAATGCTGACCGGCACAGCCGCACCAGCGCGCGCAGCCTTGTTCGGCGACGACGAGGCGCGCAAGGCAATACTGGAGCTGCGCGACAACCTTGCGGAGTCCAATCGCAAGCAGGACGACCTGGCCAAGCGCATTGAGGCGCTCGAAAATCGCATCGCAGCAATTCAGAATGGACAGTCCGAAGCCGCCAACCAGCGCGACGCCACAATGCTCGAGCTCGCCAAGCTGCGCGGCGTAACGGAGCAATTGGCCAACGATGTCGCAATTGCGCAAAAGCGCGAGCACGAACTGTACGCCGACCTCGATCAGCGCATGCGCAAACTCGAGCCCACGGCGATCACGGTCGATGGGCGCAGCGTGCAGGTCGACCGCGAGGAACAGATGGCCTACGACGCTGCCATGGCGCAGTTCCGTGCCAGTGATTTTCGCAGTTCGATAAGCGCGCTACAGGCGTTTGTCGCGCGCTACCCGCAATCGGTCTATGCGCCAGCCGCCCAGTTCTGGCTGGGCAGCTCGTATTACGCCGTCAAGGAATTCAACTCGGCGGTCGCCGCCCAGCAGAGCCTGATAGAGCGTTTTCCCGACTCGCCGCGAGTGCCCGAGGCGTTGCTCAACATTGCTGCCAGCCAGGTGGAACTCAACGACCGCAAGAGCGCGCGGTCAACGCTTACGCGCATTACCCACGACTTTCCGGATTCAGATGCGGCCAAGCTCGCGCGCGATCGATTGGCGGCGCTGCAGGCGGGTACGGGTAAAGACAAGAAATAGTCCACGTTTGACGCACCCGACATCGCCCGCGATAATCGCAGGCTTTTCTGCTGCCGGCCCGCTCGGGGTCGGCATTTGGCCCCGGGTCGTTAGCTCAGTCGGTAGAGCAGCGGACTTTTAATCCGTTGGTCGCAGGTTCAAGTCCTGCACGGCCCACCATTAAAAGCGCTTTTAAAACAGCGCGTTAAAGTCCTTTGAGCCAAAAATAGTCCACGCTTCGGTTTAGACACCGCTTGCACACTCTCATTGCATTTGTGCGAGAGCAACCTACACGATGCCCTCGATCGACGATGCCCTCGATCGACGATGCCCTCGATCCGCTACATGCTTTTCACCAAATTGTCTTTACGTGTGCGTAGTTCCTGATCTTCGCGTCCTTCGTCACTAACGGGACAGCTAGCTTCCGGGCAGTCGCTACGATCATTCGATCCGCTGGGTCGTTATGGAATTCGCCCGGCAATGCAACCGACTTGGTAGCGATTTCCACATCGACCGGAACGAATCGCACACCCTCGATTTCCCCGACAGTCACCAGCCAGCTGCCCACATCCATCGTCAACACGAGCTTCTCTCGCGCAACCAGCATGGCAATCTCCCACGCCGAGATGGAGGAAACAACGATCTCGCCCCCCGCCAATTCGCGCGTGATTGCGTTCTTTGCTCTCTTGCTCAGCGACGTATCGCCGGTAACCCACCACACGAGTGCATGGGTGTCCAAAACGATCACTGGGCCGCCTCCCATTCTTCCTCCGCCACTGGGTCGGTCGCGTTGTCGTAGCGAACCACCGAGGCGCGCAGCACGTCCAGAGGGTTGCGATTGACGCCCCGGTACGGCCGAACTTCCAGCGTCGGCCTGCCGTGATCGGTGACGACAACGCTTTGACCCGACGTTTCGATGCCGCGAAAGTATTCCAAAGCTTTCGCCTTGAACTCGGATTTCGACACGGTCTTGCTATCCATGATTTGCCTATAGTCATATGATCATAGTCACATTATACGCTCCAGGCGGAGGCGCTCGCAATTTGTCCGTACTCCTGCGGCCAAATGGAAAGATCCGGAACTTATTGGACGCATTTCGTAACCGTAGAGGAAAATCATCCGACACTAGGATCACGGGCAGCACAAGTGACGGCCGACGCCCGATAACTAGCTGCTTTGGCCGGGGACTTTTAATCCGTTGGTCGCAGGTTCAAGTCCTGCACGGCCCACCAATGGAATCTGGGTGTTAACCGGGCACATGGTTAACACCTCTATACCGGCGGGTCACCAAGCGGCGGTCCTGGACGGTCTGCCGAAGGCGTGAGCTCGTTGCGGCCCAGCTCCGCCATCATGCCTCTCCCGATCGAGTCTGGACTATCGAAGCTGCGACCACGTTACCCGGTGCCCGGTAGAGGCACCTTCGGCCTGCTCGGCGCCGCTGGTCTGGGTACCGTTGCTGGTGTCGGTCAGCCAGAAGTTATTGCCACCGGCGCTGATGTTGGTGATGGTTCCGGTTCCGCCCGTCTGAACCCCGCTCACCGCCACGCCGCCAACCGTAATCGGATTGCCACTGCCATCGAGGAACGGCGAGCTCGTGTATCCACCGCCGGTAGTCGGATTGATCAGCATGGTGTAGCCACTGGGCAGCTCGATCGTGCACGAGAAAATCGTCGATCCACTCGGTATCGTCGTATTGATCTGAAAGACACCTTGCCAGACGCTCGGGTTGTAGATCACCTGCTCGTAGTTCGTCGTAGTGCCGCTGGTCGTGGTGTTCGGGAGCGAAATGGTCCAGCCAAACTGGTTATAACTGGTGCATCCTGTTATGCCCGTCATACCGTACCAGCACACCGGGTTGTTGGTGTCGGTTTCGTAGCTGGTGCTGCTGCCCGTGGGCGTGACCACGCTGACCGTCTGCGTTGCCAGGTTCGAGGCTTGGACCCATTTCGGGGTCTGGGTAAGCGGGAATGGTTCGGCAACAGCGGCCAGCGCCATGTGCGAGAGCAAGTTCCAATTGCTCATGTCCCAGTCCCAGATTCCGTACAGCGACTGGGGGCCGGCGGCGTAGGTCGTTGGCGATACCGGCGTCAGCGGAATCTCCTGGCCCGTGCCGAAATCGACGACTACACCACTTTGCCCGCTGGTCAGCGGGGTAACCACCACCACGAGCTGGCTCGTAATCGGTTGGCCTACGAGCACGCCATTGACGGTCGTGGTGGGGGTGGAAAACAGGGGTGTTGCCACCGCGTTGCCGAACTTCGATGCGGCCCATGACGTCGGGATGTTGCTGGTCAGGTCGAAGCGCCAGACATTGCCGAAGAGGTCCCCGGCGTACACGTAGTCCACCGTGTTGTCGCCGTCCAGGTCCACCGGCGAGACGTAGGCAATGCCGTTGGGCCGTGCCTGGCCGAGCGGATCCTTGCTCGGGCCGTAGCCCGTGTCCAGATAGTAGAAG
>Ga0209517_10003525_pt1 | contig 21186 bp, 34 predicted proteins | sample PeaSoiMetSII2010_FD_187695 | JGI IMG/M metagenome (GOLD analysis project Ga0209517, IMG submission 187695) | Peat soil microbial communities from Weissenstadt, Germany - SII-2010 (SPAdes) (version 2) | ecosystem: Environmental > Terrestrial > Soil > Wetlands > Peat | place: Germany...
CTTTCGCAACATCGCGACCGGCTCGTAATCCTTGATGAGATACATCGTCTTCCCGACATATTCCAGACGCTGCGTAGTCTGATTGATCGCAGGCGTCGAACGGGAAGAAAAGTCAGTCAGTTTCTGTTGCTCGGTTCGGCGTCCATGGATCTTATGCACCAATCGGCGGAGACACTCGCTGGCCGAATTGCTTACCTGGAACTGACTCCGTTCACCGCTGCCGAAGTTGGCGGGACCAGCCCTTCTGCTCCAGATGCTCTGTGGCTGAGAGGAGGCTTCCCCGAGAGCTTTCTTGCTGACGATGACGAAGGCAGCTTTGAGTGGCGCACGGCATTCATTCAAACCTACCTGGAGCGGGATGTGCCCGCTCTCGGGCCCAGAGTGCCAGCAGAGACACTTCGTCGTTTCTGGCAGATGTTGGCCCACAATCAGGGACAGATGTTAAACGGTGCCCAACTAGCTGCAGGCCTTGGAGTGAGCGGACATACCATCGCTCGCTACCTGGATATTCTGGTCGATTTGCTGCTGAGTGCGGCGACTACAGCCCTGGGCATCGAAAGCAAGAAAGCGCTTGGTGCGGTCTCCGAAAGTCTATGTGCGAGACAGCGGCCTCGTTCATGCCCTCCTCGGCATTCGCACGCAGGAGGAACTTTTCGGGCATCCCATCGTTGGCCCAAGCTGGGAGGGTATGCTCATTGAGAACATTCTCAGCAGCTTACCTGCTACAGTTCGTTCATGGTTTTATCGAACATCCGCTGGTGCGGAAATTGACCTCGTCCTCGAATTCGGCCCCAAAAACATTTGGGCGATAGAAATCAAACGCTCGATCAGCAACCCCGTGCCTAGTAAAGGATTTTACATCGGCTGCGCGGACCTCCAAGCTGCTCGCCAAATCATTCTTTACCCCGGAAAAGAATCCTACCGGACCGATCCGAGGTCAGAAGTGATGTCCTTGGATCAGTTCATGAAAGAACGTCCAGGCCTCGCACGCTCTAAGAGGTTGTAACGTGCATTGTCCTGCCTCAGTAGTTGTCGCGAGTGCTCAACGGGAAAGCCAAGAGAGGAGCTCTGCCGCCCATTGGGATGGACGCGCATAAGCGCCTCGCCGATATTCTGGTTGAGCAACAGTCACGCGCACGCGTGCGCATGGTGAACTGAATCGTTACCGCAACTCGTGGGCTCGCCGGTGACAGTCCACGCACAGCGTATCAAGTTTTCCTCTGCGTCGGCTCCCGAATGGCTGCGGAATTCTCTGTGGTGCACCTCAAGATTCGTCATCGTGCCACAGGATTGACACCTCCAGCCGTCGCGACGCAGGATCTGCCGGCGCAGACTTTCGTACGACAATGGATCCAGCCGCGCAGGTGCGGGTTTGGGACGAATCATTCTTAGGACGCCTTCTCACGCAGGTTTTCGAGGAAAACCTGTTGCTGTTCGCCGGGCAAGAACTTGTAGTAGCGTGAGATCGAGTTAAGCAGGATCTCCGGGTCGCCATTGTCCAGGTGCGCGCCAGCCAGAAAGTCCGCGCAGATCATCTCCAGACAGTGACCGCGGGATTTGTCCGTGCCCAGCATCAGCGCTGCCGTCTCGATCGCCTGGTCGCCAAACAGAAGGCCAGGGTTAAAGACTCATAACCTGGGCGGGAAAGACGTCGCTCTCCATTACTTCCACCGCAGGGTTGGAAGAGCGCGTTGGTAAACGGCGACATGAGAATCCGATTCTCGCCATTTTCCGCCGGGCGGGCCAAAGCCAGGAAGAAAGCCCAGCAGAAGGACCAGCAAGACAAAACCTGATCGCCGCGAAATTCCTTCCCAAGATTGACCATTTGTAACTTCTTTTTACCGGACCGGGGCCTGGGTGGGTCTGGTCCGGGTATCCGTTGCGTTTGGCGGGAATTATTTCGCGTGCTCTTCCAGCACGGCGGCCATGCGGGTCTGATAGCCGCGGCCACCGGCCTTGTACGCCTCGACCGTGCTTTCTTCAAGGCGCAGAGAGATCAGAACCTTGCGCGGTTTTTTCTGCGGGCCGCGCTGGCCGCGTTTGCGTTTGCGTTTCTCCGAATGTGCGGCGAGATCGGGAAAGACTTCGGATGCCGGCCTTGCCTTGACAAACATGGCGTCGGTCCACTCCGGGTTTTCCTTGTCGATCATCTCGGGATCAGGCTTTTTCTTCATAGCGTTTTACCTCCGTTTTGCGGGCGCGGCGCGATTTGGTGAAGACCAGAGCATGAAGGCGGTTCCCGATATAACCGAGCGCGAAAAAGCGGCCTTCGCCGTGGCGGCTGGAAGGTACGATCATGGCTGTGGTCCAATCGAATTCAGCGGCGAGCGTGAACGGGAGACCTCTGTCCCGGATGTTCTTCGCGTTTTTCGCCGGATCGAAGTCAATCTTCATTATTTAATTGTATATACAAATAAATGGACCGTCAACCCTAATCCGAAGGGTTTTCGATCTCGAAACGGATTGCACTGCTCAGCACCGCCCGATCTCGCTATCGACGACGTTCCCAATCGCAAAAATTGCAGATTGCCATTGACTTTCGCTTTATGTTCCCCTATGATGACTGTGTGCACAAATGGCTGCCCTGCTCAATTCGTATTCGACTCTTGCCCGAGAGCAACTCCAACCCATGCGGGCGTGTCGCCGGCATTGGTCTTGAGTGGAACAGCGTACCGAGCCCCAAGCTTGTGCAACCGGGTTGCACAGTGATTAGTTTGTGCAACCGGGTTGCACAGTGATTAGTTTGTGCAACCGGGTTGCACAGTGATTCAACACCACGAGTAACCCGCTCTTTCCTCTTGCCGATGGACAAGCTTACGCAATATGCGTAAATCGTCCGTGCTGACTGCGTTGTTCCCACAAGTCCGGCAAGGTGTGCTCGCGGCCACGCTCACGCAGCCAGACAAATGGTGGTACCTGTCGGAACTCGCCGATCGGTTGGACACAAGCCCATCGAGCCTTCAGCGGGAGCTATCATCCTTGGTCGCAAGCGGAATACTAATGCATCGTCGTGAAGGCACGAGGGCCTATTTCAAAGCTGAAACCAAGTCCCCGGTGTTTCTAGACCTGCAGCAGCTTTTCGAAAAAACTGCAGGGCTGGCTCCGACCTAGAGCAGATGCTAGCGCCGTTGGGGGGCAAGATCCAGTGTGCGTTTATCTATGGTTCGGTGGCGCGGAGTCGAGAACATGCAACCAGTGATGTGGATTTGATGGTCATTGGCAAAGCAGGCCTCGCTGACCTGTCTCCAGCACTCCGCAAGGCCGAGGCACAGGTAGGAAGAGAAGTCAACGTCACAGCCTATTCCGCGGAGGAGTTCCGGGAAAGAATCAAATCATGCGACCATTTTCTCACCGTCGTTTTACGAGAACGGAAACAGTTTGTGAAAGGAGGTCAGCGTGAGTTGGACGAAATTATTGGCAAGTAAAGAAGCCCAGAGACACAAGACCTCCAAGAAGGAATTGGATAACATGCGTGCCCTGATCGCCCGCGACCCCGCGGACGCAGCCCTTGACGGCCTTTCGGCCGACCGGAGGTTCGCGACTGCCTACAACGCTGCACTCCAGGCGGCAAATATGGCTATTGCCTGTGCGAGGTATCGGATCATGAGCAAGGTCGGGCATCACCGGGTCTCATTAGAAAGCACGAAACTTGTGTTGGGAAAACCCGCTCACAGGTATGCCGAGTACTTTGAGACCTGTCGGCGAAAGCGAAATACTATCGACTATACCTTCTAAACGTAGCAACCGAGACCGAAGCGAAGGAGATCCTTGTCGAGGCCAAAGAATTTTACAACCAGGTCGAAGACTGGATCGCAAAGAATCACCCTTCACTCAGGAAATAGGAGTCCCTTGTTTGGTTCATGCGCGTGGATTACGGCGTGAGCTTTCCCGATTTTCCGGGCTGCATCACCGCCGGAAAGACCCTCGATGATCCTTTACGTTGAGGCTCATGGTGACTGTCTCCCGATTCCCAGCAACAAGGGGGCAGTGGCTCTCGGACGACTTGGTGGGCTGAAGGGCGGTAAGGCTCGCACCGCAATACTGACGGCCGAACAAAGGCGGGAACTAGCCCGTAAGGCCGTAAACGCCAGGTGGGCCAAAGCCAGGGGAAAAGCCCAGCAGAAGGACCTGCAAGACAAAACTTGATCGTCGTGAGAGCCCTCCCCAAGATTGACCTGAGACGGCCTCGGGGCGGACGGTGCCCTCAGGCCTGGCTCTCTGGAAGGCCAGCGCAGGAGACGAGTGTTCAGGTCTTGTACTTGACTAGATATATGACTAGTCAGTACCATAGAGTAGTGCGCAGGAGGTGAAGCTTGGCTTCGTGGCAAGTGCAAGATGCGAAGGCGCGTTTTAGTGAGTTATTGGATGCAACCATCAAGAAGGGCCCGCAGGTCGTTACCCGTCGCGGAATTGAAACCGCCGTTTTAGTGCCGATCGAGGAATGGAACCGACTGCAAAGGGCTGCCCGTCCCGGCCTCAAAGCCTTGTTGCTCGCCCCCAATGCTCGCTTTGAGAACTTGATCGCGGAGAGCCGCAATTTGCGGCGACGTGCCGCATTGGAGTTCAAGTGAACAAATACCTGCTGGACACCAACGTCGTTTCCGAGCTCCGAAAGCCGCATCCGCACGGCGCAGTGGTCGGCTGGCTCAGCGACCAGGAGGAGGAGCAGTTGTTCCTCTCAGCTGTCACCATGGGCGAACTGCAAGCGGGAATTGAGCGGACAAGGCATCAAGATCCATCGAAAGCGAGCGAGATCGAGTTTTGGGCGGATCAACTGGCTGCCTCTTACCAGATCCTCCCGATGGATACGGCCTGCTTTCGGGAATGGGGCCGCATCATGGATCGGAAACCGGACCAGTTGGTAGAGAACGCCATGATCGCTGCGACCGCACGCGTCCATCGTTTGATTGTTGCGACAAGGAACGAACGAGATTTTAGGCAACTTGATGTGCGGATTCTCAACCCTTTCAACACCTAGTTTAGCCAACCCTCCGTAATCCTGGAGCGGCAGAGGTTGTCCCCCAGTTTCGAATTTCTGAAGGAACTCACGAAGCAACAGAAGAGTGATCTGTACAAAACCAAGGGCGCAGTGGCAATTGCGAAATGGTTTCCGTTTTGGGGAGGCTTTTGCCCATGCCGGGTGATTGCCTGCAAATGGGACCCAAGAAGGAAGGGGCCAAAGTTTATTCAGCGCCTGGTCGCCAAGCAGAAGGCCAGGGTCAAAGCTGTTGGCGATAATGGGTGTAAATAGGTGACATTTTAGCTTGACTAATTGGGTGTAAATGGGCGTATTCTTGGGTGTCATGATCCAGACTGACAACCTCGAGATCACCCCAGAAATCCTTCGTCTCATCGCCGAACTCGATGAATTCAAAGGAGCATGGCGCGCTTTGGGCACACTGGCACCTGAACGCCTATCCGCCCTTCGACGCGTGGCCACCATCGAAAGCATCGGGTCATCCACACGCATTGAAGGCAGCAAGTTCTCCGACCGGGAGGTCGAAAAGCTCCTATCTAATCTTGAAGTCAAATCCTTCGATACACGGGACGCACAGGAAGTGGCCGGCTACGCCGAAACTATGGAGCTCATTTTTCAATCGTGGAAAGAGATCACTCTGACGGAAAACCACGTAAAGCAGCTGCACCGCGACCTGCTCAAATACAGCGAAAAGGATGCGTATCATCGCGGCGAGTACAAGATCCAATCCAACAGCGTTGCAGCCTTTGACGAGACCGGCAAAGAGATCGGCATCGTGTTTGAAACGGCCACTCCGTTCGACACACCGCGCCTGATGACGGAAGCCCTCGACTGGGTGAGGGAGGGGATGGAGACCCGGCAACTGCATCCTCTGCTGGTCACGGCCATCTTCATCGTTGTATTCCTGGAAATCCATCCCTTCCAGGATGGCAACGGTCGGTTGAGCCGCATCTTGACCACGCTGCTGTTGCTGCGCGCCAGCTATGCCTATGTGCCCTACAGCTCACTGGAGAGTGTGATCGAACACAGCAAGGAAGGCTATTACCTCGCACTGCGCCAGACGCAAGAAACAATCAGGACCGACGCACCGAACTGGGAGCCATGGGTGTTGTTCTTCCTGCGCGCTCTTCAGCAGCAGATGAAACGACTGGCGAGGAAAATCGAGAGAGAAAGAATTGTTCTGTCGGCCATGCCGGAACTGTCCGTGCAAATCGTGGAGTATGCCCGCGAACACGGACGCGTCACCATCAGCGACATGGTTATGCTGACCGGCACGAGCCGGAACACGCTCAAGCCGCACTTCCGCCAACTGCAGGAAAAGGGGCATCTGGTCATGCACGGCAGCGGTCGCGGCGCCTGGTATGCATTGGCATAGCGCCGGAAGTGCCCAACGGGCCTGAATGACCTTTTGATCGATCAACTTCTTCCCTGAACCGCACGGGCACAGACCGTTCCGCCCGACGTGGGAAGCGGTTTGCCACGGCGTCAGTTCCCTGCTCCTACGAACAATGGCGTCACCCTCTTTCGGCGGTGCTGTGATGCTCGCCACAGATCATACTGGGTCTGCATGCCGATCCATAGTTCGGGGCTAGTGCCAAGGGCATCGGACAGCTTCAGCGCCATGGCTGCCGAAATTCCCGCGGGCTACCATTTAAGATGCGTGACAGGGCGACCCGAGTCACCCCAAGGTGCTTGGCGGCGTCTGTAACGACACCGTCCCCAGATACTCTCGCAGAACTCTTCCCGGATGTGGCGGATTGTGCATGCGCATAAAAACCTCTCAGTGGTAGTCTTGAAAGTCCAATAGCACGGCATCTTCACCTTGAAATCTAAACGTCAACCGCCAGTTGCCGCTGGCATCCACCGACCAATGGCCTTCCCGATCGCCGTGCAAGGGATGCAGCCTCCAGCCGCGTGCGTTCATTTCCACCACCGTGCGGGGCCCCACGCTGATGAAGAACGAGGACCACCACGCAAGTCAGTGGAGATGTAGCTGTACGAAGGCGTTGAGGCCTGGAAGAAGGAAGGGCCCAAGTTCATGCAGCGATTGGTCGCCAAACAGAAGGCCAGGGTCAAAGACTCATAACCCTGGCACGGGCAAGCCGAACGGCGCCCCGTCGAGTGGACCACACTTCAGTCTTCATTGTTCCGGATGATGTCGTGTCGAAAATCGGCGTACCATCCTGGTCCGGCACTTGAGTTCAAGATAATCTTTCCCTTGACCGCGGAGAGCGCCTCGTTATAACACTCACCGGCCTCCGGCTGAAAAGAAGTTTCGTCGTTGAGATACCCCCACGCACAAGAGTAAGCACGCGCGGGCTTCTCTGGGTTGGGATGGTCATAACCCCAGCCGTAGGCCCAGCCGACGAAGATGGATCAGATCCCGCCCGATGGTTGAGAGTCAACATCCGGGATCATGGTGGCGGAAACCAATCGCCCGATTTACGACCTCAGTACCGAGAGCAAAATGAAAGCTACGGTGCAAGAAGTGAAGCTGCCCGCAAAGGGTAGTGAAAAAGAGATTGTCCATTTGCTGGTGAAAATTGGGACAGACACATTCGACGTGTACCTCTGCCCGAAGACATTTCTGGACGATATGGGAGTGAATTTCAGCCAAGGGGAAGAAATCGTTCTCACAGGATCACGAATTAAGCAGGGGGAAGCTGAACTCATTCTCGCCCGTGAAGTGGTTCGGGGTAACGATACTCTCGTTCTGCGGGACGAGAAAGGCAACCCCATCTGGAGCTAATATCGCTTCAAATCTGAGCGAAAACTGTCGGGGTACGCCACATGAACCTGAAGCTCACGGCACGCTCGGACGCCCGGACGATCTAGTATGCTCTTGAGCAACTGTCCGCGAAGGGCTCCCTCAATGAAGGCGGGCGACGAGTTCGTTGTCGAAGCCGAGATGGAAGGAGCCAGCGCGAGGGAGTTGAACCGCACGTTTCTTTCCGCCCTGAGAAAGGTGGAGAAGAGACCACAATAGAAATGTCCCCATTTAGAGTGCATGCAACAGCTCGACGACAGGGATTGTCATCTGCACGGTGACCCTTCAGCGATAGCGCTTTGGCAGGCACCCGCACTGAATTCGTCGCGCTCTGGTGCGCACCCCAGCATCAACAGGAAAAGTCCCAGCAAAGGGATTGCTGCCAGGTAGCCATGATCGGGAATCATTGCGCACAGGGGCGCTATCAGAAGCAGGGCAGCGACGGCACCGTTCCAGACTAATCCTGAGCACAGTGCCCCGGCTATGACAATGATGAGGATACTCGCATCATGAACAATGAAATGATAGCTCGTCAATGAGGCGGCGGCGATCGCCAGAGGCAGCGACGGGCGCTGCCTTGCCGCAGCCAGTAGAACAATAACCGAGCAAGCTGCGATCAGGAATTGGACATAACCGTGGGGTAGGTTGCCGTGAAAGATGGCGGACAACAGTCCGCGTAGGTTGATCATATCTCTGGGATGAGTACCATAACGAAACATGTCCGCGTCGGAAGTTAACCGGACGCTCATCGATAGCAACATGTGCGCGTATTCTCTCGCTCCGTCGAGGCCCACCAGCCACAGGGAGACGAGGCTCGCCGCAACGGTGGAGGCCGAAAAGCCCGCAAAAAAACGCCAGCGCCGCCATACCAAGAACAGCAGCGCAATTGGAATCACAATCTGGAATTTGAATATGCCGATACCAACTAGGAGTCCAGCCAAGAACTCTTTCCCATGGTCAAGTGCCCAAAGCGCAGCCGCCAGAAGCGTAAGCATGATAATGGAATCTTGCCCTTTCTCCAGTGCTCGCGGGATGGGGAAAAAGGCCAGAAGCAGAAGAGCGGAAAGCCATTTCCGTTGATCGGGCTGTATCTTGAGTCGGTGCCTCAGCAACCCCACACAGAGGATCAATAGCGCGCCATTGAAGGCCATGAACACCCAGTACGCGACAGTATAAGTAAGCAGCGATAGGGGCACAAACAACAAGTCCTCGAATGCGAGATGGTTAATTGGCAGCATAAAAGGCCGCCCAACTGGGATTAACAGGTCTTCGAAACGCTGCTGTGTATCATAGTCATATAGCTCCGCAACGTGGCGCGTGCGGACCATGTACCCACCTGTATAAAATTGGCGGAAATCGTCAAGGCCCCGCAGAGCAAGAGGCACATATATGATCGCCAGCAGCATTTGGTGGACAACAAGGAGCGGGAGAAGCCGGAGGACCAGAACGGTCGGCCAAAATCTCCTCGCGGGCAATGTTCTGCCCCCTTCCGCAACTGTACTAGCAGGCATCATTGGCAGGAAAACCCGGGGCCCCACAGCATTCTACGACGTGCCCGGTCTTGCCGGCGCAGTAAAGGTCCTCTGATAATAATGCACCAGCATCAGGGCCACCACTCCCACGGGGAACAGGATAAACGTCCAGAAAGGGATTGCCCACACTCGCCCGACCGTCTGCTGCGGCAAAACAAAAGAAGCGAGCACAGCGAGATCGCCAGGGCAGCGATCCACTGCCAACCTTGACAGGCGACAACTCCCTTGAGCAGTGCGCGTGGCCCCAGGCCGATACAGATAGGCTCCCACTGAGTACGTTTTGCTTGGGGCGGCTGGATGTTCGAATTGCAAACTGTCGCGCCCGCGTCTACTCGATCAGCCGCTGCCGGACAAAGTGAATGAAGTCGGTATGGGCCGGATTAAATCCGGCCTTGCGCAGCGGGTGGCTGGCCGACTCCTTCTGGCAGAATTCCCACGACTCAGCCATGGGAAAGATCATCTGGATGCCGGGATTCGCTTCGCCTGCTAACTGGCGGAACTGTTGCACCGCGCGTTGTTGGTCGATCTGGTATCGTCTTTTCATAGCGACTCTCTCTTCTCTTGGCAGAAAAACTACCCTCGGTCAGTATGACCGGGTGTTGAGAGTCGCTACTTTCTTTGAACCAACGTGCATCCTCGATGCCCCCGACAGCGGAGACCAATTTCTATGCGAATTGTTCGCACGGTTCGCCTTCTCCTGTCGAGCGCGATTGTGTCTTTGTCAGTGTGCCTACTAATTGCAGGTATTCAAATGACTGACTTCATAGGTATGAAGGCGGCATCAACGTTCTTTGTCGCAGCACTCAGTCTCTGGAAGGGGATTGGAGTAGGCATCGTCCCTCTGGTTGTTGTCGGTGCTGTACTGTGGGCCGCTCCGGGCTGGTTGCTTGGATTTTCGGCACTCCCTGGTGGGGGAGGTTGAGATAAGACTCAATGAAGCCGCGTTATTGGCATTACTGGATCAGCTTGCTCCTGAGTGTGGCCCTGGTCCCTGTCTTGCGAGGACTACACCTTCCGGCCAAGTTCGATTGGATAAAGTTGGGCACCGCTTACTGGTTAGTCCTGGCGGCGCAGTCTGTCTTCGTTGCAGCGCTGCTGTGCCTGATAGGCCTGCCCCGGCCGGCGATACTGGGACCTCTTGTCGAACGTTACCGGCGCGAACCGCTTCGCATCGTTCTCCTACTTCTCTACCTCACGGCTCTAGGCTGGGCATTCACCTGGATGAAAGCGGTGGTTCTGACCGTCAATACAGTTGCCATACTCGAATTTCGCGAGCGAAAGCCCCAGGAACTGCGACGAGACGCTGGTGCGGTTTTGCTGCCTGCTCTTTATCTTTTTGCCGGTTTTCTTCTGGTGTTCGCTTACAACGACATCATCGTCTCGGTTCGTTTCGGCTTCGCTTATGACGCGACATTCAATGCGATGGACAGGTGGATTCTCCACGGATGGTCCGTTTCCGATCTGTCGCACTGGGCGGTTCGAACCTTCCCGCTTCCCTTTTTTCGCTTCCTGGAATTCATCTACTTCGGCATGTTTCCTCAGATCGGGGCGGCCATGATCCTTGTCACTCTTTATGACGGGAAGAACCGTGCCCTTCAGCTCGTGGGCACGATTCTCATGACGTACTATCTTGCCCTCGTGCTGTTTTATCTATGGCCGAGCCAGGGTCCGTATTATTTGTGCCCCGGGCATTTCTCGCGGATTCCCAATACATTGCAGGTCTATTCGATCCAAAGATTCCTGATAATGGATGCGCTAGCGCTTTGGAATCATGTTCCGATCCATCGCATTTCCACCGACTACTTCATCGCTTTTCCCTGCATGCATATCGCCCAGCCACTCATCGTGATGTGGTTCTTGCGCCGCTGGAAGCGGATGTTGATTGTCCTGTGCGCCTATGACAGTCTGCTGATTGTCTCTATCCTTCTGCTGGAATGGCACTACGTTGTCGATATTATCGGGGGCATATTGGTTGTGGCGATTACCATAACGATCACCGATAATTCGGTCTTTCGCAACCGTTGGGTTCGGAACGGTTCCTAAACGCCGTTGCGGGAAAGAATGCTTTCCGTCTACTGAAAGACTCGCAACGCATCGTCAAAGCTGATTCACTCTATTAAACGGTTGGCGGAAGCGCCTTGGCGTTTTCAGGATAGGAATGTCAGAGTCATCGCCCGACAGCGACCGCCAAGCCCCAAACGGTTTCCGTTCATTCCTCTCCTTACAACTCAGAACTTATTTGTCGCCCCGGCGGACTTATATTTCCGCGTAGTGCGACAGGTTGCGGCCTACTGGGTCATTTGGCTGGCTACCTGCGAAAACACGTTGTTGGCATTGCCGCCGATCGGACGGATGGTGCCGATCACGATCACCAAAATTACGGCCAGCATCACAGCGTATTCTGCGATGTCGTATAAAGGGGGCAAACAGGACAACGGCGACGGGGCAATCTCGAACTACTTTCAAGGTGAGACGCAAGCGGAAAGGGAGAGCCGCCCGCGCGGCCCTTGGGTTGCCCTAAGAATTCCTTGGCGAAAAGTTTTCCTTAGTTTTCCCAAGCACTGCCCCGTCATTTCCAAAACATTATCCTGAATTTTCCGACCACGGGATTGCCTGTAAGCCGTCAGAAAAATGTAGGCAAACTGTAGACGCGTAGATTGCACCTATAATGAGATACTTGGTTGTGAGATTGGTGAAAAGTCTTGTTGGACGCTGGTTTTCACTGAAAAATGGGCATAATTCGCAAGTCTACACCAATTTGCTTCTACAGAATCGGACAACACCAACAAAAAGCCACCCAAGGGCAACCAACTTCTAAAGCTGGTGGAACCGGGATTACTGCGCTAGAGAACTGGCAACACTGGAGAAGGCGTTGTTGGCGTTGCCCCCAATCAGACGCACAGTGCCGATCACAAGTACCAGGATAACGGCGAGCATGACGGCATATTCAGCGATATCTTGTCCTTGATCGTCGATGCAAATATTGAGAAAAAGCTGAATCATCGATCCTCCGGGGGCCCCCGGGAGCAAGCGATTTCCGCGAAAGCCTGTGTAGCTGATAATGGCGCCTCGGACGGCGATTGTCAATCGCCCAGGAGCTGGCTTCTAAACTCACATTTCCTTTTTGAAGCTAGCGTAAATCACTTTATGATGGCCGCCAACGCCGGCATTCATGGGGTTTGAGAGCAAAACGAACTCTACGGCGGCTCGAACCCAGGGCAAGAAGCCCTTGAGGGACACTGACCTTTGGACCTTTGGCGAGCACCCTGCTCACGAATTGGGGCGCAAGCCACGCAGCATCAACGTCATTGACGGGGAGCGCTACGGATCCACAATATGTGAGGTTTATGCGTCAAAAGAAGAACACCTCGGGGTGGAAGAACGAGCGAGGTATTATCTCGTAAAGCGCACCCACGGGCTTTCGGAAACTCGTCGTCTTAGCTGTTCAGCCTGCTGGTTAATTCTTTGGAAAGTAGATGTTTCTAACGACGTAAATCAGCAAGCAGAGAACTGCCCGCGGAAACAACAACGCGTCATCTTGATAGAACATACGCACCTCTTTACGTGTTATCGGGATCATGGCAGCGATTCTTTGCAAGCCAGTATACGCAGACAGCGGACGATCTGTTCCGCGCGGCCATTCGGACTTCCTTCTTTATCAGATGTCACGAAGTATCAACTTCCAACTACGGCGGCGAGATCAGCCGCACTGCCACCGGAGACGCGCCGTTGCCGAGAAGCGGCTGCCCGGTGGCGGCGGTTCCGCAACCGGCCATGTTGCTGACGGTGGTTTTCACATGGCCGGTATTCGGCGGGGAATTCGACATGCCGTCGGGATTTAGAAATAGCTGGACGAAGCCAATGATCGTCACCGGACTGGTTGGCGGCGTGCCGGTGGTGCTATTAAAGACCGGCACTGTGACCAGCGAATCGCTGACCGTCACGTCGCTTCCACCCGCTAGTGCACCTGCCAGCACAACTGGATTGTCAGCGCCCGCCAGGAACTCAACCGGTGGCGGGATGTGCGCAGGATCGACGCTATCTCCCTGGTTGGCGGTTGAGTGCGTCAGACAATTTACCGCAGCCAGCGTTTCCGTATTTCGAAGGAAGGTGTAGTCGGAAGTGTCTATGTTCGCTGTGCCATTGCATGCAATGGGGGTCTGAACGCAGCCGGCGACGCTTTCCTCGTAGGGAGTGGTCAACGCCGGGGTACAGGTGGGCACCGCCTGGACCGGCTGGAAGGTCGTTGCCGTATCCCCGGGATAATACTTCCACGCCACGGGGGTAGGCAGTGGTACCACGCTGCAGTTGCCGGCACCGCAGGCATCGCGCAGGAGCGTGGCCCCCGTCGTGGACGAAAATCCTAGAAGCCCTGCGTTAGTAATGGCCCCGGTGGCCCCGGTTGGGTCAAATATGGTAGTGCCACCGGGGCTGGGATCCATGTTCGGCAACAGCCACGGTTTCACGCAAAGGGGTGCGACCGGCGTCGTCGTCCCCTAAACACTTGCGCCAGAAGGATTGTAAGCTTCCGCCGTGGCTGACGCAGCCACAGCAACCTGCGTTACACCCCAGATACGCGCAAAGAACGTGGGAAGATCGGTCCTTTGCACCTTTACGGTAACGGTTGGGTTGGTATCGGTTCCACCAAAAACACAACAAGCAACATTACCGGCGGTCAGGTTCTTTCCCCCAATTTGGTTTTGCTCCGCGACCCGAATGGCGACTGTTTGGGCGATGGTCTGCGCGCTTAGCATCGATCCGCCGCTCGTATCGGAGGTTCGTCCCCGAATTGGCGAGCACGCGCGCGCCCGCCAGGGCCGCGGCGTCGGCCGCCAATTGCGCTTCGCTGCGTGCGGTGTAGAGCGTCACCTCATCGATCGATAGTGCGGCCATCGCTCCGATCACAAACAGCATGAACACCCGCAACCAGCGTGATGATGACCCCTTGCTCGTTTCTTCCCCCCGAGATCTTCCGCTTTCGACGCACACACCCTCACATCTGATTATGGACCGTAGCGCTCTCCGTCACCTGCGTTGTGGCTGCATAGCTCGCGCCCGGAATCAGCAATTGAATCACACTATTGAAACGCCAGTGATATGGATAGGAAACCTGAACGTTTGTGCCGAGGACCGCCGGCCCCGACACCGAGTTGACTACCGTCCCGCGGTTGATGGTGATGACCAACCTATCGGGACACGGCCCGAATTCGGCAGGACTCCACTGCCCGCCAGCGAGTTGAAAACTGCGGTCACCACCAGATGCAGCGACACCGGATCGCCGGTGGTCGTCGCAATGTCGCTCATCGGCTGAGCGCCGGCAATGATGGCGCCTTCCTGCGCCGCCTGCTCGATCTTCTGCTTCTGGTTGAAAGCGCCGCTGAAATCGTAGATGCCCACGACGAACACCACCAGCAGCGGCAGTGAAATGGCGAACTCCAGCAACGCCGCGCCCTGCGCACCCCTCAGCAGACTGACCGTGCGGCGATGCAGAACTCGAAAGCGAGCCATCTAGTTCTCCATCCTGCTCTGCGCCTGCGCCGACAATATAATCTGCTGCATGTTGAGGGAAGTGCCCGGCAGGAAGGACTGAAATGGATATTGAACGCTCACCATCGCTCCGCATTGCAGGGGCTGGGTCGCGGAATTCAGCAGCACAGAACTGCAGACCCAGATTTTATGGCCCGTCAGTGTACACGAAGCCGGTGGCGCTGGCGCCGGACACGATTGCACGCCAGGAGTAGGATTATTGGCCTCCCACTGCTTGATCTGGCCGGTATCGGGCCTGGCGGCACTCAGCACCGCTACAACCGCGCTATCTACCGTGCTAGCGTTAGGGAGGGCATTTGAGGGATCTCCGCACGTGCCACACGTCGACCGTGCCGCGGTAATCGCTCCCTGTTGCGCCGCCTGCTGGACGGTCGAGTAAATGTTGAAGGCTCGTCCAAACCAGACGATGCCCAGCAGAAGCATGAACACTAAAGGCAACACCAGTGCCGCCTCCGCGATCTCGGGGCCGCCGCCACCGCGGGCGGCCTGTGTTTTTTCCATGCCAACCCCGACAAGGCTTCCGAACTGGGCCGGATCGGGGGCAGGAGCAATCGTCATGTTTCCGGCGAGCACGCGGATCCGCTGCCGACCTTGGACAATGCGCTTGCCGTGCGGGACACGGTGGCTCGGCTGATCGAGGATGTACATGCAGGCAAGATTCACCCGAGGATCGCTGCAGCCCTGACACCTCTTTTGAATTTGCAGCTGCGCGCGATCGAGCAGTTGCGCGCGATCGAAGCAACGAACCTGGAGCAGCGAGTCGCAGCGTTGGAAAAACCCTCAGCAGAAACGCAGGCGAGCACACCGGGGGCACAAGAAGCCGATTGCGGCGATCTTCCGGTTCCTGAAGCCTGATGCACTTGCCAGGGGAGCGCGGCTCGCGAACGGCGGCGAATTCGGTTAACACGTCAGTCCGAACCTATCCAAACCGCTTTGCATCCGTAGCTAGCAGTGATAGCATTGATGGCATGGCCACACTAACGATTAGACAACTTGACGAGAAGATCAAAGCCCGGCTGAGGGTGCGTGCTGCCCATCACGGGCATTCGATGGAGGCGGAGGCCCGGGAGATCTTGCGCTCAGCTCTGACCGCTTCCTCACCGGTAAAGGGAAATCTGGCGGAGACCATCCATCGACGATTTGCGGCATTTGGCGGGCTCGAATTGGACTTGCCGCGACGCGACGCGATGCGCCAAGCCCCGGAATTCGCCGAATGATCATCCTCGACACGAATGTGCTGTCAGAGTTCATGAGGCCCAAGCCCTCTCCTGGGGTTGTGGCATGGGTTGCAAAGCAACCAGCAACAGAACTCTTTACGACGTCTATTACGGAGGCAGAAATCTTCTATGGAATTGAGCTGCTCCCCAAGGGCAAGCGTCGTGAGGGGCTGCTGGTCGCTGCGGAGGCTATGTTTGCCGAGGATCTGGCGGGCCGCATCTTCGGGTTCGAGAGTGACGCAGCGCGAGTTTTTTCGAAGATTGCCGCTCACCGGCGTGCGCTCGGCAGACCTATCCGCCACGCGGATGCGCAGATAGCGGCCATTGCGCAAGTGCGAGGGGCCAAGCTGGCGACGCGTAATGTGGCAGACTTCGAGGACTGTGGTCTTGATGTTCTTGACCCCTGGAATGGTTCGTGACCTCGGGCTCAAGGGACCCCAACGATCCCGCCCGAAAGCCCCCAGGACCAAGATGCGTCGCAGGCCCCGGCAAAACCAAGTCGGCGAACGGCCGCAAATGGAAATGAGTTTCCGCCAACCAAACGAAGTTAGAACGGCGTTTGGGATAGACGATCGCGACTTCAGGAATCGAGGGACCCAGGCGGACCTGCCTCGCGTCCCTCGGCAAATTGCCCTGGGCGGCATAGGCATGAAGGCTTACGGCTTTTGAAACGGCTATCATCTCAATGATTAATGGTTTCATATGCCTTAAGCCGTTATATAGGAGAAAGCCATACCGACTCATCCGCATTCTGGGGGACGAAAGCGCAGAAGCTCCATTTCATCGCGGCGGTTTTCCCTTCCTTCGGAGCACTCACGTTACCTGTGCTAGTCTTGGTTATTCGATGGAAATAAGCGTTTTGTCGCCAAAGCGCCCTACAATCGCCGGCGCTCGTCTGGCGGCATTTATGTACAGCTTTCCGCGGCACAAGTGTTTTCCTTTCGGTCGCCTGCATAATGCGCATACTCATCACCGGCGGGTCGGGGTTCATCGGACGACATCTGGCGGAGCAACTTGCCGGCACGTATAAGGTATCGGCGCCCTCCTCGGCCGAACTCGATCTGCTGAATGAGCAGGCAGTGCGGGACTATCTCAGCGCCCACCGTTTCGATGTGATCGTGCACTCCGCCATCGCGCGGTCGAATCGGCGACTGGCTGCTCCCCCGGACCTGCTCGACCGCAATTGCCGCATGTTTTTCAATCTCGCGCGCAACCTCGTCCGCAACCAAGAGCGATTCGGAAAAATGATTCACTTCGGCTCCGGCGCCGAGTACGACAAGACCGGGCTGCCGGCGAGGGTGAAAGAAGACTATTTCGATACCCGCGTGCCCAGGGACGCGCTCGGGTTTTCCAAGTACATTTGCGCCCAGCATATCGAGCGCTCCGACCGAATTGTTAATCTGCGCTTGTTCGGAGTTTTCGGCGCCTACGAGGACTACACCGTGCGTTTCATTTCCAACGCCTGCTGCCGCGCGCTGAAAGGATTGCCGATTGTGCTGCGGCAGGATATCGTGTTTGACTACCTCTACATCAAAGACCTGGTCAAGCTCACGATGTGGTTCATCGAGAATAACGCCCGCCACAAAGCGTACAACGTCTGCAGCGGACGGCCGGTGGCGATATCCGAATTAGCCCGAGTGGTTGCCCGGGTCTCGGCCCAGATCTCAGGCTGCAATCCCAATGTGTCGGTCATGGCCGAAGGCATGGGGCCCGAGTACTCAGCGGACAACTCACGTATGCTAACGGAAATGGGCGGATATCGGTTTTGGGATTTAGAGGACTCGATCAGGGACCTCTATGCCTGGTATGAGCGGAACGAAGAGATCGACGTCGAAGCCCTAAGGTTCGATGAGAAGGGTGCAACCCATGCCTAAGACCCTGACCGTCCTCACAGCCTGCTATAACGAGGAGCCCAATGTGCACGAACTGTACCTCCGAGTGCGCGCTGCCATCGCCGCCGCCGGAGACTACGAGTACGAACACATTTTTATCGACAATGCGTCAACCGACAACACCCTGAACGAACTGAAGGCGATCGCTGCTAAGGACAGGAACGTAAAGGTAATCAGGAATACGCGCAACTTCGGGCACATAAGATCACCTCAGCACGCGTTGTATCAGGCCAGCGGCGACGCTGTCATAGGGATTGTGGCCGACCTGCAGGACCCTCCCGAGATGATTGTGGATTTGATCCGAAAGTGGGAGGAGGGTTACCCGGTTGTGATCTGCGTCAAGGCGGCGAGCGACGAAAGCGGTCTGATGTTCTGGATCCGAAAGCAATACTACAGGCTGGTGAACCGTCTTTCCGGAGTGGAAACCTACGAGAACTATACCGGCTTTGGCCTGTATGACCGCAAGGTAGTGGAAGTCATAAAGAGCTTCGATGATCCGTATCCATACTTCCGAGGCATGATCGCGGAGGCTGGGTTTCGGCATTTCGATATTCCGTACCATCAGCCAAAGCGCAAACACGGTATCACCAAGAACAACTTCTATTCGCTTTATGACATGGGGATGCTCGCCATTACGAACCTGTCCAAGGTGCCGCTGCGACTAGTGACCTTTTCCGGTTTTGTGGGCGCGCTGGTGTCGGTTCTGGTGTCGCTGGCATACCTCCTGTACAAATTGATCTTTTGGAGTCACTTCTCCGTTGGCATCGCGCCACTGGTCATCGGCGTATTTTTCTTCATGTCGATCCAAATGCTGTTTATGGGCATCATTGGGGAGTACATCGGCACCATCCATACCCTGGTGCAGAAACGGCCGCTGGTGGTCGAGCAGGAGAGAATCAATTTCGAATATGGCCCGGGTGAACCATTGCGGGACCCAGTGCAGAACAACCAGGCCCAACCCAGTCCGACCTCGTAAACGCTTTTCGGTAACATGGTGTCTCCGAACGGGCGCCACGCCATGATCGAGCGATTTGACTTTTCCGATCTCCGCGAACTTTTTGCCAAGGCTAACGAGGAAAAGTCTGGCGACCAGTTGGCTGGCATCGCCGCACGATCGGAACGAGAACGAGTTGCGGCGAAACGCAAACTTGCAGACTTGACGTTGGAGGAAATTGTCCGTCGGCCATTGATTGACCCTTCTGAGGACGATGTCACGCGCCTCATTCTGGACACATTCGACGAGGAAGCTTTCCGCGCCAGCGCAAGCCTCGGAAATATGACCGTCGGGGAGTTTCGCGAGTTTATCCTGGACGACGGAACCACCGGCACCGAGCTACAGCCGCTGCAGAAGGCCATCATTCCTGAAGTCGCCGCCGCGGTAACCAAGCTGATGAGCAACAAGGATCTGGTGCTCGCAGCCGCCAAGATCCGCAACGTCACACGCTGCCGCAATACGATGGGAGAGCGTGGGGTGCTGGGTATCCGCGTGCAGCCCAATCACCCGGCTGACGACATCGGCGGAATCCTTCTGGCTGCGTTCGAAGGACTGCTTTACGGTTGCGGAGACGCGGTCATTGGGGTAAATCCGGCCACGGACTCGGTGGAGACGGTCAGTTCGATTCTGGTGGCTTTGAATCGCCTGGTGGATGCGTACGAAATCCCAACGCAGATCTGTTGCCTGGCGCATATCACTACTCAGCTAGCGGCATTAAATCGTGGGGCGCCAGTAGACCTTCTTTTCCAGTCCGTCGCGGGCACGGAAGCGGCCAACCGCAGCTTCGGAATCACGCTGAACATGCTGCGCGAGGGCCGCGAACAGGTTCTCGCGCATCATCGCCAACGGCAAAGAGACGCCCGCTGGGCAGGGGACGACGTGATGTACTTCGAAACCGGCCAGGGCAGCGCTCTTTCCGCCGAGGCGCACCACGGAGTCGATCAACTAACGCTCGAAGCGCGAGCTTACGGAGTCGCACGGACCTTTCAGCCTTTTCTGGTCAACAGTGTCGTTGGCTTCATCGGCCCCGAGTATTTGTACGACGAGAGGCAGATCATCCGCGCTGGACTCGAGGATCATTTCATGGGTAAGTTGCTGGGCTTACCGATGGGTTGCGATGTGTGCTACACGAATCACGCTGCCGCCGACCAAAACTCGGCCGACAACCTGCTCCTGCTTTTGACGGCTGCGGGATGCAACTACTTCATGGGCGTTCCCTGTTCCGACGACGTCATGCTGAATTACCAATCCACCAGCTATCACGACGCGCTGGCCGCGCGCCGCCTCTTCCAGTTGCGTCCGGCACCGGAGTTCCTCGCGTGGCTGCAAAAAAGGGGGATCTATCGGGGCGACGAACCGGCGTCGCTCGACTCGTCCGCCCGGCGGCAACTGATGCAGGGTTTGGAATTGTCCCTGGAGAGGACGGTCTGAATGGATCCGGGAGACGACAAACGAGAGGACAAACTCGCCCCGCCGTATGACTTGCCCGAGCACGACGCGTCCGAGATTGACCTGTCCGAAATCGTAAAGAAGGTCAGGGCTCAAACTCCGGCGCGTCTGCTGGCAGGCCGCAGCGGGGCCGCGTATCGAACCAATACTCAACTAGAGCTGCGCGAGGCGCATGCCGCCGCCCGCGATGCCGTGCGCGCGGAGTTGAATCTCTTCATAGGTCGTGGGGACGATCCCTGGGGCGATCCTGGCGACAACTTCATGCGGAAGTGGAATCTGTTTGAAGTCTGCTCCCGGGCCGCGAGCAAAGATGAGTATCTATTGCGCCCTGACCTGGGCCGTCACCTGAATGACGCGTCCCGCGCGGAGGTTGACAGGCGTTGCACCACGGGACGCGATTTGCAAATCGTGATCGGCGACGGCCTCTCGGTAACCGCCGTTGCCCTGCAAACTCCTCGACTATTGCCGCTTCTTTGTGAAGGAGCAAAGACTCGAGGCTGGAGTGTCGGTCAGACGTTCGTGATTCGTTACTGCCGGGTCGGCATTCTGAACGAGATCGGCGAGTTACTGGATCCCAAAGTCGCCATCCTCCTGATCGGCGAACGGCCCGGTTTGGCGACGGCCGAAAGCCTGTCCGCTTACATGGCGTACCGACCGAAAGCGCCGCACACCGACGCCAATCGGAACCTCATCTCGAACATTCACGCTCGTGGTGTGAGCACAGAGCAAGCCGCCCAGCGGATTCTAAATCTGGCAGCCTCGATGATGAAAACTCGCACGAGCGGCTGCCAACTTCGAGAAGAACTGCCG
>Ga0209517_10003526_pt1 | contig 21175 bp, 10 predicted proteins | sample PeaSoiMetSII2010_FD_187695 | JGI IMG/M metagenome (GOLD analysis project Ga0209517, IMG submission 187695) | Peat soil microbial communities from Weissenstadt, Germany - SII-2010 (SPAdes) (version 2) | ecosystem: Environmental > Terrestrial > Soil > Wetlands > Peat | place: Germany...
GCCATTGGACGGAGAGTCACTAAAGAAGAAATGGCAACCATCAACATAGAGTCATCGCGCTTTCATGGGGAATGGAACTATGTCATCCATCCTCACTAGTTGTAAATGTTATTTATTGACGCGCCCTAAACGAACGCTTAAACCTCGCCTTGGAGCGAAGGTCAAACCGGGAAGTGCCAGGCAGACCGCCGCGATCCTCCGGCGAGCGCACCAAGGCCTCTCCAAGCACGACCGCAAAATGATCGCCGACAAGATCGAAGAAGCCCGCGCCAGGATGGCCAATGAGCATCTACATTGATGCCGATGCAGTCGCGCGTTGGGAACGGGGGCAATTCGACTGAAAGAGGGTCAACAGTTGAATAATGAATTTCACCGGTTACACTCCTCCAGGAATTGCCGAACGAAGCCAAGGGCATCAGCCTGGGTTGCTTGATCAGGCCGGCCGTATAGGAATTCTGCCACGCGCCTTGGCCCACTCGCCTCGGTATCCGGAAAATCGGCTCGCAGGTATTCCAATGCCTTTGCCGCGCTCGCGTCCGGAAGCAAAGGACGCAAGTGCGCCGCGACGTCTGATACGTTCCGGCCGTAATTTCGAAGCAGGTAAAACAGGTCATATGCATCCTTGTTCTCCCCGCGAATGTGGAAGGCGAGCGCTTTGAGCACAACGAAGGCACCCGCCCCGCAAACTCGAATGGCTCGGGTTGCGGTCTCTCCGGTGATGGTTCGCCCGGCGAGTGTCGCCGTTTCGTTGTTCTTGAATGCCAAGTGCAAGCCGGGCGCGATGATCGCCGCCCAATCTCTAGCCAGCGGGAACAAACGCCCTGCCTGTGCCTCGGCATTGCCCTCTGGTTCAATCAAAAAATCCACGGTTACCGGCGGGCTGCTGATGCGCCAGCGCTGTCGCGTGGGCTGGCCTTCTTCGTTTACGTCCATCGTGAATCCTGCGGAACGCAGGCGCTCAGCCACGGCCTGATAGCGCTGCTGGCCCACCAGCGCAAAAGCCAGCCCCAAGTCCAAATCCAACGTTCCCACGTGCGGCGGCACATGGGGTGGCAGTCTCTCCTGGTCAATGAGGAGCGAAGGCACCAAGCCGCCCACGACCACTAGTTCATCCATCAAATCGCCCAACTTCGTGGCGAGATAGAGGCAGGTGGACCTCACCCGCGCAACCTGATCGGATGAGTAACCGGCGGCGGTGGTTGGTTTTTCAGGCATGGCTCCCCTTTCTTAGAAGCTTTTGACGTAATTGTTCTGCCGCTTCTGCCGAGCGCTCCGGATGATTCTTGAGGTCCAGATACACCTGGACCGGATGAACACAAGCGATGCCTTCGCGCTCCGCTGCGCCGTGAAACACCCCCTCATCGTTCGGTACGACCAGCCAGACATTCTCCCCTCGCGTTTCCTCGTGAAAACCGATCTGTCGCAGGGCTTCCGTGGATGGCATTTGCCCCACGTAAACCACCGCAAGCCGGAACCCGGCAAATTGGTTGAGCAGCCAAGCTGCCGCCAACCCGGTAACCGCATGCTCCAATTTGTCCTGCTTGAACCGCCCGGCCACCGACCGTACCACCTCATCACTGGTCCGCGCCGCGATGTGGCCACGCACTATGTGGTGTCTGGAAAAGTCGTAAGCCTCGCGCCATGCGTCCAGCATCGCGTCGTAATCAGCGACCTTCACGGCTCCGCTCGCCTCGCGCCCGACAAGCCGTTGCTCTTCCAAATGCCGGACAATTCGACTGGTGAACCCTTCGTCCAACCCTGCCGACTTTGCGAGTTCCCGCTGAGTGAAGGAGCGCTCGGGTTGCACTAACAGCCAACGAGCGATTCTGGCACTTTTCGGGGCGAATACACTGCGTGGGCGGCCAGGGCGCTTAAACTGGTTCGGCTTGCCTTCGATATTCACCCGTAAACCCGGCCCGACCAAGTGCGCGTTGCCGGACAGATCCAACCAGCACACTCCTGCCTCCTCACTCAATCGCCGCCCTACTTCTCCCATGTAAGGCACGGCGACCAACGGAATGCTCCTTTTTCCGAACTGCTCAGCAAACTCGCAGACCGAACGTGCCGCCATCGCGACCGATGCCGCCTGTCCACTTGCCTTGCACTCGACCGCGAAGAGAAGTTTCCCCGCCGAAACCAGCATATCCACGCCGGCGGGCTTTCCACGCCCGGCGGCGGGCCCTCGTTGAACCTTTACCCGGCTCGGCGGCACGGCTAGCAATTCCGCCAGCCTCTTAGGGACTTCCTCGTCCAGTCGTTGGCTTAAAGCTCGATTCACGCTGCCCAAATAACAAAACTTGAGCAATCGGTCAAGTCTGGCAATTTAAGCAAGTTTGCCAACCTCCCTCTCCACCGCCACCCCGGTTCGAGCGCCCACTGGAAAGAGGGTCAAACCAGAAAGAGAAAAGGAAAGAAGGTCAAACCATAACATGGAATGGTTTGGAGCAGCTCGCAACCAATCCGGTCATGATGATGGTCTTTGGTTTTGTTGATCGCAGACCTGATCGCGATTCCACTGGCTCAGCCTGACGTTGGCGCTTTTGGATGTGCCTAAATGCAGGCGGACGGCGATGGCCTTGACGGTAAGCGTCGTCTCCTTCCTCAGCCTCGCGGCGATGGCCAGCTTGGCTGGATCGCTCTTGTTCTCCCGCCCGTCGTCCCGGCTCATGACGTGGTAGATGGCACCGGGGTACTCCACTCGCAGCTTGCGCGGCATAGTCAAATTAAGACGCCGGTCTGCCGAACGAGTCAAGTCTCAAAACGAACCATGTTCTGGTTTGACCCCACTCCTGGGAACGATCAACGTCCCCTCCTGGTCGCCCGACAGCCGCCAAGTCGCCTTCGTCAGCTACGAACTCCTTCGCGCCAAGTGAACCGAAGGCACCTCGCCAGGGTAGATAAGATCGCCCGAAACGGGTGGCTCTTCACGGGCCGAGTTGATAGAACCGCCGACTGAAGTTGCTGGCGTTCGAGTCCCAAATGGTCATCGCGGAGTTGGTGCAAAGAAAGACCTGCAGGGGGATCCAGGTGACCAGGTTGGTCGAAGCCAGCAAAGTGTAGGTCTGGCCGGCGGTGCCCGAGATGGCCATCTGGAATTGGCCATGGGACAAACGACCTGAGCTACTAAAGGAAGGTGGGGCGGCCGGCTGTCCCAAGCCAGGGACGGTGACCACGAGATCTACTTGCTCCATTCTGCCGCGGTCAGAGGTGGTGAAGGTGAAGTAGCCCAGCGAGTTTGTGCCCAGCGCAGCCGGATAGCTATTGGTGCCCACGCTGAGCAGTACGTTCGTGCGCAGGTAGCTCGTGCTGGCGCTGTTCAGTTGCAACGTATTGTGGGAGAGCGTGGCGCTGCCGACGATGGTCTCGAACGGCACCCGTAACAGGTAGGAATACTGCCCGCCGAGGTCGGTCAGCAGGGCTGTAACCGTGACTGGCCCGCCACTGGGTGGCGTAATGGTCCAGGTGAGCGCGCCGCTGGTGAGGCGAACGTTGCCATTCGCGGAGTTGCGTACGACTCCGTACATGGTTAGCCCGGGCTCGGGCAGGCCGCCGGCGAAGGCGCTAAAGGCCAGGAGCAACATGGGAACGATCATTTTCATTGAGGAGTGTACTGAACACTCACAGTGTGATTTTAACATTGTCTGACTTCTTTTCATAAACTCTTTGCATGTTTGCGGTTTTTGCAATTTCTCGGTTTGACCGAAAGTGAGTCGTGTTGGCGCTTGTCCATAATTTATCGGCGGTGGCTAATCACTCGGGGGGAGGCGTCAATGGGTCCACTCAGCTTTCTCCTCCACCCAGCTTTCTCCTGTTTTCATGTATATGTATTCTATCGCATCGACCTTGGGATTTGCCTTGAGTGCTTCGATCTCATGCTTGAGTATGGCACTACTCCTCATCCAGTTACCGTGGAGAACACGGACTTTCCCGCTCGCACGAGCCGCAAACTTGATTGAGGTTTGTTCCCAAGCTTTCAGATCAGTGGGACGTTCTAAACACCTGGACGCCAAGATTTCTCCGAGTGTTGATCCGCCGTGCCGCGCTGTATAACCGGCAGCCACCTCGGCGCCGTGCTCTCCAAGTCCTGACCAGAGAACGGCCTCGTTTGGCCTTGTTTCTAATCTCTCTTCGGTAGCGGGACGGCGCGGGGGGGGGCGGAGGTCGCGGTTCGCGGCGAGGCGCTTTGGCAAGCCGGGGGACTCGGTGGGTGGCCCATTCCCGCTGGGATCGCGGTAGCGCAGTGGATTGTTTTTCCCGTAATCGTATGAGCTAAACTTTTGCGGGTCCGACAACCAACTTGCTGGCAGCGACTCCGCCAGCGGATCAACACTTGCGAAACGCCCTAGGGTTGGAACCTGGAACCGAGCCTCGAAATAATTCAGTCCAGTCTCCAAATCCTTCTCCTTCTCGGTGAAAAGATAATTCTCCCGCACGCCATTGGATTCGAAGTCACTCCTGGGTTGACCAAACGGAAGGTAAGCGAGCTCCTCACAGGAATTGCCCGTTCCATCGGTCAGCACGCTAGATGACTCCAAGTGATCCTGATGGTAATACCGAATCGCCAACGAAAGGGAATTTGTCGATAGCGGGATCGGCGACCCTGCCCTGACGAAGACGGCTTCTGAAGCCGAGAACGTTCCCGAGGTGCTGGACTGAGCCTGCAATGGCACGGGGAATCTGGTCTGCCAAGCCTTTGCCACTGGGTCGAATCTCGCAGCCAGGGTGTCTGGGGGAAGAGTGCTCGTTGAAAAGCTGGCCGCAAGGCCTGAGGCCGGCTGGAAACTGGCGCCAGCGGGAATGGCAACGTTCGGAAGGGGGGCGGCGCTGCCCACAATTGGCAGCACGGCATTGGTGGAAGCGTCCAACCAAAGCACAGTACCAGCAGGGAGGCTTTCGCCCGCCGCAACGGGGAGCCAAGTCTGGGAGGGTTGGTCCCACTTGGCAGAATTGCTGATTGCCGATTGCCGATTGCCGATTTGGGAGAGGAAGTTGGTAGCGACGACGGTGAGGGAGACGAGGTTCAGGCCGGGATACAGACGGAGGCGCTGGACGAGCAGGCTGTTCCTGGAGGAGCCGGTCATGCGAGCGAGGCGGGTATCGCCGTTCCACGCGTACTTGGTCGAGGTGTCGTTTTCGCGGACCTCGAAGAACTTATCGGCGTAGAGGGTCGTCAGGCTAGGTGTGGGTGGGACAACGCCGTTGGTTTTGTTGAAGACCAGCTTCGAGATCCTCCGGTCGGTGTAGTCGTAGGTGTAGATGGCCCGCAGGTTTGTATTCTCCACCGAGATGAGCCGGTCTTTGAAATCCCAGGTATTGGTGAGGCCGTCGATGAAGTTCACGTTACCGTTGGCGTCGTAGGGATAGGCCCGATTGGTGATCGCCGATTGTGGATTCGTGATTAAGGTGAGCGCATGCGGACCGGGTGGGTCGGCGGGCTGGCGGCCGATGCGGCCGAATGTGCCGGATGTGCCGCCGGAACTCATGGTGCCGAGGTTTGCCACCGGCAAGCCGGTCAAGCTGTCCAAATTCGTCATACCGGAAGTTTGGGCCAGCAGGTTGCCGATGCGGTCGTACCGATAATTAATCGATCCCCCGTCCGCGTCCGTCGCCCCTGGCCCGCCAAACGCGTAACCCGCGTAGGTCAGGCGATACAAGTCGTCGTAGCCCAAAAGCTGAGTGTTGCGGCGAGGGTCGCCTGCGGCCACGGCCGATACGGGGCGATTGTCGAGGAGATCTTTGATATTCGAGGCGCCGTCGAAGTCGTAGCTGAAACTGATGAGTTCATTTCCGATTGCCGATTGCCGAGTGTCGATTGAAGACAACCTCAGGCGCGGGTCGTAGGCGTAGGTGGTCTGCACGCCGTTGCCGTAATCAATCTCCTGCCACTGGCCGGAGGGCTGGTAGAGGAGGTTGGAGATTACCGTGCCATTGGGGCCGCCAACGATTTGCTGGAGCAGGTTGCGGGCGTTATACGCGTAGCTCACCTGGTCGTCGTCGGCGTAGGTTAGTGTTGTCACCCGGTCGAGCGAGTCGTAGGCAACCCCCGTCCGATACGACACGAGTTGGCCAAAGATCGGGTCAGGGATTCGCTTCACCACAAACGCCACCCGCCCGCGGACGTCATAGCTGGTGTGTTCCTCGCCGGAGAGGTCCTGCACGTAAGCCAGCATGCCCCGGGTGTTTTGCGGTGTGGCGGTCGTGCCATCTCCCTGGTCAATGGCGCCGGCGGGAACGTCGTAATGGTAGCTCACCGCTGGATTCGGGCTGATACCGTCCAGGTAGGCCTCCGTCAGCAGCCGGTTGACCCCATCGTACGAATACAGGATCTGCTGGTCCTTGGCATCCACAGTCTGGCCCACGTTGGAGGCGGCGTCGTAAGTCCGGGTCATCGTGCCCCGGTCGGGGTCGTTCAGGAACAACTGGCGCTTGAGCCCGTCGTAACGGAACCATTTCTCGTTGTTTTGGGCATCGGTGATGTGGTCGAGGTTGTCGTTGAGGTCGTATTCGTAGGCCGTGAGCCATTGGTTGACCGTGCCGCTGCTCGTGCCGTCGTCGTTCAAGTGCGTCGCCTCGATCACCGCCACCAACCGGTCTAGCCCGTCCTTGAGCTGGCTCTGATAAGCGCCGAACCGGGTCGAGTTCGGGTTGGTCTGTTCCTCATCGTAAAGTATGGTTTCGAACGGCAAATAAACCGTCCGGGTCTCGGTTTGCGGCGCGCCGGCCGCTGCGGTCTCAGGAGGATTAACGGTTTGCACGACCCGGCCGGGGGTATCGTAAAAGCTCTGCACGTTCGCAAAGGATTCGGCTGGTACCTGGTAGGTGGCGCCGGCAACCACAAACGGCAGGAAGGCGCGCCGTTGCTCGCCCTTAGACGAGTAGAGCTTGAAGTCCTTCGCGATCCATTGGCCGGGAACCACATTCTCTTCCAGGCGGCCCAGCGTTCGGCCCAGCCCGTCCGAAAAACTGATGGTATCGAAGGTATTTGCTGTTCCGGCCTGAGTGCGCTGATGCGTGGCAACAGAACTGGCGACCGAGGCATCGGCCGTATTGACAACGGTCAGGTTCCCGGCGGAATCGTAATCGTAGTAAAGGCCACGAAAGGGATCTCCGGGAGTGTAGCCAAAAGTCGTCGTGGGAAATGCCACCGAATCGCCCGGCTTCACGATGCCGACCAATCGCCAAAAACTGTCATACAGGAACGAAGTAACCTGGTTATTAAAATTGGTGGCCGCAAGCATCACGCCCGAGCCGTAATCGTAACTGGCTTGCGCGACCAGGTCCGTGCTGCCGTTCCCCACATGGATAGTCTCCTGCTGCACGTAGGTGTGGAAAGCCGGGTCAAAGGCATACTCTTTCGAATGGCCGGCCCCGGCTGACTGGTAAAGCGGATCGCGGATCTCCACGAGGTTGCCGTAAGCGTCATAGCGGTTGCGCGAGGCGTTAATGGAGGCGGCGGGCACCAGTCGCGGATCGCCTACTTGGGTGGTGATCACCTGGAAGTTCGGCACCTGGTTCGTGCCGTTAATAAGATGTTCCTCCCGCATCATGTCCCCCAGCACCCCCATCTGGCCGAGCGGAAGCCCGGTAAAATCGGCGCCGTCATAATAGTTGAGTGTCTCGGCAACAAAGACGCCGTTCCTGTCCGTCACCAATCGGGTGGCGGGCAAGCCGATGATCCAGGAACCCAGGTTAAAGGCATACGTGGTGTAGGTGAACCGCTGATCCTCGTTCGTCGCCCCGGGGGAACCCAGCCCGTAATTCCGCTCGGCAATCGGGTTGCCAAAATAATCCGTGTCGTTCTCAAGATAGGTCTGCTTGGATGGACGTGCCGGGGTGAAAGCGTCGCTCCCGGCCAGCGTGCCGTTGGCTTCGTAAACCTGCTTCGTATGGCTCGCTAAAAAGGCGTACTGCACCCGCTTTCCATCCTCCGTCACATAAGGCAACGAAAGCCCCGGCTGCACATTCCCGTAAGCATCGGTATAAACAAATCCGTTGGTCGCATTGTGGATGATCTTGATGCGCCAGGTGTTGATCTCCCGGGTGAAAACCACCGAGTTATCCGCCATCTGGCCATCGGCTTGCGCCGGCCAGGAACCGCCAACATCCGCCGTCGGGAGCGTGACCTCTGTCCAGAGCACCTGTCCCTTCAACGGCTCCTGCGGCCAACCGGAAAGCGGGTCGAAAACATTGGCCCCCCCGTAGCCGGAATAATCAATCCCATCCGGGGTGCCGGTATGGAAACCGAAGCGGGTAATCGTGCTGGGAGAGTTGATTGTTGATAACGGGGGGGTGATCGCCGGATTATCGTCGCCCCGGTCAATTTTTTTGGCAAAGGCGAAGCCGCGGAACTCCTTCATGAACGAATCGTAATAGCCGTCGTAGTAGGAGAACTCGGTGATGTACTGGTCCGGGCCAGGAACTCCGTCCAAATCCAGGCCAGTGGATTTGGTGATCCGACTCACGACCTGCGACGGGAACGGCAAGCGCGTGTGCCAGGGATTACCGGCGAGCCGGGCAGCGACGTAGTAATCGGTGGTGGCCTTGTACTCGATGCTGGTGCGCAGCCCGATGCCGTTGTCGATCACGCTCAGCAGGTTCGGCTTGGCCGCGCCCAGAAAATCGTAAAACTCCGTCCGGTACGCCCGCGCCACGGGGTCCCAGTTCTCCCAGATAAAATCCGTGGAGCCGTTGCCATTGATGTCCGCCTGCCGCAAGACCGTGACACCCCGCTGGTAAGTGGGCATCCCTGTGCGCGTGAACATCGGCGAGAAGGAACCGTTGCCCTGGTTGATCCAATAGAAGATGTAGTTGTAGCCCACCGCCACAATGTCCGCCAAGCCATCGCCGTTGATGTCCATCACGAACACGTCGTCAACCGGGATCACGCCCAAATCAATGGTCCCCGACATCACGACGCGGTTACCCCAGGCGCCCCAGCCCTTGTTCGGCCAGAAAATGACCTGCAACTGCGTTCCAAAAACCGTCAGCCGCACCAGGTCCAACAACCGGTCGCCGTTCATGTCCGCGAGCTGGACAAGCTTGTTCGCAATCGGGGTGTTATCCGGGCCGCTCACACTGAACTGCACGTTATCCGCCGCGGTGATGTCACCCATGGCTGGATCGCCGAAGAGGTGCAGGCCATCCTGCTGCCAGCCGTTGGTGTTATTGTAGAAATAGACGAAGCCGTAAAGGGTAGTGCGCATGAAGTCCATGCGCTTGTCTCCGTTCAAATCCAGCATCCGCGCGCTGGGGTCGTCAAACGTGACTGGAGGAAAGGGCGTGGGGAACGACTGTACCGTCCCCCAGGCCGGATGCGCCTCGTCGTTGCCCGTCGGCAGCGTGGTATTGGGATAATAAACAAAGCGGCCGTAGGTCGGGTCGCCGGTTTTCTGGACCAGGTCCACCCGGCCGTCGCCGTCGAAGTCGGCCAACTGCGTTCCCGGATCGCTCAACGTGAGGTTGATGGGATAGGAAACGAAGGGCACGCCGTTGGTGAAGACGCCGTTCCCCAGATTGTAATAAACCGTATGGAGGCCGGAGAGCGGATCGGTGTAAAGCAAATCGGGCAACGAATCGCAATTGATGTCCGCCATGGCCAGGTTGGGGTTGGCCAGCGAGTAGGGCGGCTGGTTGCTGACGTACCCATGCACGCCGATCGCAGCATCGAACCGGGTGTAGCCGAATTGCAAGGGAGGCAGGTAATTATTCGTCGCGTTGCCGTTGTCGAACTGGGTGACTTTCCGGAGCAGGGAGAAGCTCAGGCCTGCATCGGTAGCGGACACGGGCTCGATGACGTTACTCGTGTCGAGTTCGTAGCCCAGCGTGTAGCGGCGGACGAGCGCGCCGTTGGACAGCACGCGAATCTCGTCGCAACGCCGCCCGGTCTTGACTTCAAACCCGCTCAAGAAGCCGCTAAAGGCATCGGGGCGCGGTTCGTAATCGAAAACTACGGATTGGGAGTTATTGCCGATGAGACTGTAGTCGATCTCGGTGCAATAAAGCTGATTGGTGGAATCGGAGTACGCGGAGTAGTTATACTGGATCTGATTGCCGTGAGTATCGGTGACCTGGTTCACGAACCACTGGAAGGTGTTGACGAACGTGGCGCCGGCCGGGCTTATGATGCGGGAGGCCGGCACGGTTCCGAGCAAATAAACCGTGCCTCGTTTGTCCTGCACCTGCCAACCGTCGCCTGAGCGAGTGATCCGCATGAAGGACGATTCGTTTTTCATCCGGTAAGAGCCGTCCGAGAGCGGCACCAACTCCTCGCCTTCGAACATAAACACATCCGATGCGCCATAAGTGGGCAGCCCCTTCTGCGTCTCGCGCTGGATGTTCATGGGCTCATAACTCCAGGCCAAGCCGAACGGCCCGTTGCCCGAGCCCCCATTGTAGCTCAGCACCACCTCCGGCTGCAGCCCATTCACCCCGGGGGGAATGGCAATCTTGACGCTATAAGCCGAGGTCCCGCTATTCAACTGCGGTTCAAACGAATCCCCGAGACCCTCAATCGACCCCGGCCCGGAAGGAAGCGAGATCTTGGAGAGACCGACGCCGTCTTTAGGGTCGGCAAACGCCGCGGCACAGATGAGACATAACGCGAAGGACAGAAGGCGCAACGGCGCAGAGAGAGGTAGGTTTCTTTGCGTCTTTGCGTCTCTTGCCCTCTGCGTTTTGTTCTTCACGGCCTTAAGCCCGGAACGCTCGGTGGACCGGCAGAGGGCTGGGACGCTTGGACCGCCTGCTTGAGGGCCGATTCATTGATCGCGATCGGAAATTGCTTTTTCAACCCCGCGAAATATTCCGCCAGTGCCTTCTGCCGCCGCTCGCGGACCAGCCGCTTCTGAACTTCGACCCTGGCTTGCTGGAAGGGCGTGAGCTGCGCATCCCGCCGTTCGGTTAGCTGGATGAGGTAGAGAGCGCGCGGCGTGGCGATGGGACCAGCGATCTCGCCGCGCAGTTTCAATTGCAGTATCGCGTCCGCCACCGGCTGCGGGTAGCGGCGGCTTGGCTGGCCTTCCGCGAAATAGCTGCTCAACCCGCCGTTCAATTTTTCGCTCGGATCATCCGAGTATTTTTTCACGATGGCGGCGGCACGCTCGGAATTGCCGATGGCGGGGCGGAGTGGTGCTGCAGACTTCGCCGAGGGGACTTGCCGATTGCCGACTGGGGGTGGGCGATTGCCAATTAGGGGTTCGGAGGCGGTCTGCAATTCTTTCAATGCTTCGGCCGCCCTGGCCCGCGCGTCCCCCTCCTTGCCCTGCTCAATCAGAATGGTGAGGACGATTCCGCGCGCCAGCGCTGCTCGCCGGAAATCATTCGTGTGCGCCTCATAATAGGCCCGGAGCTCCTCATCGGAGAAATGGAGCGTGGCCAGCGGCGCGTCCACCTTTTCCGCCAGCAACTTCTGCACCAGTAATTCCTTAATCTGCTTCGCCACCGCCGGCTCCTGGTCCAGCCCAAGTTTCCTCGCCTCCGCCGCCAGCAACTCAAACTGCACCGCATCCTCCAGCCCCTTTTTTACCGAGGCCTCGTCAAAGATATTGTAGCCATTCCGCGCCACCGTCTGCCTCAGTGCCTCCGTCGTAATAACCGCGTTCCCCACCCTAGCGACCTCGCCGGAGAGGACCTCCAACGCGAAGACGCACTCGAGCAGCAGGATCAAAACGGCAATCGGCCATCGGCCATCGGCAATCTTCATAAATCCTAAAACCCCGTAAATTCCGGCGGATCCCCGTACGTGTAGGTGAATCGAATAATGATGTCTTGCAGCTTGGGGAAATCGATGCTCGCGTTATACGGGTCAGAGGTGTCGATGCTAAGAATCCAATCGGTCGCGGCGATGGGACGGTCGGCCAAACCGGTATTGATAAACTCCGAGGCCGGGAGGCCGCCGGTGGCGCCGTTAATATCCGCGGGCACAATGATGCCAAAAGCGGTGCGGTTGGGATTGCCGACATCGAACGTGAGCTTGAACAACTGGTCGGCAGCGGGTGGATCGGCCCAGAAGGTGCGCAGCGACGCCATCCCGCTCTCGATGAGGCCGACGTTGGCAACCTGTTGCGGGCTGAATCCCTGATCGGCCAGCAGATCCACGCTGATGCTGGCGATCCGCATGTTCCACTGGCTCCCAGTGGCGGGGAAGAACGCATTGTCGGCAATCTCGGTGCTGAACTCAAATTGAAGCGTGGGATTGAGCGGGTTCCAATAGTTGGTCTGGCGATGCAGTTCCAGGTAGGCGCGGAACTCCTGGATACTCTGGTCCAGGGAGATGGCCGTGGGTCCCGTGGTGTTGAACCCGAGGATCTGTTCACGCACACTGATGGGCACCGCCGTCAGCGGCCCGGCGTGGTTCGGGCCGCGGACGCTCGCGCCGTTGATGCGCCGCAGCTTCGAGTCCCAGGCCTGCAACGCGTTCAGATAATCCCCGGCCTCGTCGGCGTCTTTGGCAATGAATAGGTCGTCAATCTGCGTGAATTGATCGAACAGCGCATTCTCGAGCGAAGGCGGCTCGGCGCAATAAACCGGGATTTGCACCGGGTTTTTATAACCCTCGGTCCATTCGTACTCCAGCGTTTTGGCCAGCCGGTAAAGGCGATCAAGGGCAAAGTCCATCTCCGAATCTGCCCGGTACTCGGAATCTGAAACCACGACGCGAAACGAGGGATCTTCAAAGTAAAGGTTGGCGGCCGTATCGCGGGCGTTGGCGAGATCCTCGATTAAGCGATTCATCTGCGCCAGGGACTGGTCGAGGGTCAAATTGGCCTGGTCATACGCGTCTTTGGCGCGACGGATGGCAATGGCCAGGTTGGCGACCTCAAGCAGGCTCTGACGAATTTGAGATTCGAGCTGGATGTCGGCGATTTGGGCCTGCTGCAAGCACTGGATGTCCCGGTCGGAGGCGTCCAGGTACCCGCTCAAGATGCTTCCGGGGTTGAAATTAACGCTCGCGTTGTATGAAACCCCCGCTGCAATCCCGACGGTCACGTTCACGCCGGCACTGAACGAGTACGCATTGGCGTATCCTCTCGCAATATCATCGGCGCTCAGAAGCGCGGTCGCCGCGCCATTCACGAGTTGAACCTGGTCATTCGCCCACGTCTGGATTTTGATGGTCTCGTAGAGATTATTCAGGTTGTTGATGGCCTCCTGGATCCCCTGGACCGCATCCAGCACCGCGATCACCTGCCCGCCGTACTGGCCCAATCCGGTCGGGCTGGCGTTCGGATAATTCGCCAGCAGCGCCTGCACCTCCTGGGTGATCGCGCTGCGGTAATCGTTCTGGTCGTTGACGGTTTGCAGGTTGTTGTACAGCGCGGGGTCCAGCCCGGTCAGGCTCAGCAGCGGGGTGATATAATCTTCCCGCTCACTTTGCTGTTCATCGCGCAGGGCCGCCTGATCCTGGTCGTACTGGCGTTGATCATCGCGCGCGTCAATTTCCGCCTGGCGGGCGGTGGCGACCGCGCTTTGCGCTTGTTGGTAAATCGAATCAAAGGTCTCGTTCGGCACGAAGGAATTGTTCTCTCCCAAGGGCTTGACGCCGGCGTTGATATTATTGAACAGCGAACGCGCATTCTGGATATCGGCCAAGATCGAGTTCCCCTGGTTGGCGGTGAAATCATCCGGACTCTGCGCCGCCGCCAGCAAAGCCATTCCCAGGTAGCCCTGCGTTCCCGCCGTCTTGCACGAAGCTAGCGAATCCGCGGTCGCCGTCGGATCGCTCGCGCTCAAATTGAAGAGCTTCGTAGCCTCCTCGACTTTGCCCAGCGTCATCTTTTCCAGCAGCGTCGAGAGCTGCCAATACTCGTTCTTGATCGGTATCGGCTGCTGGCTCAGCGTCGGGTCTATTATGGTGAGATACAGCAGAAAATCCGGGAACGGCGCCAGGCCAGGCGGCGCTCCGCTCCGCAAAATCCCTGTCCCGAATTGCTGGATGGCGAAAAACGGGTACGGGAGAGCGGCCAGGTAATCCAGCAGCGCGTCGTCGATGGCCGCGGTTTCCGCCCGCGCCCCCGGCGGGGTCGGCAATCGGTCGGTGGCATTGGTCTCGTCAGGATCCAACAGCTTCGGATATTTAGTGCTCAATGCGTCAATCAATCTCTGGTTGCCGACCAGGCTTTGGCCTTGCAAGACTTCGTTTACCATTTCCGCAACGGTGTTGCTGTCCGAAGCCGTTAAACTCCCATAGCCCGGCGCGTTCACCTGGGACCATAGGTTCCAAAACGCGGTCTCGAAATGGTGGTAATAGATATAGTCATCCGGCTGGTTGCCCAGAAAACCGTTCGCGTTGTAGTTCTGTGTGATGTCGTTCCAGTCATACGATTGGGGAAACCCGCGCCGATAGGCCCGGCCCAATTGCAGTTCCGTCGGGACGCTGACAATGTCGATGTATTCGAAGTTGGACTGATAAACGGTGTTGGTGTAGGGGGTGAGGCCGCCAACCTTATAGGTCACGTGCAGATCCACTTCGTAGAGGCCGTTGGTTGGATAGGAATAGGTCGGTGAACTGCCCTTTGCAGTCCCGACGCCGTCGCCAAAGTACCACGTAATCCCGTTCTGCTGATCGACCGTTGCGTTGCTGTTGAGCATGGTGGTAGTGACGAAGAACTGGATCGGCTGGTTGGGGGTGCCCAGGCGCGGATTGGCCGAAACCGCCAGTTGAATGTCTTGGTTTCCGGCGCCGCGCTGAAGGATGAAATAACTGGGCGTCGGGCTGGTACCGGCACCGTACATGGTTTCGGTGATGCCGAGTTGGACGTTAGTGGCGATTACTCCCGATTGGTTGGTCCAAACCACCGTCAGCTTGGGCGTATAAGTGTCCATGCCGTTGGTGGCGACGGAGGAGTCGAAGACCGCATACCAGGTCGAGTCAATGTTCGTCGAGAGGCTGCTCGAATCATCCACGCTGCCGCTGTTCCGATAATCCCACTGCCACGACAAAATGTTCGTGCGCGGAATCACCCCGGGGACGGGAATGCCGTTCGTCCGGTCCAGGTAGATGAAGCGGATGGCCTGGCCCTCATAGACTTGATACGGCATCGCGTAAAAACGCAGCGATTGGGCAGGTGAGGCAAAGGCGGCGAGAAGAAAGAGCGCAAAAGACCAGCGCCGCAACACCGCTGCGGCAGCAGGAGGGCACTCGGGCTTTCCTTTTCTACGTGGATCGCACATAGCTCTTTCTCCTTGTGATGCGCCAAGTTAAAGTTCGTAAGCTACGAGCCGTACATAGTTGAACCAGATAAAGGCCTGCGGTCCCACTGGCCAACATTGCACATTGTAGGTATATGTGCCGGCAGGCACAGTTGTATCGATTGCGTGGTATGACGACGGGCAGGCTGTCACGGCGATCGAATAACCGGCGGAGATCGGTTGGGAGAAAGCGCCGAGTTGAGACTGATCGACAACTTGTGCTCCTCTTAAAAATGAGAGCGTTGCGTTTACCATTACATAACCGACCCCACTTGGGGCAGTTGAGCCCACCTGAATAAGTGAAGCTAGGCCAGGCTTGTAAGTGCCCATTAGGCCCACAAATACTGGCCTGCCGGTTGTGGTTATGGTCACCGTGAGATTGGTGACATCCACTGCCGCGCTGCCGACATTATAGGTCACATTCCCCGTATCCAAGCTTATCGCCACGCCTCCTGGTCCGACGACGTTTGTTCCAGTCTGTCGTGGCGCAAGATTTGACTGCGCAACACCACCAATCGCAAGTTGCAGTGTCCCGACCGAACCACGCACAAGGTCGCTCGGATCGATGCTTCCGGCCACAATTTGATTGGAGGTAATCGTTTGAGGTGCGATTTGATTGCTTGTAATGGTGGGAATCTTATTTAGCGGCAGCGGAAGCGTCGGATTGTTAGCACCAAAGATCGGCGTCCAATCGTAGCCCGCAAGCTTCTCCGAGTTCTCGGAGTTCTTGGCCCAAAACGCGGGGATAATGATTTGGCGCGGCACCATTTCTGGCGCCGGATTGTTGGGATTATTATCCGCATAGATGGTGATGCCGAGGTGGCGGGTTTGGCTGAAAACCACATTGCTGAGGGCGGGGTTAATCGAGCCGAGAAACACGTTCACCATGCCGTTGATGACGCCCACCTTGTAGTGGGTCTCGCTCCAAAGGTTCGACCCGCCGATCGGCTGGTCATACAGGTTGAACGCGAGAGTGTACTGGCCGTTGGTGTACGGCACTCCGTTCGGGTCCGTCAATCGCCCCTGATACGGGATGAGGAAGGGCGAGGAGTCCGCTCGGGCCTGAACCCAAAAATGCAAGGATGCAAACGCCGCGAGGAGGAGGATGGCTGATCGCCGATTGCCGATTGCGGATTCAGCGTGGCTTTTGGCAGCCTTGATTGTGCTCGTTAGGAAACTTTTTTTCATAGCTTCGGGTTGTTTTTTAATTCGAAAATCACAGATCATTTCGTTGTGTTCCCATCGTTCTTTTGCCGCTCAATGCGCTCGTTCTGTATCCCCAAATCGGCAATCGCAAATCGGCAATCGGCAATCCCCAAAAATCGGAACTCGTATATCCAAAATCGAAAATCATTCGACCCTCCCCGATTGCAGCACAAAGCCTCCTCCCCGCGCGGTGTTGTCCGTCCAGGGCACGGTCTCGGCCGGAAACACATACCCGCCCAGCGTCGAAACAATCCGATACAACTGGTTGGCAGGCACATTCACCGTGCCGCCGACTTGGCCGTAAGGCGTGTTGGTTTGGACGAAAAAGACGCTGTCGAGCGGGTCGCTCCACGGGCCGGTGGCTTGGGCATAAGGATTGCGGTGGAAGCTGAAGGTGGCGCTGTCGCGCTTGGATTCCTGGTACACGGCGCCGGAATTAGTCGAATTGGTGGGAATCGGGTACACGAGAACACCGCCACCTGAACCGCCCGCAGGGGAAGGATCGTCGGGATTCTGCGACGCAATCGACCCTACAAACCCGCCGCCAAACACGTAAAAATTGGTGCTCGTCACCTGGTTGGTATTGGGTTGGGCCGCCAGTGCCGTAACAAAGCCCGCCGTCAACAGGTTTGTCCCCAGACTGCCAGCCAATCTCAGGCTCGGCTGATAACTGCCGCCATTGGTGTAAATATAGGAAAGGGTCACGACGTTCGTGACCAGCGGCGCCGTGCCATCTCCAAAATTCCAGGTGGCCGCAATATTGCTGCCCAGTGCCACCAGGCCGGCCGGCGAGATAATCGGAACGAAATTTACGTTTAGTGGTGCTTGCCCGATCGCGGGTTGCGCGGCCAGCACCGGCGTGGGGGCGGTCAATGGGGTGAGGACAATGTTCGCCAGCGTCACGTCTGCGGCATCAATGATGAAGCTGGCATTGGTCGGCGCGTAGCCCAGCTTCGAGACGTTCAGCACATATTCGTTTTCCGTCAGCCCCTGAAAGGTGAACGTGCCGTTGGTGGAAGTGTTGGATTGCGGTAGGATGTTGCTGCCAATCAAAGCCAGGACAGCGTTGGACACCGCGTTGCCGGTATTGTCCACCACTGTCCCGGATACGGTATAGTAGGCCAAACCATCCAAGTTCAGGCTCCAGCCGTTGAAATAGCCGCGCAGACCCGAACCGGTCCAATTGATCACCAGGTCCCAGCAGCCCGCGCCGTTGGTGCCGTTGAAATTATTCAACGCAAACGTGGTCAGCCCCGCCACGTTCGTGCCAAAGTCGTAGGATTGCGCGTGGCCGGGGCTGTAGAGCACGACGTCCAGTTGCGTCACGTCGGGAAAGTTGAAATTCATGCCCACGGTCACGCCCTGAAGCTGCACCGCGGGCCCGACGCATATCGAGTTGGTGTAACTGGTGACCCCGCTGCCCCCGATAATCACCGAGGTGTTGGTCTGGACGTTGTAAATGCTCTTGAGCGTCGGCGTTAACGTCTGCCGGTCCAGCACGAACGTGCCCTGGATGTAGATCCGCTGGCCGGCCGGCAGCGGACCCGAAATGGCTTCCGTATAGGTGCCCTCGAGGTGATCCGCCGTGGTGCGCGTGCCGATCAGCGTGATCTCGCGGCGGATGTTGAAGGGAAAAATGTTGTTCACGTCCAGCACCCCGTTGCCATTGACATCTACATTGGGCAAAATCGTTTGGTTCCCAATAATCACGGGCGTGTAGCCGTTGGCCGGGTTGGGCGGGGTGAAGTTGGCATAGGGCGGCGCATCCCGATCCGCCGCGGGCATGGGGAAACTGGCCGTGAGCGAAAAACTCAACCCCTGGTAAAAAATCCCGTTCATATATACGTCTGACGGAAACAGCAGCGACAGGGCGCTGTTGATCACGCCATGGAACCGCGGGTCGGTTGGATCGCTGCTTTCGTCGAACAGGGACATGTTCAGGTCCACCTTGCCGATGGAGGTGGTTTTGCCGTTGACGGTTTGCGTGGTGGCGTAACCCGCGTAATCGCCAGCAATAGTCGGCACCTGCATGACGACCGTGATCGTTTGGATAAGGCCTCCGGCGCACAGCGTGAACGAGTTGGTGTAGTTTCCGGGCGACAACCCGGTACGGTCCACCGTGACCTGAACAGTGTCCTGCTCGGTGGAGGTGGCGCCGGCGGGCGGGGTGAAGCTCAACCAGGGCGCGGTTGACACGATATACCAGTTCATTAGCCCGACGCCGGTGTTGAAAATGGAGATGTTCTCCTGGTTGACGCCTTGGGCGAAGAACATCGTGTCCTGAGTATAGGGATCATCGAGAATCCCGTTGTGGTTCAAATCGTAGGCCGCGTCCGCCGGTGAATTGGTAAAACGCACCGTCCGGCCAACGTAGAGCGCCGCATTGGTGCCCCCATAGCGCGGGTCCCCAAGCTGGAAAAGTTCCAACGGCGGAAGGGGCGGATCGGTTGGCCCGCGGGGCGCCACGGAGTCGGGCGGCAAGGTGATCACCGGCGTGGACGCAAGCGTTAGGTTCGCCGTGCTAAAAACCCAGTATCCCACGCCCGGCTGGACGCCCGCGAGATCGGTGATGGGAGGCAACGCCAGCGTGTCATAACCCACAAAGCGTTGGAGCGTGCCGCCCGAGAAGCTCCAGATGACCGGCACGCTGGAAAGTTGCCCCCGAAAGATACTGGCGAAATCCGTTTTGCCCGAAGGTCCGACGGTGAGGCCGGGGAAGCCAACCAGGTTCCAGCCCGGCACTAGGGTCGTGACGCCGTTCCAGGGTGTGCCGGTAAGCTGCAAGGTCGTGCCTTTGGAGACTTTAATCCAGTAGCCCTGGCCCGGATAAAGCCGCGGCAAGGTGGCAACAACCGGGGACAACGTGTTAGTGGGCTGAAAGACCTGCCAGTTGGCGGATGCGGCATCGTAAGCCCAAATGGCTATGAGCGCGCCGCTGTCCGAACCCAGGGCCGAGATAATGTCCGCCGGTGTGAACCCACTGCTGTTAACCTGAAACGAAATCAGGTTCCAGCCGGTGTAGAGCGGGATGGACTGAATCTGTGAAGTTTGCGCCCCGGCCGGGACAACGGGGAAAAAAGTCAGCCACAGAATCACAGCCGCCAGCACGCCGGCAGCCTTCTCCGGACAAATTCTCGCATTCATCACGATGCTTTCCCCAGGTTCTCTGGTTTGGGGCTCTCGCCGCCGCTGGCCGTGAACAGTCCCTGGAACGACAACCTGCGGGTCCCACTTATCGCGCCAGCACACCGGCGGGAGAATTGCTTTTTTTGCCAGCAAACTCAGGCCTTCTGATTCTTCTAATGCGTACGATAATAGGTTGAAGAAAGGCTAATTGCCTAGGGGGTAAAAGTTTGGAAAACTCCATAATTCTTTGGAGACGACCAAAAAGGGGTGCCAATACCGGCGGAACAGCGGGGGAGCAGGCGCCGGAGCATGCGATGCGGGCGTCTCGGCGAGGCCTATCTTTCCTGACGACGACCTGGCTGGCGTGGACGCTTGGCTCCCGGGTGACCACGAGGTTGGGGCCGGACGGGGCGAGTGGTTGCTTGCATCGTCTCTCGCCAGGCTCTTGGGGACAGGCCGGTGGCTTTTTTGAACGCACAGCGAAAGTTTTCTTCGCTTGAGTAACCAGTAGCAGAGGCGACCTCGGCAGGCGTCCTGGCGACCGGGCGCACTCAAGAACAGGACAGGCGTGAATTTGAAACGAGAAGAGCACATTCGACAGTCGTTCTCGCAGGCGTTGGAAAGAGTGCCAGCCACGCGCGGACCATTCCTGGAGGAGGCCTGCAAAGGAGACCCGGAGTTGTACGACCAATTGGAATCGCTGCTTGGCGCCCATGAACGAGCGGGACGGTTTCTGCGGGCGGCCCGGATACGCCGGATGCGGCCGACGGATGCGGGGACGATGGAAAGGCCGCGCCGGGGGAGGACCCGGCGTGGCGATCAGTGATTACTGGAACGACGGTGGTATGGTTACGGTGCGGTAGAAACTCTTCGGACCACTGAAGAGGGGCGGAGCGATGATTTGTTCCTCATGCAGGTTCGTAATGGCGGTAGTGGTCCAGCCGGGCACACCCAGATTGTCGCGATATTGCAGGGTATAAAGCATGTAGGGTTCGCCGTACAGCAGCAGGGACGGGGACTTGCTTACGCTCGACAACTCCAGCGCTGGGGGCGGCGTGTTATATGGCGTGGTGGTGTGCGCGTCGTTGAGCAAATTCAGCAGTCGCATGGTGTGGCCGACCATACGCGGAATTTCTGATTGGCCAGTCGCCTGCAGGTTGCTCAGGCATTGATTAAGGCGGTTGGTAAAGCACTGGAAGGGGAGCCCGTCCACTTGGGTTAGCTCTTGGGGCAGGGCGAAGGGGCTGGCTTGGAGCTGCGCATTCTGGGCCTGGAGGAAGTTGATGGCAGTGGCAGTGTCGGCCAACGATGTGTTGCCATATAGGAAAGCGTGCAGAATATCGTCGCGCGCGAGCGTGTACGGCATGCCCAACTCCAACACGGCCGCCAGCAGCAGTTTGGCGCCATTAACATCCGTGCCGACAGAATATAGTGGCCCGCCAAGGCTCAGTTCCTGAACGAGGTTGGTGTTGTTGCCGATGAACAAGGAGTTCACACCAAAGGGAATCTGCGCCGGCATAAACGTCACGGCCTGGGCGTTGGTAGTGCCCGATGCGGCGGTAGTCCTCAGGAGGAGGCTGTGGAAGTCGCCAGCGGCAATACCCACGCTATTGTTCCAGGTTTGCGGCTGCAAAAACGCTCCCGGGCCTGAACC
>Ga0209517_10003527_pt1 | contig 21159 bp, 17 predicted proteins | sample PeaSoiMetSII2010_FD_187695 | JGI IMG/M metagenome (GOLD analysis project Ga0209517, IMG submission 187695) | Peat soil microbial communities from Weissenstadt, Germany - SII-2010 (SPAdes) (version 2) | ecosystem: Environmental > Terrestrial > Soil > Wetlands > Peat | place: Germany...
TTTCCGGGTTGAGATGGAAATCGCATCCCGTCGCCAAGGTGAGCCTACCCGCGAGTTTTTCGCTCACTGCATTCCGCGCTTCTTGTACCTTTACATAATCAAAAGCGTAATTGGAACTTGCATGTGGCGTCCCCACTACGTGTGTGATTCCATCGGCGATGGCGTCTGCCGCCATCGCCAGCGCCTCTTCGATGGATTTTGCTCCGTCATCGAGTCCGGGAAGTATATGCGAATGTAGGTCGACCATGGCTCTCTAGTATGCGTTAACCGCGCCACGCGGAGAAGACTTGCCATACGCCCAGCAGAAACATAAGCGCTGCAAATACCTGCCGCATCCGCGTGGCAGGCAACTTCCGCGCCAGTTTTCCACCCAGTATCCCGCCCACAAAAACCCCCGGGATCAGCAATAACCCGGTGTCCCAGCGCACGTAGCCCGCTTTTGCATACTCCATAAACGCCAGTAGTCCGGTCGGCGGGATCAGCGCCACAAGGCTTGTCCCTTGAGCTTTATGCTGGCTGAAGCCAAACAGCAGTCCCAGCAACGGTACCAGCAGTACTCCACCCCCGATTCCCACCATGCCCGCAGCCACTCCGCAAAACGCCGCAATTCCAAAAATTCCAAAACTCCTCAAGTGACTGCGCGAGGTTTCGTTATTCGTTTGGCTCGCGGGCGTGGTGGTTTCGTGCGTCTTCTTCCAAAGCAGCACCGCCGACAGCATCAAGAAGAATCCGAAAGTCCCTTGCAAGTACCTCGAAGGCATGGGCACCGCAACAAGGCCTCCCCCATATCCACCCAACAGAAAGCCAACTGCGCAGTAAATTCCGGCGCGCAAATCCACTTGGCCGTTCTTCCAATACTGCAGCAGTCCGCCCAATCCAATCGGCGGCAGCAGAATAAACAGAGACGTTCCCTGCGCAAGGTGTTGGTCGTAATGCAGCAGGTACACCATCGCCGGCACCAGCACCACGCCTCCACCAATGCCCAGCAGTCCCACCAGCACTCCAACTGCGAGCCCCAGCAGGAGCACCACGAGAATCATGGCAAGGTGGCGGCACATCCGCCAAATCGAAAGTTGTCAACCATTTGCGTTGCGTTTATCTTCACCCCTGAACCGCGGAAAGGCAACGACCTTCCCGATTACTCCCACGCTCCAGAGTGTGAATTATTCGAAACATTTCCAGACTTCTCTTTAAGCGCTCTCGTCAAAACTGCTATAGTTCCTATGTTGTTTATCTCCTTGGCCTTAGGCCCAGCACTGCGCACAATATTCGATAGGAGCATGTTTCCTTCATGGCAACAGATAGAAAACCGGAATTCTTCAAAGGCGCCACTCTCAAAGTGGCCATCATGGGCTGCGGTTATGTCGGTCTTCCCCTGGCATTGCGCTTCGCGGAAGCTGGCCACAAAGTTACCGGCTTTGATACCGACCCCGAAAAAGTAAAACTCCTCAATGCCGGCAAATCGTATATCGAGCACATCCAGCAGACCAAGATCCAGCAGTATGTGAACAGTCGCCACTTCCATGCCACCACGGATTTCGCCAAGCTCAAGGAAGCCGACGCCATCATTATCTGCGTGCCCACTCCCTTGAACGAGTACCGCGAACCCGATCTCAGCTACGTCGAAACGACCGCGAAGTCCATTGCCCCGCATCTGCAGAAGGGCCAACTCGTCGTCCTCGAATCCACAACTTATCCCGGCACAACCGAAGAACTCGTTCTGCCCATCCTGGAGAAGAGCGGCTTGCGCTGCCCCATCGCCGCGGGCCCTGAAAATGAAAACGTCCCGGGGGATTTCTTCCTGGCGTTCTCACCCGAACGGGAAGATCCCGGAAACAAACAGTATGGTCTCGCGCAAATTCCCAAGGTCGTTGGCGGCGTGAATCCGCCCAGCGGCCGCGCTGCCCAGGCTATTTACGCTCAGGTTGTGGCAAAGGTCATTCCCGTCAGCTCAACCCGCGCTGCGGAAATGGCCAAGCTTCTCGAAAACATCTTCCGCTGCGTCAACATCGCCCTCGTCAACGAACTCAAAATGCTTTGCTTGCGCATGGGTGTGGACGTCTGGGAAGTGATTGAAGCCGCTTCCTCCAAGCCCTTTGGCTTCATGCCCTTCTACCCCGGGCCTGGCTTGGGCGGCCATTGCATTCCCGTCGATCCGTTCTACCTGTCCTGGAAAGCCCGCGAATATGATTTCTCCACGCGCTTCATCGAGTTGGCCGGCGAAGTCAACACAGCCATGCCCTACCATGTGGTGGACTCCGTCGTGGCAGCCTTGAACGATCACAACAAAAGCCTCAAGGGCGCGAAGCTCCTGATCCTTGGTGTGGCTTACAAGAAAGACGTGGACGACCTGCGTGAATCTCCCACCCTTAAAATCATGGAAATCCTCCAGAAGCGTGGCGCCAACTTCGATTACAACGATCCCTACTTTCCCCATCTTCACAAGATGCGCCACTACGACTACTCGCACATGAAATCCGTGCCGCTCAACCCGCAGACGCTGGGCAGCTACGATGCCGTCATCATCGCCACCGACCACACGAGTTACGACTACGCCGCCATTGTGGACGCCTCCAAGCTCGTCGTGGATACACGCAACGCCACGCGCCGCGTCGTTCGTCACCGCGAGCGCATTGTTCCCTGCTAGCGGATTCTGTGCAGTACTCTAACTGGCTTTGGTAAGTTCCACGCGCGCCGTGGCTATGGGCAGGATTGCCTCGAGCAGCACGGGAATCCGCGCGGCGTTGTTGGAGAGATACAGCAGGAAGTGCGCATCTTTCATCTCTACCCCGCTGTCGTAAACATGGATTTCGATCTTGGTCGCCGTGTAGTTTCCTGCCGGCACTTTCACCGCTTCGCTTTTGCTTAGGAGCACGGCGCGCACTTCATAAAACTTTCGCCCATCGTACACCGGACTCTTGATCTCCGGGGTTCTGCTCCAATCCACTCCGCGCAGATATTGCATCAGTCCCAGGGGATCACGGGTGCCCGCGGGCACGCGCGCCGCTGTCGCATCCGTTGGCGCTGGATCTTTCTGCGAAGAGAGCATTCGCTGCACCGAATCCACTTTTTGCCCCCGTTCGTTCAGGTGCATCTCATATTGCTGGCTAGCAAAGTCCACTGCTTCGCTGTAGGAGTCGAACTGATCATCCAGCTCGAACACCATTCGGTAGGGATTCTCGGTGTGCGCAAAGGCCTGCAGGTGCCAACTGTTTTTGCCGTAGAAATTCCTCTTTCCGGCAACGACGATCTTCAGGTTCGCAACCGTGCTGTTCAGCTTGGTTAAGTTGGCCGCAAACTCCAGCGATTCGCCCGAGCGCAACGTGAATCCGGGTTCGACTGTTGCGGCTCCCTTCTTTTCACTGGTTTCTACCCCAGCTCCCGCGGGCGTCGCCATTGTTTCCCCATTTCCTGGCCCGTGCTGCGGGCCAGCCGCCTCCGGCTTCACCACATTGCCCTCTCGTGGATTGCCACTCCCCTCGGGATGCCCCGCCTTCCAATACAGCAACCCCACTGCCACCAGCAGCAATGCCATAATCGCCAGAACCAGCGCTACTTTTTTGCCCATGCTCTTTGTGTGACGCTTCCGTCAATCCTCTCGCTTGATTTCCTTCCAACCATCGTACAATAAGTTAGCTTTGCCAGTGGGAGGCGGAGAAATATGCGCTACCTGGTTACGGGGGGCGCCGGATTTATCGGCTCAAATACGGTGGACGAACTCGTCCGGCGGGGTCATGGTGTCGTCGTTCTTGACGATCTCTCTTCCGGCAAAGAGGATAATCTCGCCGAGGTCCGCAACAAGATTACCTTCATGAAGGGCTCCATTACGGATCTGGAGACCGTGCAGAAGGCCATGCTGCAAGCCGAGTATGTGATTCACCTCGCGGCACGCACTTCCGTTCCGCGCTCCGTCAAGGACCCACTCGACACCAACCGCATCAACGTTGACGGCACCTTGAACGTACTCCTGGCCGCCCGCGACAACAAAGTCAAGCGCGTCGTTTTTGCCGCCTCCTCTTCCGCCTACGGCGAGACCCCCACTCTTCCCAAGACCGAAGATATGCAGCCCTCGCCGATCTCCCCCTATGGCGTCTCGAAATATGTCGGCGAGCTCTACGCCCAGGCTTTTCTGCGCTGTTACGGCCTCGAGTGTGTTTGTCTGCGCTACTTCAACATCTTCGGCCCACGGCAAGATCCCGATTCCCCTTATTCCGGCGTGCTTTCCCGGTTCGCCACCGCGTTCCTTGAAGACGGCCAGCCTCTCGTCTATGGCGACGGCGAGCAGACCCGCGACTTCACGTTCGTCGAAAATGCTGTTCAGGCTAACCTTCTCGCCTGTGAAGCCCTCGGTGCCAGCGGTAAAGTTCTCAATGTCGGTACCGGTTCCCGCATTTCGCTGAACCAGACCCTCGACTTGCTCCGGAAAATCTCCGGCAAAAATCTTCCAGCGAAGTGCGAACCGGCGCGCGATGGAGACATCCGCGACTCCCAAGCAGAAATCCGCAGCGCGCGCGACATCCTCGGTTACGAACCCGCGGTTCAGTTCGCGGAGGGCCTGCAGCGCACCTATGAGTGGTATCGCACCCACCACACCAGGGAAGTCCAGAAGTAACCCGCTTCCAGGCAACCAGTCGAACTCCAGCCTCATCTTCTCTCCACATGCCGCTCCATCCCGGCTCCCGGCTTCGCTACAATTCTGCCGGAGCGCGTGCTAGGCTAACTCTGCTATTCATTGAGCTCATTGGCCGCGTGATTATCCATCCTCCCATCTTCGCTTCGCCCTGCCGGCGCTTCTCCTGTTTTCTCGTTCTTGCGTACTTCGCTGCTTTCACTCCCTGTTTCGCTCAACAAGTCCACTTACCAGCTGCATCCGGGGGCGTGGCAGATCTTTCTTCCAGCGGCCCGCAGCAAAAAAAAGGCAACTTGTTCATCGCCGATAGCGATGTGGACATAACCTATCCCGACATGCGCCTCCGGGCCGACCACGTCGAATACAACAATGACACTTCGGAGGCCTCGGCTCGCGGCCATGTCCTTTTCGATTTTGAGAACCAGCATCTTGAGGCCGACGATGGCATCCTGAATATCGCCTCAGGCCGCGGCACTTTCCACAACGTCCGCGGCACCATTAAGCTCGAACGCGGCCCCAATCCCACCCTCCTCATCACACAGAATCCCCTGTACTTCGAAGCGCGCGAAGTCGAACGCCTTTCCGCGGATGTCTACGTCATCCACCACGCCTGGTTCACGGTTTGCGAACCTGCGCACCCCATCTGGCAGTTTTACTCTCCGGAAGCGAAGGTGACTCTCCAAAAAAGCGTTGCTCTGGTAAATTCAAATTTTCGCCTTTTCCGCATCCCGCTTCTTTGGTTGCCTTATTCCACCGCTCCCGCTGGTGACCACATCCGGCAAACCGGCTTTCTTTTGCCAGTCGTCGGTAAGAGCAACACCAAGGGCTACGTCCTCGGCGATGCTTTCTATTGGGCCCCTAAATCCTGGATGGATGCCGGGTTTGGTCTGGAATATTTCAGCCGCCGTGGCTGGGCTGAGCGTGGCGATTTTCGCGCCCGCCCCTTTGAAAACACTTCGATCAAGTACACCTACTACGGCGTCATCGATCGCGGTGTTCCAGGTCCGGACGACACTGTGGTCAAGCAGGGCGGACATCAACAACAGCTGGAGGTGCAATCCCTATGGAAGGATGGCTGGCGTTTTGTCGCCGACGTGAACCAGCTCACTTCGCTTACTTTCCGGCTAGCCTTTTCGGACACTTACGGCGACGCCATTAATTCTGATATTCGCAGTTCGGTATTCCTTTCCAATAATTTCCGCGGCTTCAGTTTCAACATTGCCAGCCTCAGTGATCGGAGTTTCCTCCAGCTCAGCCCGCCCCAGAGCGTCCTTCTGCGCAGCGCTCCCGAGGCTCGCTTCGGTTCCGTGGAGCAAGCCCCCTGGCAGCAACTCCCAGTTTATTTCTCGTTTGATTCCTTCGTGGGGGCGGTGCACCGCGATGACGAGTTTCTGATTACTCCCTCCTTTGTGACGCGCACCGAATTTGCACCAAAGGTCACTGTTCCCCTCCATTTAGGCGACTGGTTGGGCGTCACCACCTCCGCCACCTTTCGTTCCACCTACTACGGCGATTCTCTGAACTCTGCCACCACCCTCAGTGGCGAATCGATCACGCGCAACACTGGCGAATTTGCCGTGGAACTCCGCCCGCCCACACTGGAGCGCTTCTTCGATCGCCCCCGCACGCACCGCCGCTATAAGCACACCATTGAGCCCTTCCTCACCTATCGCTATGTCACCGGCGTGAACAACTTCGCCGATTTCATCCGCTTCGACAGCGATGCCACTCTCACCGATACCAACGAAATCGAATACGGGTTCACCCAGCACCTTTATGTCAAGAACGGTGACGACCAACCTGTCGATTTTTTTTCCTGGAGCGTCGTTCAGAAGCACTATTTCGATCCCACCTTTGGCGGTGCACTCGTTACCGGCCAGCGCAACGTGTTTCAAGCCCTCGACTCCATCACCCCCTTCGCTTTCGCATCTTCGCCGCGCAATTGGTCACCCATCGTCAGCGATATCCGCTTCACCCCCGGCGGCCGTTACGACCTCGAACAGATCCTCGAGTACGATCCGCAACTCAGCAAGGTCACCACCATCGGCACTCTCCTCAAGATCAAGCCGTACAGCGAATTCTTCTTCACTGTCGCCGACTTTCGTCTGCAAGGCGATCCCATTGTCCAGCCCACTTCGAATCAGATTCGCACCATCGTCGGTTATGGCAATCTCGCCCGAAAGGGCTTTAATTTCTCCACCGGTTTGAGCTATGACTTCGTCGCAGGCACATTGCAGAACCAGTTTGTGCAAGTGAACTACAACGGTGGCTGCTGCGGGCTGGCCCTCGAATACCTCCATCTCAACCTTGGCACCGTCCGCAATGAAAACCAGTTTCGCGTTGCTTTCGTCATCGCTAACATCGGTACCTTTGGCAACTTGCGCCACCAGGAAAAAATATTCTGATGATTTCCGATGCCGCGCTCGCCTTCGCTTCAATTGCCGAAATCGGCAAGCTCTATCGCGCTCGAAAGCTCTCTCCTGTCGAACTCACGCGTTTCCTGTTGGACCGCATCGCCACCTTGAATCCCCGCCTCAACGCCTATTTGACAGTTTGTGACGAGCAGGCCCTTCGGCAGGCTGTTCGCGCCGAATCCGCTTTTGCCCGCAAACGCCGGGGCAAAAACGCGCGGGATCTTGGCCCTCTTTTTGGCATTCCTATCTCTCTGAAGGACAACATCCATACCGCAGGTATCCGCACCACCGCGGGTTCCAAAATCCTTCGCGATTTCGTTCCCCTCCATGACGCTCCGATCGTCACCGCCCTCAAGAAAGCTGGCGCCATTCTCCTCGGCAAGACGAACATGCACGAGTTCGCTTACGGCGTCACCAGCAACAACCCGCATTATGGTCCGGTGCGCAATCCGTGGGATGAAACGCGCATTGCCGGCGGTTCTAGCGGCGGCTCCGCAGCCGCACTCGCCGCTGGCCTCTGTTATGGCAGCATCGGCACGGATACCGGCGGCTCTATCCGCATTCCCTCTTCGCTTTGTGGAATTGTCGGCCTGAAGCCGGGATTGGGACGCATCAACGTGCAAGACGTCGTGCCTCTCTCCCCCACTCTCGATGTTGTGGGCCCGCTCGCCCGTTCAGCCGGGGACGCCGCTCTCCTGTTCAACGTGATTCTAACCATTGGCACGAACAAAGGAAGCCTGATTCCTCGCAAAACTCATTCTTCCCGTGCCCGCCGGGCAAAATTGGGCATCCCCAAACAATTCTTTTTCGATATGGTCAGCCCGGAAGTTCAGCGCGCGTTTGATCGCGCTATCCGCAACCTGAAACAGGCAGGCGCTTCCATAAAGGAAATCTCTCTGCCGCTCTTGGCGGAAACTGAAGACGCCGGCAACCAAATCGCTTGGCCCGAAGCCACCCTCTATCATCAACAAGCCGGATGGTTCCCTGCGCATTCTGCGGACTACGGCGAAGATGTGCGCTCCCGCCTCGAAATGGGCACAAAGGTTTCCGCGTCTGCTTATTTGGAGGCTCTACAAACGCGCGAGAAATTTATCGCTGCGTTTCATCTGGCCCTCAGAGATTCGCGGGTTGACGCGCTCGTCGCCCCCACCACTCCCATCGCCGCTCCGCTTATCGGCGAAGAATCCACTTCAATCAACGGATCCCTTCATCCTACGCGGGCTCTTCTTTTGCGCCTGAACCGTCCCGCGAATCTCGCCGGTGTTCCCGCCATCTCCGTTCCTTGCGGCCGCACCGCGGACCGCCTGCCCATCGGCCTGCAATTCATTGCGGCCGTTAATGATGAACAGCTTCTCCTCGAACTTGCTCGTAACTTCGAGCAATCCTCACCATCCCAATGGCACAGTCACTCTTGACTGTGCTTTTGGGTGGAATCTCTCTCACGGTGATCCCACTTTCGCGTCTCGCGGCAGCGTCGCCACCGCGCCCCTCCATTTCATAATCCGTCCACCAATCAGATATCCCAGTGTGCCGGTCGTCATTCCACCAAAGATGTCGGCAACATAGTGATACCGTCCCCAGATCGTCGATACACACATCAAAACGAAAAACGGCACCATCACCCAGAACAGCCATCGCCGGAATTTCCACGCGCCCCACAATGCCGCTGTGGCACCGGCCACATGTTCCGAAGGAAACGCTGCGCCTCGCACTCTCCCAAAGTGCTCGATAAAATTGATCGTGGCCGTGAACGGCCCGCCAGCCAGCGGCCCCTTCCACGCCCCTGCCAGTGCAAACCACGGACTCTCAATCGGGAAAAACATGGCAATTAGATATCCGCACGCGTATCCCACCATCGAGTAGGTCATCACCGACCAGTACGCCCGCCATTCCCGCCGGTAATACAAGATACCGCCAAGAATCAGCAGGTATGTGAAGTACGTAAGGTAAAAGAACTGCATGCCATCATTTCTCAGCGGCGTGGCAAACTGTTCCAGCCAGATTGTCGGCTGTACGCCGGTCAGCCAATGATCGAAAGCCAACAATTTCGCGTCGTTCCATTCGGGTGTGACCAGCGTCATCAGGTGCGCCAGTTCCTCAAAACAAAACAAGAAGAACAGATGCGGATACCAGTGCCGCCAGAAATGCCACCATTGCGTGCTGAGGGACACGCCAAATCGCGCTTCCTTAGCCGCCGCACGCGCTCCCACCCAGCACAGCGTCAGCACCACCAGCGCTACTCCCGCCTGCACAACCAACAGCTTCAGCGGATGCTGCAGATTCTTCGCGAAGTACGCGATCAGCGCACTCGAAACGCCAAGGTAAGTCAGCGCCACTCGCTCATATGCACCGCTTCCTGCCCATGCCACTTCTGCTTCGCAGCGCAGCCACTTCCGCGTCCGACCAAGAACGGACTCCGCGTCTACCAGAAATACGTCGTCCTGTGTAGCACGTCCCTGCCACGTCGCGGCTACCGCAGTCGGTTCCGTTCTTCCTGTCTTTTTCAAGCTCATGCCCGGCTCTCTCCGCGTCGCATCATTGTCTCGGCGAGCGGCATCTCCTGACCTATGCATTTCTCTACGTGCCAGCGCCGGATCTCCCAGTTGCACTGGTTGGCCACTGCCGCCAGGTCTCTTCCCGGATTCACAACATGGGCGTGTCCCACCGCCGCAAGCATCGGCCGGTCCAGCAACGCATTCCCATAGGCGTGTGAGCTTCGCAGATCGATCTGATGTTCTTGCGCAACGCGTCTAACCGCGCGGAACTTTTCTTCTCCGTACACCGCTTCGTCCAGCAAGCGCCCCGTCCACTTTCCACCTCGTTCTTCCATTCGCGTCGCACACAGAAGCAACTCGCCCCCGATTCCCCGAGCTTCCAATTCGCATTCCATTGCCCGCGCCACCATCCGCGCTAGTGGCTCCGGCATCCCTGTGATCAGCACGATCTTGTGCCCTTGCCGCGCGTGCCAGGCCGCCCGCTCAATCCCTTCCTCGAAAAAAACGATGGCCTCCATTTGCCGTAAAAGCTGATCGCAACGCACTCCGCTCCAATGCCGTTTGTTTCCATTCACCATCGCTGCTATTCCGTGCGGTAACAATCGCAGCGCTTCTTGAACCCAAAGAAGATAGTTGCCGAGCGGAATCGACTCGTTCTGCCGCGCGGCACGGAAAAGGCGCCTCTCCAGCGACGGCTCCGGCGTAAGCGTTCCATCCACGTCGAAAAACGCAGCGACACCCAGCTTCTCCATGCTTTCACCATTCATGCCGCGCCTCCTCGCGTAACTCTCCCGGTGTTCGTCACCCCCAGGTTTCCTGCGAAAAACTTCCAACCCTCCAGCAGCACCGGAAGCCCGCGAACTACGCAAAATGCTCCTGTTGCCCACGCCAGCACGTGCGCGCCGGTGCGAATCGCCGCGTGCGCGTCCACCGTCAGCGGCCCAACCAGCAGCACGGGGCCGCGCGTCAACGCCAATTCCAATCCCAGGTAACAGAAGCACGCGCACTTCATCACCGCGTAAAAGCCGCGGCTCCATCGAGACGCTACGAGCGTGCGTCCCCACCAAGTCTGCAACATAGCGTTCGCGCCCCATCCCGAATGGCCTGCTCTCATCGCCAGCCCACGCAGGAAATCTGTCACCGCCCCGCGTGCGAAAAACAGCATTGGCAGCCACAACGAAACCATCCCCACCACCGCAAAGTAAGTGAAGTACATGTTTTCGATGACGCGATCTCCCAGGATGTCAATCTGTGCGCCCACTGGAGTGGCCATCTTCCGCGTCCGCGCCAGGTGTCCGTCCAACGCGTCCAGCGCGATAGAGGTGACCGTCAGCACCACTGCCAGCAGATTCATCCACGCCCCGTGGCCAAACAGACTCACCGCCGCAAATCCCAGCAGCACTCGCAGCAACGTCACCTTGTTTGGCGTCCAGACCATAGCCACCTGCCCGAAACTCTTCACGCCCAAGCGCAACGCAAGCTCCATGCCAAGTGCGCCATCAATAAGTCGTTCCTCTCCAATACATTGCAGACCTCCCAATGGCCTTAAACCGACTCACCTGCCAGCCTTTCCCATCACTTGTCTTTCTTTCCCTGCCATGTGCCTCGATCCCACTTCTCTGCGTCTAATCCATCTGCGGCGGCCGCGGAACACCGTCCCAAGCGTTGTTTTGTGCGAGAATAGTATTCGGGGCCGCAAGCATTTCCCCACCACGCGCGAGCGATTGCAGCAGCCTGTTTTGGAGATTCCGATGCAACGGACAGTGAGGACTTCTACGAAATGAATGATGTTTCCCTTGCTCTCGCCTTTGTCGCAGGGTTGTTCTCTTTTCTCTCTCCCTGCGTCCTCCCTCTCGTTCCCGGATATATCTCCATGCTTTCCGGGATCGGCGTGGAGCAACTCCGCCAGGGCGAGCAACCCAAAGGCGGCCTCTTCTCTTCCGCGCTCTCTTTCGTTGTGGGCTTCTCTGTCGTATTTATCAGCTTCGGTGCATCCGCCAGCGCTGTCGGCGGTTTTCTACAGCAGCACAAGAATCTGCTTACACCCATCGCAGGGGCCCTGATCCTGCTCTTCGGCCTCCACCTTTTGGGTGGACTCATCAGGATGAACGTGCGCGCTGGAATCATCCTTGGAGTAATCCTTGTGGTGTTGGGTGTTGCCGCTCTCGTTCATGGACGAGGCCCGCTTTTTGCCGGGCTCGGTGCCGTCCATTTCTTCTCACTTTCCATCATTGGTTTCTTCGGCCCGCTGTTGGCGCGCTGGTTAAATCAGGACGTGCGCATTCGCAGTATGGACACCAAACCTGGCATCCTCAGTGGATTCCTTCTCGGCTTTGCCTTTGCCTTCGGCTGGACGCCTTGCATCGGCCCCATTCTTTCTGCTGTGCTCGTGCTTGCTGCCGCCAGCAACACCGTTGCCCGCGGCGTGCTGCTCCTGGCCGTCTATTCCGCGGGACTGGCCGTGCCCTTTTTGCTCACCGCGCTTCTCCTCGGAACCTTCATGCGGTTTTACAAAAATTTCCGAAAATATCTTCACGTAGTTGAATTGTTCAGCGGAGTCTTGCTGCTGTTCATCGGCTTCCTGATTTTTTTCAACAAGCTGACTTGGCTCTCGGGAAAACTCACGTTTCTGAATCGCTTCTCGATGTAATGTTTTTCTAGGTGAATAGCACTCTTATGAAAAAAGTTTTGATTATTGTCGGAACCGTCCTGGCACTCGTCATCCTCACCTACTTTGCCGATAAGGCAACTCGCATAAAGCCACAAGCGATTTCAGTTCCACCCACCAGCCTTCTCGATAAGTCCGAGCCCGACCTGAGTCTTAAGGATCTCGATGGCGAGGCCGTCTCCCTCGCCGATTACAAAGGTAAAGTCGTCTTCCTGAATTTCTGGGCCACCTGGTGCGATCCCTGCCGCGTGGAAATTCCCTGGCTCATTGATATGCAAGCCAAGTACGCCTCGCGTGGCTTCACCGTCGTCGGCGTGGCCATGGACGAGGAAGGCAAGAGTGTCGTTGCTCCCTTTATTGCCAAGGAACGCTTCGACGTCAATGGCCAGCAGCTTCCCATGGGCTATCCCATTCTTATCGGCACGGACGAAGCCGCGGACAAATTTGGCGGCATCCTCGGCTATCCCACAAGCTTCCTGATCTCCCGTGATGGTAAAATTGTTGAAAAGTTTCAAGGCCTGAAAAGTAGCAATGAACTAATGAAAGCCATCGAAGCGCAGCTCTGATCGAATCCACTATGCTTGCTGAACACGATTTCCAGAAAAAAGCCGACACCCTCTTCGACGATTTGAAGAAACGATTGCTGCATCTTGGCGATATCCATGATTTCGACGTTGAAGGCGAGAGCGGCAAGCTGGAAGTCATATTCGAGAAGCCCGACCCCGCCCGATTCGTCATCTCGCCGAACACACCCATCCGCGAAATCTGGGTCTCTGCTCTCTCAACAAGTTTTAAACTTGGCTGGTCGGAAGCCCGCAATGCTTTCATCCTCGAAAAGACGGGCGAAGACCTCTACGGAGTAATGAGCCGCGTAATCTCGCAACAACTCGGTACTCAGGTGACCCTGTGAAATTTCCCTTTGCTGCTCTTCTGGCCGCTCTTTTCCTTCTCTCATCCGCCGCTTTCCCGCAGGTGCCTTCACCCAAGGACGTCGTCGCTCCCACGGCCTTTGCCTCATTCGATCCTGTCGCCCGCGGCATGGCCTTCCAGGCCGCCGTTGTCCTCAAGATTCGCCCTGGCTTCCACGTGAACGCGCGCGAAGTTACGTTCGATTACTTGATCCCCACGGATCTGCGCGCGGATGTTCCCGCCGGCTTCAAATCTGAAAATGTGATTTATCCCAAGGGAACTCTGCAGACCTTCACCTTCTCAAAAGACAAACCATTAAACGTTTACACCGGCACGGTGATTCTGCGCTTGCCGCTCACCGTTTCAAAGGACGCGCCGCTCGGTCCTCAGCGCCTTGCTATGAAACTGCGCTATCAGGCGTGCAGCACGGAAATCTGCCTGCCACCGGTCACCAAGGATGTCGAGTTGACTCTGAACGTCGTGGCATCTTCCGCGACCGTGAAATCCTCAAATCCCGATCTCTTCCCCAAAAACTAACTCTGTAGCACAAGGCGTGTCCGCGAGCCTTGCGGCCTTTTTTCCCTCGTGCACTCAAGAATCCGCTCTACTTCCCAACTTCTGCAATCCCCGCCCGCAACCTCTTCACGACCCGTTCCTGTCCCAGAACCACCATCGTGTCAAACAGCGGCGGCGCCACCGCTTGCCCCACAATCGCCACGCGCGTCGCATTGATGAGCAATCCCGCTTTCACTCCTGCCTCTTCCGCCACCTTTCGAGAAGCGTGATCGCAAGCGTCATGATTCCACTCCGTCAGCGCCGCCAGCGAGTCCGCCAACTTTGCCAGCAAACTCGGCACCTTTTCATCCTTCCAGAATTTCGCTTTCGCCGCCGGATCAATCGTGAACTCGTCGCTGAAAAATGCCCGTGACCAGCTGCTGAAATCCGGAAGCAGCCGGATCCGCGGCCGCAACAAATCCACAGTTCTTGAAAACCACTCGTGCCCCGCCCCCGACGCCCATTCTTCCTTCCACAGCCCATCCTGCTTCAGTTGCGCTTCTACTTCCGGCAGCAACTCCTCAATCGGCAGTTTCTGCAGATACTGCGTGTTGAACCATTCCAGCTTCGCCCGGTCAAATACTCCATTCGTCCGGCTGACCCCTTCCAGCGAGAACCTCTCGATCAAGTCTTTCGTTCGGAGGAACTCTTCATCTCCGCCCGCCGACCAGCCCAGCAGCACCAGGAAATTCCGGAACGCTTCCGGCAGAAATCCTTCTCGCCGGTAGATATTTACATCCGTCGCCCCATGCCTTTTTGACAGCCGTCTCTTGTCCGCCCCCAGAATCAACGGCACATGCGCGAACACCGGCGGCTCCACTCCCAGCGCGCGGTACAGCAGCACCTGCTTCGGCGTATTGGAGATGTGGTCGGCGCCGCGAATCACGTGTGTGATGCGCATGTCGATGTCGTCCGCCACCACGCTCATCTGGTACATCGCCTGTCCAAATTCTTCGCCGTCTTTCCCGGAGCGTAGCAACACAAAATCCTCGATATCGTCGTTAGAGAACTCCGTCTCGCCGAACACCGCGTCAAAAAACTTCGTCGTCCCTCCCGTGGGCACCTTGAATCGCAGCGCCGGCTTCGTGTCCGGCGATGATGGCTTGCCATCGCGGCACGTGCACCGCACCACCTTGCGCACTTTCACGCCCTCCACGCCTTCTTCCGCGTGGTCTCCGCCCGCGTACCGCTCTGCCGGGCAGTAGCACAGGAACGCATGCCCATTCGCCAGGCATTTCTTGGCCATTTCGCGGTACAGCGCCGTCCGCTGCGATTGGTAGTACGGCCCTTCATCCCAATCCACGCCCAGGCATTTCAGGCCGTCAATGATGCCCGTTACCAACTCCGGCTTGTTTCGCTCCGCATCCGTATCTTCGATCCGCAGAATCATCGTCCCGCGCTCTTTGCGTGCAAACAGCCAGTTAAACAGCGCCGTCCGCGCTCCGCCCACGTGCAAATATCCCGTCGGCGAAGGCGCAAACCGCACCCGCACACTGCCTTTTGTCGTTCCGCTCGCGTCTGTCATGGTAGGTTGCTTCTCGCTCTCTTCTCGCAAAAGTTCAGTCTACCGGAACCACCCGGGGCCGTCCAACGCGTCGAGCCCAGGTCCCCGCGCTAGCGTGTTCCTTGTTTACAGCAGGCCCGGCCTCTACCTCCGTGCCCCACCCCCTACTACCTCTTTCGCCACCAGTACCTCCGTACCCTCCCTGCTCCTTTTCCCACTGCCTCATAATCGCAAGTGATTCGTTTTGTGTGCAGTTAGGCTCATCGGTGACGGCCAGTAGGGGTGTTTACTCGGGATGCGGTTCGTTCTTAGTGTCTCCCGGCGCAAGCCCCTGATTCTTCGCTAATTTCGTCCGCCTTTGCAGCCTTCGCACAACAGGTGGCGCCTTTAGGCCCGTTGATGGTTCAAAGCATCATTGCGCTTAGTTTCCTGATCGGAACTCTCCTCGTCGGAGTGTTCTTCGCCTACGTCTATTCCCTCAAGCGTCAGCAATATCTTCTTTACTGGACCGCCGCCTGGGTTTTCTACGGCCTTCACTATCTTTGCCCCGGTCTCTCTCCCTGGATCGGTGAACACGCCCTCCTCACCTCTCTCAATCACGCTCTTTTCGGATTTGCCGGCATTTGCTTCTTTCTCGGCACGCAACTCTATACCCGCAAGCAACTCTGGACCATTCCCGCCATCGTCGCCGCCATCATTCTCGCGGCTTGGTCCTCCGCCGATGCGTTTCAGATGTTGCCGCTTTCTTCCTTTGTGCCCTCCTCGCTCATTTATGTCTACGTCGGCTTCCTCTTCTGGCGCGAAAGCCAACATCACGAAACTCTTGTGGATCGCTTTCTCAGCGCTTCGTTCATCGCATGGGGCCTCGTCTTTCTTGCCTTTCACATTCTTCATTTCACTCCTGAATTCCTCGGCCAGACTGCAAGGACCATATCGGCGGTTCCTACCGCCTTTGTTTCCATGCTCCTGATCATGGCCGTTTATGAGGAGGAGAAGCGCCGTGTTGAGCGCAACATGCTCGCCCTCTCCAATCTCAATCTCGCTACCTCCAGCTTTGTCGGCGGCGAAATCCAGCGCATGCTCGCTCAGGCTCTCGATCGGGTTCTCGGCGTTGTTCGCCTTCCCGCTGGCGCACTTTTCCTTCACCACGGCGACCCCAACGGGCCCACTTCCGTCGTCTCCGCGGGCATTCCCGATGAATTCTGTCGCATCGCTCAGGAACAGGGACTCGACGATTATCTCGTCGGCCTCGTCTCTCGCCTTGGCGGTCTGCTCGGCTTCCGCGATCTTCGCGACGACAACCTCACGGCCCTCGAAAAAGACGAGCCCATCCGCCATTTCCGGGAACTTGCTCTCAAGCACGGCTTGCGCAGCATCGTCGTCATCAGCCTGCAAGCCAAGGAACAAGCTTTCGGCCTCCTGCTCCTCGGCACGCCCGACAATCGCCGTTTCACCTCCGCCGAGTTGCGCTTGCTTCTTGCTCTCGGCCACCAGATCGGCATGGCCGTCGAAAACAGCTACCTCATTCAGCAGACCTCGCGACGCTCCGAAGAGCTTCACGTTTTGAACGAAATCGGTCGCGCTCTCAGCTCCACCCTCAATCAGGAAGATCTTCTCCGCAAAATCTGGGAGGAGTTGCGCCGCCTGTTCGATGTGGAAAATCTCTACCTCGCAACCCCCGATACCCTGCGCGATGCTATTCAGTTTGAGTTGGAAATGATCGAAGGCGTGCGCATGCCCAAGCGCTCGCGCCCCGCAGGGAATCACATCACCGAGTACATCCTGCGCACCCGCCAGCCGGTTCTCATCCGCGAAAACTTCGTCACCGAAATACGCAAACTCGGCGTGGATCCTCTGCGCACTGCGGGCTCGTTCTGTGGTGTCCCTCTCGTCGCCTACGATCACGCTATCGGCGCACTCTGCATCTTCTCCGATCAGGACCGCGCTTTCGACGAAGGCCACCTGGAGCTTCTCCGCGTCCTCGCCAGCGAAGCCAGTATCGCCATTGAAAACGCCCGCCTCTTCCAGGAAGAACGCACCAAGGCGCGCCACCTCAACCTCTTGAATCTTATCTCGCGTGACGCCATCGCCACGCTCAACCCCGATGAAGTGCTCGCTAAAATTACCGAGCAGCTTGAAAACGGCCTCACCTACGACCACATGGGCATCGCCATTCTTGATTACACCACGCGCGAGCTCCATATCCAGGCCGAAGGCGGCAAACGCCGTGGCGCCATGGGACTCCGCCTTCCACTCGACACCGGCCTTATCGGCCAGGTCGCGCGCACCGGGAAAATCGCCATTTTCCGCTCCCTCCCGAGTTCACAGAACGGCCCCAAGCCCGTCCTCGCCGATACGCTTACCTCGATGGCTCTGCCCATCTTTTATGCCGATCACCTTCACGGCGTCCTCTACGTCGAAACCGTTGACCGCGTTGATTTCTCCGAGGAAGAATCCCTGCTCCTCAGCACCCTCGCCGACTTGATTTCCGGCGCCCTCCACAACGCCCTCACGTTCCAAAAGGCCCAGGAACAGGCCATCACGGACGGCCTCACCGGCGTCAAGACTCATCGCTTTTTTATGGAAGCTCTCTCTTCCGAATGGAAGCGCTCTTCCCGCGCCGGACGTTCCTTTGCCCTCGTCCTGATGGACCTCGACCGCTTCAAGTTCGTCAACGATTTCTACGGTCACCTGGAAGGCGACCTCGTTCTTCAGCGTGTTGGCCAAATCCTGGAGAGCAACTGTCGCCGCTCCGATGTCGTGGCCCGCTACGGTGGCGACGAATTCGTCATCCTCATGCCGGAAACCACCATGGAGCAGGCTCGCCAGCTTGCCTCCAAATTGCGCGGCTGGGTTTCCGCCGATCCGCTGCTTCGCGAAAAGAACATCACCGCCAGCTTCGGTATCGCTTGCTATCCGCTCCACGGCTCCACCCCTCAGGAACTCATCCAGGTCGCGGATGCCTCCATGTATCTTTCCAAGCATCAGGGCGGCAACACCGTTTCCACGGCCGATCACGTGGACCCCAAGGAAGCGCGCCGCTGGAAGCGCGATGTCCTGGAAGCCTATCTCGGCGTTACCCTCAAGCGTCTTTTCGCCACCGGCCCCGATTCCTTCAACGAAATCTACCAGCGCCTTCGCCAGTTCACCGAATCTCTGCCGTCCGGCGAATCTGCCACTTCTTCTCTCGCGGACGGCCCGACTTCACTTCCGCAGTCCATTCTCGATACCGTCACATCGCTCGCCTACGCCATTGATGCCAAGGATCAATACACCCAGGGCCATTCACAAAAAGTCTCCGCGTACGCCGCGCTGCTCGCCGAATCGCTCGGCATGTCCGAGGCCGAAGTCGAGGAGATGCGTCTTGCCGCCATTCTCCACGATGTCGGAAAAGTCGGTATTCCAGAAGCCATCCTGAACAAGAGTGGCCCGCTCAATCCCGATGAATGGGACACCATGAAGACCCACGTGAATTTCGGAGCGAAACTGCTCGAACCCCTGGCTCCTCTCGCGCGCATCCGCCTCATGGTCCTACACCACCACGAATTCTTCGATGGTTCCGGCTACCCCAACGGACTCTCCGGCGAAAGCATCCCTATCGGCGCGCGCATCATCACCATCGCCGATTCTTACGACACCATCACAAGTGACCGCAGTTACAAAAAAGGCCGCACCGCCGAGGAGGCCCTCTCCGAACTCGAACGCTGCGCCGGCTCACAATTCGATCCTCACCTCATTGCTGCCTTTGTCCGCGCCATGCGCCTCCTCCCCAACCCCATCATCGAAGCTGCCTCTCTCCTTTCCCGCAATCCGTAACCTGCCCTTGAAGCAGCGGGCGAGTCTCTGAAGTCCTCGACCACGTACGACGACATGGTGCGGGTCGCCAGCGCGAATTGCGGCAGTGTAGCTGGTCAAACGTTTACGTATGATCCATTCGGCAACATCAACAAGACAGGCAGTCCCAACAGCTTCTCACCGGTTTACACCAACACGAGGAACCGTATTTACACCGTTGGGAGCACTACGGCCCAGTACGACAACAATGGCAACGTCTTGAATGATGGGGTACACACGTACTCTTGGGACGCGGACGGGAATTCCATCACCGTGGACGCCGTGGGCGCGACGTTTGATGCGCTGGATCGCATGGTCGAGCAGAATCGCTCTAGCGTGTACACCGAGCTCGTTTATTCCGCCACCGGTGGTAAGCTGGCTCTGATGACCGGTCAGACACTCAAAAACGCCTTCGTCAATCTTCCCGGCAAAGCCACGGCCGTTTACACGAGCAGTGGTTTGGATCATTACAGGCATGCCGACTGGCTGGGCAGCGCTCGGTTGACTTCCTCTCCGTTGCAGACAGTTCTTTCTACCACCGCGTACGCACCCTTTGGCGAAACCTACGCGCCGTCTGGCACTGCCGATCCGTCCTTCACCGGGCAGAATTCCGACACTGTCACGGGAGATTATGACTTCCCTGCCCGCGAATACAGCACGCAGGGCCGTTGGCCCTCGCCTGATCCGGCAGGTCTTGGTGCGGCGATGCCTGGGAATCCGCAGTCATGGAACCGATACGCTTATGCGCTGAATAACCCGCTTTCCATCGTCGACCCAACAGGCAGGTGCGGGGAGGACCCGGGTTCCGGAGAACCATCGGCGACGACAGAGAATGGGGACGATAGCTGTGGCGGTGATGGCCCAGGAAACCCAGATCCTCCTCCTCAATATGACGCCTCCATAACTGCGCAACAATCTTATGATCAATATGGAAATCCCTGCCAATGCGTACTCGCCACCATCAATGGTAAGCAAGTATTAATCCCCACCGGATCTATGATTGGCCCGTACGGCTTCATGAGCAGCTCCGCCGACGAACTCAATCAGGGGGAACGCGACTATGCAACAAATGTGGATTACTTGTTCTGGGCCAATTACTACAGCAAGCAAGACGGGCCTGTCCCGGGTGACCCCTGCTATTTCTCCAATGGCAAGGGCGGCGCCACCCTGGGTCCTCAACAAGATCCCACATCTTGCACGGCCGCAAACGGATTCTGGGTGCCTCCGGGCTGGAAACTAGGAATAAACAACGACGGCTCCTTTACGAGGATTCAGCCCCAGCCCGCCAGTTGGATAACAAATGGTTGCATGATGGTCAAGGGCTACGGGGTGGGCTTTGCTGGCGTTAGGGGCGGAATCATGATTGGTGCCCTTGAGGACTTTGCCATCTTCTCGAATCCATACGTAACCGGGACATTTATAGTACTCACTGTTGGAGCTTACTTGGTGTGCTGACATGAGAATGTTTCGCAATCCACTCAGAGCGGACGTAGCCCAGGAGCCGGACTTTTTTCAAAAACCGCTCCGCCACTCACGCGTCTTCAGAAACGCCCTCATCGAAACGGCGTTTGTTGTTGGTTTCGGTGTCCTAATTCTCGCCACCTACTGGCAAGATCTGGCCATGCTTCCCCTGTTCTTTGCTGTCGTCGCATTGCTAGTTGTGGCGTCGACGGTGCTCGTCACATTCAAGAACCATAAAAAGCTTTCAGAGACCTTGAGGGACGGCGCGCCAGAAGAGGTGAAGCGGGAGTCACTGAGCCTCGCCGCCGCCCAGGCAGAGCGCGGCCCCATGGCCGTTCGCACTGTCGCACTCTTCTTCCTGATGGCTCTTTTCTATGCTCTTTCCCGCCTTGACGGTGGAACATGGTTTGGCCGGCTACGGGACTACCTCCAGAATCGCTGATCGACGAGCCGTGGCGGGCAGCCGACAGGCATGTGTGAAATCGTGGATAACGGGTGGAGCACTCTGCGATGGCCAGCAAGACGTGGGTGCCGCATCCTTGTGGGTTTCAAGGGTGATGCGGATTTTGACTTTTCTGATTCCCTAGCTGGCGGGTGGCGTAGCCTTCGCATGGTGGTAAACGATGGGTGCCGCACCCTTTGGGTTTGGTTTATAAAGGGTGCGGGTTTTGACGTTTCCGGCTGTTCCC
>Ga0209517_10003528_pt1 | contig 21158 bp, 16 predicted proteins | sample PeaSoiMetSII2010_FD_187695 | JGI IMG/M metagenome (GOLD analysis project Ga0209517, IMG submission 187695) | Peat soil microbial communities from Weissenstadt, Germany - SII-2010 (SPAdes) (version 2) | ecosystem: Environmental > Terrestrial > Soil > Wetlands > Peat | place: Germany...
AACCCCAATTACAAAGCTTTGCCCGCCAGTTTTCGACTTGATACAAGCATTGGCCTCAAGATGGGAAATGAATTCCTTGTTCAGGAACTTTATCCTGATGAAGGCAAACTGATCGGAAAGCCGGGGGCTGGGGTGTGGAAATATGGGGATGAGATTGAACTCGAACTGGATGGCACGAGTGCGACCTCTCTGCAGCTGATTCCCGTGACAAAATCGATGAATGAGATTTGCGTTTTTGGAGCGGCAAAAGGTGCGAAACCCGCAAGTGCAATGATCGAAAACGGAGTGGTGCAATTGATGAACGTTGCGGGTGAACCTGGCACACAACAAGTCGTTGGTGTTTTTCTCCAAGATGAGAACCCACTGAAAGGGATGACAGTTAACGGCAAGCCAGTTACTTATAGCCAGAATGGGAGATACGCTTCGGCTAAAGTTAAGTTTGCAGGAACTATTTTTGCCCATTCCCAGGAGGTAGCACTGAAGAGCGACCCGAATGCCTCGCTGACTGGATCCATTGTCATCCCGGATCGAATCATGCAACAACTTTCCCAGCGCCGCGGGTTATGGCCCATACCCTGGACGAAGGAAGACTTCGAGACAACATGGCTTGCCCCCGAGCGACTCCTTCTGTTTGTTCAATTTGCGGAGCCCGATCAGAAAATAAACGTAAAAATGTTGCTCGATGGCTCTCCGCTCGAACTCAAACGTGCCTATGCTTCTGTGCGGGAGTATCCTCCTTCGTTCGTTGGTTTTTATGCGGATGTGTCCTTGCTCAAGCCAAACACGATTCACACGATCCAAATATCGTTGCCCAAGCTCCAGTCAGGGCGTTTCAAGGGGGTTTTCTTTGACAACGTGGAGCCAGAGTACACCGATCAACTTGCGCCGTGAGCGAAGGAACTGATTCTGCCGGATTTAAGACTAGAAGCTGTTGCACAACCCATTTTCGCCTCAATAGAATCAATAACTTAGCGAGGTTATGCAATACGCTCTAGTGTGCTTTTGGCATGGACTGTCTGGTGCTTTCGAATTAATCCGCTCTTAGGTAGCTCGGACGGTTCTGCCGAGATTCAGCGGTTCAGATTCTACATGTGACTCAGCAGAGGCTATTTACAGAAAGCAGATTCTCGCGCTATACCATAGCTCTGTCAGAACTCGACGTTTCAAGTCACAGGTTTGTCTTTAAGCAAAAACCAGCTCTCAGCGCATCGCGCGCGCGAAGAAGCGCAGGGAATCTCGAAGGTGAGCTTGCCAGTACTCCCAAGTGTGTCCTCCTTGGAATTCCTCGTACCAATGTGGGACGTTTCCATGTGATAGATCCCGGTGAAGAGATCGGTTTTGCTCTATGAACTTGTCAGCCGTCCCGCAATCAAAGCGAACCGGAGGCAGCTTGCCACGGTGGCCAATTAACCAGTGGGCGACGGAACGTTCTTCCGGGACGCATGGGAGCAGGTCCTCTTCACCAGAAGTAAGCAATGCCTCGAACTGGTCCATGTGCGTCAAACTGGAATGCGCCGATACGGCACGAAACCGGTGCGCGTACTTCGCGCCCAGTCGAAGAGCGCCAAATCCTCCCATCGACGAGCCGCATACGAACAGAGGCGAATCTGGGCCGAGTTGCGGAAGCGCCTCTCGGAGGGAATCTGGCGCGTCGTCCACGATCCAGCGTTCATAGTCGGCCCTGCGTTGTGGAAGGTATCCAGTACCCTCGCGTCGTAGGCCGTCGGACGGCATGGCCAAAACCATGGGAGGAATCTCGCCCGCCAAGATCATTTCGAGAGCCGTGTGATGCGCTCCGCCCTTAAGAGCCCACGCCCAGTGGCTGCAGTAGACACCGTGGAGCAGCAGTACGAGGGGCATCCCACGTTCTGTGGCCGTAGGGGGTACGAACAGGCATACATCACCGCGGCCTCGCAGAGCTGGACTTTGAAACGTGAGAAACCGCAAGTGATCGCGTTCGAAGCGAGGATCCGAGAACTCCAATTTGCCAAAGCGATTCACTTGAACCTCACAGAATCAGCACGCCCTTGGTGTTCAGTCCTTTGAGCATGTCGTCGAATGCACGCGGGAGATCATCGAGGCGGTAAGTACGCGTGACTAGCTCATCTAGAAGCAGAGCCCCCTTCTGATAAAGAGACATCAGCACTGGAAAGTCGACGTTCGGATTGCACATGCCGTAGCGTGGATTGATGTAGATCTTGTCCCATTCGAACAGCCGCATGTTTATGGTGAGTTCCTCCTCGATTCCGCTCGCCTGTACAGCCGTTCCTGCATTGCGAATCATCGCCAGCGGAGCGGCGCCGAGAGAAGGCACTGCTGTGGCTTCGAAGGCGTAGTCGGCGCCACGGCCACCGGTGAGCAGTTTCACCTTTTCAGCCGCTTTCGACAGTCCCGCATCCTCTCGATCGGCCAGGATCGTGTCCGTGGCGCCGAATTTCAGTGCGGATTCAAGCTTATACGGGTTCACATCCACCGCGATAATCGGATGTGCTCCGACAATGCGGGCTGCCTGGATAATATTCAGACCCACTGCCCCGTGCCTGTCACAACGACACTTGATCCCGGCGTAACCTTCGCAGCTTTCACAACGGAGCCATAACCCGTCATCACGCAGCAGCCGATAATGGAAGCTGCCACAAACGCGATGCCAGGCTCTAGAGGAGTGACCGCAGCCCCGGCAACCAAAGCGTGTGTCGACATGGTACCTATGTAAAACGCGCGCTCGATGTGCTCCTTCCGATAGAGGGAACTGCCATGCGATGGACGGCGCCGGTTCTCACAGATGCTGAGATTGCCGCGCAGGCATTGAAAGCACTCGCCACAGGCTGTGGCCCAATTGAGAAGTACGCGATCACCCGCGCCCACGTGTGTGACACCTGGCCCGGTGCTGAGCACCACGCCGGCACCTTCATGTCCGAGGATCCGGCGTACGCCTCTTGAGAGATAGATGTAATCGGTGTGGCAGACTCCTGCCGCCTTGATTTCGACGAGCACTTCCCCGGGCCCGGGATTATTGACCTCAATATCATCGATGAAGAAGTTCCCGCACCCGTCAGTGATCGCTGCCCGTGCGTGAATGCAGCTCAAGGTCGTCCTTCGGTTGGTCGAAAGTGCCCGTCCGGCCCGAATTCGATCCGGACCTGGCCAAAGCGTTCCCGGAACGGCCTGATGGGATCATTGCCAAAGAATTTCGGCCACCATTGGTTCTGTCGATCACGAAAGACCATATTATGGCCGCCGTCCGGAACGGCCAAATACCAATCGGTATACGGACCGTAGGTTTTTTCAGAGCTGGCGGCCATACAGTCGTACACTTTTCGCTTCTCAGGATCGCCAGGCAATTCGCATTCGGCATCGCTAAGCAAACGGCAAACCAAGCCAAGGGGTGTCGAGTTCTTTAGGTCCTGCGATTTGCGGATTCGGATTCCTTTGTTGGTCTTCCACCAGTTTGGCCATCCGGTTGTTCCTGTCAGGTAATACATGTCGTCAGATCCGATATCAATTGAGGGATCACGAAGCGGGAAGCCGAAAACTGACGCAATGCTTGGCAGGGCGGGCCTGCTGTTCTGGGAGAGACCTAAATCGGCAATCAATGCCATGGGACTAAGAGTCGGAGTCCTCGGGACATTTCATGATCCCCCTTTGGGTTCATTTGAGCCAATGTGCGTGCCACCTAGCGGCGGAAAACAAGTGGATTCAGTTCACCCGCCGCGAGATCTCCTGACTTCAAGCCCGGCATCCACCTTTCAAGGTCGCGCTGCCGGTTGAAGTTGTCCGGCTCTGTCACTCTGGCCCCATCGGCGTACCAAATCATCGTCATCACTTCGCGCGTGCGCTCCGTGGTATTAGCGGGCGCACCATGGAGAGTCCAACCATAGTGGAATGTTGCATCACCCGCACTCATTGCGACTCCGGGGGCAATTCTGTAGCCGCGATTTTGAATGTACTCCTCGAACTTTTGCTCTGAGTCGTCGCTGATCGGCATGTCACCGAGGTAGCCGTCCCGGTGGGATCCCGAGGCAAACCGCATGGTGCCCATGGCGGGGGATGCATCTACCAGCGGCATCCACATTGTTATGGTGTTGTCGGTGTCCAGGGGCCAGTAGTGCTGGTCCTGATGCCACGGTGTGATCCCCCCACCCGGCTCCTTAAGCAAAGCCTGATCATGATAGACGCGGACGCCCTCCACGCTGAGCAGATCTGCCGCGATTCTGGCAAATCGGCCCGCCAGGACAAATCGTCGCACTCCTTCATCCTTCGGCCACAAATTCATACCCTTCAGAAATGCTTTACCGTATGTGTCTCGATTCTCGAGGGGAGTCCGTTCCGCCCCGAATTGCTCTCGGGCTGCGAGGATGACACTGCGGTAGGCCGCCACTTCTTCCGAAGAGGCGATGCGCCGCAGAAGTATGTGCCCGTTGCGTTGAAATTCAGCTACCTGCTCCGGCGAGACTTCAAAACTAGCAGCAAGTTCTGGCAGTATCGTGGCGCTCATTTGCTTATCTTCCCTCCGCTAAACACTTCCGTTCCCGGCCCGGCTTCAACTTGGTAGATCTCAGGACACACTTGGGTCGTGCAGTGATAGGCGGCTAGAACGGCGGCGCGGAAGGGTTCCGTAAGTGCAGCATCCACTAGGGCGACCATGCAACCTCCGAATCCCGCTCCCGCTTGCCGCGCACCGATCACTCCCGGCGCGGCCAGCATCGCATCCATCATGGCCACCATCGCCGGCGAGCAGATATCGTAAAGGTCCCTCGCGCCAGCGAACGAATCCGCGAAGAGTCGGGCCACGGCCGACCGGTCGCCCGCTGTGAGTGCTTGGGCCAGTGACTCGGCCCGCGCGCTCTCGGCGACGATGAATTCGCATCGCCTCGCAACCCCCTCCGGAAGTTCGTGCCGTCTCGCCGCCAGCATCTCCGACGTAACATCTCGCAGAGCGCTCACGCCCAACATGGTGGCGCCCTGCTCGCACTCAGCCCTTCGCTGTGCGTATTCGCCGCCCGACAGCCTGCGTTGGCTCATCGTGTTGCACACGACGACCTGAAACCCATCGGGCAGCCACACTGCGCGCGTCGATAGGTCGCGGCAGTCGAGAAGCAAGGCACATCCTTCGCGCCCCAGGCAGGACGAATACTGGTCCAGAATCCCGCATTTTACGCCGACGAATTCGTTCTCGGCTTTCTGGCACAGCAACGCCTTACGTTCAGGTGTTATGCTCCAGCCGCCTAATCCTTCGAACACCGTGGCCAGGGCACACTCCAACGCCGCCGACGAACTCAACCCAGTCTCCACCGGAACAGTGCTATGGATGATCGCGTCGCAACCGGTCAACGACAACCCCTCGTTTTGCAGGGTCGTGGCGACGCCCCGCACATAGTTGCGCCACCTTGATTCGGAGACCTTATGGATGTCATTCAGTCGGAACTCGTCCTCTGCCTGAAGGTTCATCGAATAAACGCGTATGATCCCGTCGTTCCTGGGCCGGGCGGCGATCCACGTGTCTCTGCTGATCGGCAGGGTGAGCACGAAGCCCAGGTTGTAGTCGGTGTGGCTGCCCATCAAATCGACGCGTCCCGGCGCGCGGGTCCACAGTTCGGGCTCACTGGCGAATCTCTCCCGGAAACAAGCGACAACGCCCTTTGCGCGCGCCTGCGAATCCGCCGCTCGGTCAGCCTGTTGTCTGGTCGAAAACATCGAGCATAGCCTCCACGTTCCGAGCGGGAATGTCGGACTGCATTCGGTGCGAAGGTCCGAGCAGCAGCCCCGTCCCTTCCGGCGCTAGCGCACGTGCGCACGCAACAGTTGCGGCGCGCACTTCCTCCACGGTGCCACTCGGCAGTACTCCCTGCGTCGAAACTCCGCCGTAGAAACTCAGCTTCGCCCCATATTCTCTCTGGAGCCAGGTGTGGTCCAGCACCTCCGGCTGCACTGGATTCAGCGTCGTCAGCCCGATCTCAACCAGGTCCGGCAGGATCGCCCGGATATCGCCGTCGGAGTGCAGAATTACCGGAAGCCGCGCATCCACAAAAACCGCAAACAGCTTCGCGAGTCGGGGTTTGATCAGTCTTCGCCACAACCGTGGGGAGAACAGCATAGCGCGCTGCGCGCCGTAGTCGTCACCGAAATACCCGCCGGCGACACCGGCCCCGACGAATCTCCTAGAGAGGCTTACCTGAATTTCCGTGATGCGGTCCAGAAGCTCCTCGACCCATTTGGTGCGTTCCATCATGTCCATTAGCAGGGCATCAAATCCGCGCAGCGACCAAGCTCGCTCAAAGAGACACATTCCGAGGTTTGGCACAATGAAGGACTTTGCGCCATCGCGAAGAATAGTTTGCTCTGCCGTGGTGAGAATCGCGCCATCGTTCGGATCGGGCCATGGATAGTGATCCAGGTCGAGCGAGTCTTTCAGAGGGGAAAAGGCATGCCAGTAGCCCTCTGTGCGGGTGTCCCACCCCGCGCCCCACCAGTCAAATTCGATGGAACCATCCGCATTCGTGCGGCGAGAGTGGTCTATGTCCACTCGCAGTAAGTGATTCCCTAGACGTTCCGGTAGTTCTGTCTCGGCGATTCCGAAATGCTCGGAGAGCAAACGTCCCATCGACCGTGTGTAGTTGAATTGTGTAGGGAGCCGGTCAACCGGCTCACGCCTCAGAGCACGGAGCATGCGTTCCTTCTTCGACAACTTATCCGGCGCGCCTCCACGTTCAGAAGCTATAGCTGGATGCATCGAATGTGGTCCGGTGCTGAGTCATAATTTCTTCCATCAGTTTCGTTTCATGGGCTGCCAATGAATCGAGTCCTCTCTCTATTTGATGGAGCAGGCCCTGTCGACTCGCCAATGACAAGCTGGAGAGGGATCAAGTGTTCCTCTCCTTGCGGTTCGCGGGTGGAAGAGAGCTTGTGCAGACAATCCACCGCGACGCGACCCACTTGGTCGGCATGTATATCGATTGTCGTCAGCGAAGGTGTGAAGTACTCGGCCAGAAAGGTCTTATCAAATCCAATCACGGACATATCTTGGGGTATCCGCAGACCGCTTCGAGAAAAAGCCTTGCTCAAACCGAAGGCGGTTAAATCGTTCATCGCGATGACGGCGGTGGGACGCTTCGACAGTCTCGCGATTTTCAGCCCTGCAGCTAAGCCGCCTTCAACGCTTTGATTACCAGAGATAATTGGTCCAGGCTCCAATCCAACTTTCCGCATAGACTCGAGATAGGCCGTTTGCCGTGCGTTAATGCTCTTGAGGGACTGGCCTCCGACAAACGCGATGCGGCGATGACCAAGCCCGTGGAGGTGTTCCACGGCCTGATAAAGACCTGCGGAATAGTCAAACTTGATAGTACTGATGTTGTCCGCCGCGGAATCAACGTCGAGGAGAGTCACAGCGATATTCCGGCCTACTAGCTCCCGGAACAAGGTGGGGCTCATCTCCGATGTCATGATGGCAACTCCCCGCACATTCTGTTCGAGCATCCGTTCTGTGGCGCGTGTCATGAGGCGCGGGTTGTAATTCGTGTCGCTGACAATGACCTCGTACCCCCAGCGGCGCGCGCGGGCCTCAAAGGATCGGATCACTTCGGGGAAAAAAGGATTTTGGATGTCAGAGACAATAATCCCCAGGGTACGGCTTTGCCGCCGAGCGAGGTTTCGGGCATGAATATTGGGATGATACTTCAGCTTCTTGGCAGCCGCTAAGACACGCCGCCGCGTCTCAGCGGAGACGCGACGTGGGGAGTTCAGACCTTGCGAAACTGTCGCTGTCGATGTCCCTGCCAAGCGTGCAACGTCGTGGATCGTGACGACCATTGGTCCTTTCCGCCTTTAGGTAAAGTTCCTTCTGCTCGACACGAGCAGCACCAGCCCGGCTATGTACAAAGCGAACATCAGCACGAGTAGCAATATACTTCGCCGTGGGGCACCTTTGAACTCGTGCCACACGAACACACCCCAAACGGCAGCCACCAACGGGTTCGCCTGGCCGATAGCCATCGCGATCGCGATGCCCACCTGGCTGGCCGCCGTCCACGTCAACGCAGTGCCGAGCGTCCAAACCGCCCCAGCCGAAAAGCCTGCCGCGTGCTGGGCGACGGTGCCCTTCCAATACCCGGCAGCGCATGTCGGTGAGCCCTCGAGTGGGTGGCGCATGAAGTAGTAAAGGATGGGAAATGTGCTGGCGAGCGCCGCGGACGTAAACAGGAGCGTGATCCCGTATGGGCCTAGCTGAGGCTTGGCCGAAAGCGCCTTACCAACCACGGGCCCGACGGTTGAGATGAGGACACCTGCCAATAGGCACACAATAAGCCCTTTGCGTGACCCTTGCTTGCGCTCCGCAGCCGCGCTGCTGTAGGCGAGAGAATTCACAATCACTGCTGCCAAGACGAAGGCCACTCCGGCGGCGAGCAGCGTCGGATTACCCCGGGGCATCACCAGATACCCGCCAATCGTGCTCAGAACCAGAGACAAGCCGATTGCTAATGGAAATGCCACGGCCATTCCAACCAAGGCGATACCATTGACGAGTAGAACATTCGCCATGTTCCAGATCACTCCAGAAAGGAGTGCTAGTACTATCGCACTTCGATCAGCTGCCGCCAAGTTTGCCCAACAGGTCGGTGGCCCAAAGAGCGTGCCAAGAGTAGCGGCAATCAAAGCGCCCGCGGCGAAGATCCCTATCGCGAAGTCATAATAGAACAATTCGAAGCGCCAGTTGGTGGTCAGCTTCTGAATGCTGGGCCATGACCCCCAGCAGATCATGCCACCGAGCATCATCAGCAGTGCGGCAACGAACGATTCTGGAATAAACATCGCTTGCCTCACTCACCCCACGGGGGAAACGTTCCCATTTGCGGACCACCTTGCGACACTGCGTAGTAAGTTGTCCGCCTCCTCCTCCGAGGAAGCCTGCGTGCAGAGGAACAACCCTTTTGGGGAAAGCTCAGCCAGGAGTGGCTCGATCTCCTCAGGCTTTGCGAGCAGGTACAGCCGTTTGCCTTTCTCCTGGATCTTCTTGTATAGGGGAATGTACTGAGGCGAGAATGTTGGTGCGCAACCCGCGCCCGGCGTGAACTCGATCATGTCGATCTCGTCAATCGACAGCAGCACCGGCAATTGAGCCCTCATCGCCTGCGGCCCGTCGAGGTGGTACGTACAATATTCGCACCAGTTTCCCTCGCGTTTGATTTCCTCGCCAAAGAAGCCGCGGAACATTTGCGGCGAGAGAACGGTCGACAGATCACATGCTACCTGTGCATGTCGACTGGGCGCCCAGAGACTCATCCACGCCAGGATGCCCGCGCCGCCGTTTGCCTCGGACCCCATCACGTAGAGTTGCTCGTGCAAGTCAATCCAGGCGTCCGTGAGAACCGTGATCGCCTGCCTCACCGCTTCTTGGTTATCCATCAGGTCGAGGCAGAGCTTGTCCATGCCGCGCATCAGCGACAGCACGTCCCCTGCACTTCCCACTTCTGGGTACCCGATGAAATATCGCCCTTCGCAGCGTTCGATAAGGCAGCGGTTGATGGCCAGAATCTGCTGCCAGTAGGGGTTCGTGGCCTGGTCGAACTGCCACTTCCATGAACCCCAGTCCGAGATCACCTCGGGGTACCAGACGCTCTTGCTATTGAACACCGCCGGACTTCCAAAAAAGGCAGCCAGCGGCATGGCGCCCCAGTTCACGTATGTCGCAGGGATTGCTTCCCCGCCGAAATAGGTGTTCTCGAACCACGTCGTTAGCCTGCGGTAGTTTGCGTCCGGGTCGGTCCACCACTTCGTTATGGAATCCTGGTCATCATCCGGGATCGACTCCAGACCGCCCAGCCATGGCCCCCATTGTAATTCCGGAAACGCCGGCAGCTTAGAAGTCTTCCGCGGGGCGAACACGGCGATGCAGCATCTGTCGATTACCTCGTTCTGCCAGAAAGCCTCGATGCGCTTCTTGGCCTGCTCCCAATCGGGCTTGTAGTACATATTCATTCCTCTTTTTTGTATGTGTTGATCACTCACCTACAAAGTGCTGTCGATTTGCAGTTAAGCCAGTCCTCAATGCCGGGTTTTTGTATCAAGTTCACTGAGATAGCTTACATCACAGCGCGAGGCTGTGAATTTGGATTTGGCACCCAGGTTACAGGCCGTGGGGGCAGGCGGCCTGTAACCAAGCGCCGAGTGCGGCCCAGCGCGTTGTACCGCACCCGCCACATTTCGATCACGATTTGCGCCTCCTTCAACGAATAGAAAATCTCTCCGTTCAAACATTCATCTCGCAACTTTCCATTTCGCTTTCGCAGCAGCTGTGCTCCCAGGGACTTCCTGGCTCGATGCACAGCGTCCCGGTGCCCAACTTCGCCAGCCACAGCCGAAGTTCCTTCGTGACGAACTCTGAGTCATTGTCCGAACGAACGTTTTCCGGGATTCCTCGGAACAACATCACGTCTGCGAGTGCTTCGATCACTTCATACCTCCCGAGCCTTCTGGCCACACGGATCGCTAGGCACTCCCGCGTGTATTCGTCGACCAACGTCAGCATGCGGATCACCCTGCCATCGTGCGTCATGCCGCTGACGAAGTCGTAGCTCCAAACGTGATTTGCGTGCTCTGGTCGCAGCCGAATGCACGACCCATCGTTGAGCCACAACCGCGCTCGCGGATGCTGTTTCTGCGGCACATTCAGCTTCTCTCGCCGCCAGATCCGTTGCACACGGTCCTTGCCCACCGCCCAGCCCCGTGCTTGCAACAGCGCCGTGATCCGCGCGAAGCCGTAGCGGCCATATTCGCTGGCCAGCGCGATGATGTCTTGCGTCAACGCTTCCTCGTCCGTCCGATGCTCCGGCTGATAGCGCTGCGTGGCGCGCGACTGCTTCAAAGTGCGGCACGCTTGCCGTTCGCTCACCCCGTACTTTCTGCGCGCATGTTCCACTTCGCCCCTGCGCTGCTCAGCGCTTAGAAGTTTCCCTTTCCCACCAAACGCTTCAATTTGGCGTTCTCCTGCTGTAGCTCTATGAGTCGCTTGGCCTGGTCCAGGTTCAGCCCGCCGAACTCTTTCCTCTCCAGCGGTAGCACGTCCGCGCCGTGACCTGGCCATCCCGGCAAGCCTCTGGGGTGGTATTTCCGTTCACGATCTCGACTTCAATCTGTCGCAGCAGCGTTACGATCTGGTCTGGCTTGGATATCTTCATTGGCGTACCAGCTCCCCTCCAGAGTGAACTTTCTTTCACTCCCGCTGGCACAAAACCCCGGTCACCTCACAGGAATCCAGGTTTTCACCACAGGCTGCTAGGGGGGCGCATACTGGGCACCCGAACCGCCCCCCAGGCATTCGTCGAGGAATAGGCCGAAAGGTCCGGACCCAGGTCAAAAGATAAAATTCAGACCGACCTGCATCCAGCGCGGTTCATTCTGCCCAGTCACCTTCCCAAATGTCGAATCTGCAAGGTTGCCGTCTACTTGCGTTAGGTTAGGACGATTAAAGATGTTGAAGAACTCGAACCGAAACTGCAATTTCATGCGTTCAGTGATCCGTTGATCCTTCAACAATCCCAAATTGGTCTCAGCGAAACCTGGTCCCCGAAAGCGATTGAATTGTTCATTCCCCTCGGTCCCCATTTGAGGAATACCAAAGTCAGTGGGGCTAAACACCCCGTTGAGATAAGCGCTACGGGACGTGGAGGTCTTGTAGCCAGATGAGGGTACGTTGGGGTAATCATAGTTGTAACCATCGGCGTTGTAATCGCCGCTATTCGGAGCCATTCCAATGACGTTCTGATTAGCGTCAAAAATTGGGGCGAAGGGTGCGGACGTATACACCGTATACGGCAGACCACTTTGCAGGATCATTGTGCCTGAAATTGTCCATCCGCCCGTGACGTTCTTAAGGAAAGCGTTCTCGTTCTTCACTGCCGGAATATTGTAGCTAAAGGCGAGGGAAAAACGATTGGGCGCGTCCCAGTTCGAAGGGCCCCAATATTGCTTGAAGTTGTTCGTCGGACCAACTTGTGTATCGTCTTGCGAACTTGATCGCGTATAGGATGCAGTCACAGAACCCCGGCTCCCTAGTCTGCCCTGTAAGCTCGCAATAAAGGCATTGTAAGTCGCAGTGGCACCTGTGTCGCCATACCTGATCGAGCCAAAGCTCTGGTTTAGTCGCACTAACCTGCCCTGGTTCTGAATCAGGGATCCAGCGAAACGGTTAATGTCTTGGCCATAGTCAACGGCGCTCACCTCACCCGATCCGATCATTAAATCGGTCGAGTGTGAGCCCGAATACCCTACGCTCGCCACCAGATTCTTTCCCAACTGCCGCTCCAGGTTAACTGTGTAGTTGTTGGTCCAGGGAGCTTTGAGATTAGGGTTGATCGCGCCTACACCGATTTGCGTGCCCTCCAACCCCCCATGAGAATCAAGCCCGGTCGCCGGGAAAGCTGGGTAAGGAAACCCATAGGGATAGGTATTGCTCGTACCCTGTCCGAAAATGGGCGCCGTCGTTGTGCCGGTGAGAAACACAGGTATAACAAACGATGGTGGGTTAAAGGATTGGTTGTCCAAAGCAACCGAGATGGTTATCCAGTCTCGGAAGACACCGTATCCGCCCCGGACCACCCACTTGCCATCATGTTTCAAATCCCACGCAAATCCGACGCGCGGGCTAAACACCTGTTGAGAGTGGTTGAAGGCAGTGGGTGTCTGGACGATGCTTCCGTTGGTGACTTGCTCATTATACGTTTGTCCGGGACCGAGGAAGAAATTGGAAAGTGGGTTGCCAAGTATGTTGTGCGGGTTACCCATGTTATCCCAGCGCAACCCATAAGTGAGAGTGAGACTGCGTGTGGTCTTCCAGGTGTCCTGCGCAAAAAGACCGGTAGTCACACCTGCATATCCGTAATTGGCCGCTTGGGGCTGGCCCGTGAGGGGATTATAAGCGAGTGAACTTTCAGAGTAGGGGTTATCCTGTGCAAGGTTCAAGAGATTGGTGAACGTAAAGGAAGGCTGCGAGTAAGGACCTTGGAATAAGCCCGCGTCATCCCCCTCCCAACCATCGTATCCAAACTTGAGCGTGTGGGTTCCATGGACTTTCGTTAACACATCACGCCAATGGTAGTTGTGCTGATAGAAGTCGCCTTGGGCAAACCCGACTCCAATCCCAGAGGACTGGCCAACCACATTGACGACGGGAACCTTGAAATCACCTGTCTCTGGAGAGAGCCCTACAACATGGTAGTAACCAAACATTGCTTCGTTTAGCATGGTTGGACTAAAGGTATGGGTCTCGTTAAACTGCACAGAGTGCGTAAAGTAATGGCTGGTCGACTCCATGCCGGGCCGAAGAGCTCCACCACCCGTGTCGAGTGTTGTACTATAGTACTGGACATAAATTCGATCTTTGCCGAAGGTTTTGTCGCCTCGAATATTCCACTGCAATCCGTTCCGGTAATTCGTCGAGTTAAAAACTCCAGTGTCGATCATCGCTAAATTGCAGGGTATGTTCGCCGTTGTGGAAGTGCCGCAAGTGCCTGGAAAGATATTTGCAGCAGTCTGCGAGACAGCGGTCGTGGTCGCGTTACTGGGGGCCCACTGAGTCATGAGCTGCGTACCTAGAGTGTTGGGGAAATTCTGCTTTGCCCAACTTACGAACTGGGGGTCCTCGTATGTCACAGTACCGTTGCCCGTAGAGGTTGAGGACCGGAGAGGTTCGATAGCGAAAAAGAAATACGCGTGATGGCGGCGACTGATAGGGCCACCAATGGTTGCTGACATGTTGTTCGAATGAAATGGCGCGTACTTGTGGACAAACTCCGTCCCCGCCCACAGGCCCTGATAATTGAAGTAATCGCTCGCATTGCCATGAAACTGATCTGAACCGGACTTTGTCGTCATCATCATCTGAATGGAGCTGGCACGTCCGTAATCAACGGTGAACGTATTCGTTTGGACCGAAGTTTCCTGTATAGAATCAGGGTTTGGAATAACGTTTAGCACGCCAGGGCGTACATTGCTGGTAATGTCCAAACCGTCAATGACAAACATATTTGCTACACTGCTTCGTCCGTTGGCGCTGGCATCGACTTGAAGCTCAGTAGAGAAGTTATCCACGGCAGATCCGGGGCTACCAAAGGCCGCAGTCCCCGTCCCTTGGACGCCGGGAGCTACAGCCACTAGGTTGATCAAGTTACGACCCTGAAGTGGAAGTGAGCTGATTGTTTGGGTAACCAAGGTCATCTCCGACCGACTGTCATCTGTGTCGAGTACGGGGGCCGTGGCGTTAACTGTAATCTCCTGCGTTGTTGTTGATAGAACCAGATGGATCGGGAGATTCATGGCCTGCGCCGTAAGAAGACTCAATTCCACGCTGCTTTCGGCAAATCCCTTTGCCGTAACATTCACATGGTACGGTCCCGGCGCGAGGCTAACAAATCGGTAGTTCCCACCAGAGTCGGTGGTCGTCGCTTGGGTCAACTTGGTTCCGAGGTTGGTTAATTTCACGTCAGCGCCAGCGATGACTAGGCCGCTGGGGTCCTGTACCACACCCTCTAGCGTGCTGCTGAACTGGGCGTAAGCGGCATTGCACCAGAGCAGACCAGCCAAAACTAAAACCAAAACCAAAATTCTCCTCATGAGGTTTTCTCCTTCAAGCGTTTGACTTCTCCAATCCTTTCAATTGTTCGGTCCAACCGACGCAAACCAAGTCTGGGCGACAGCCCGGTGCGCCGATCTGCCAAACACTTTAAGTGACTTCGGGCAGACCACTGCTCCGGCGCAGAAGCTCCTCTGCCACCAAGGTTACCGACGGTGTTAGAGACTGACTGCTAACAAAACGTTTTACAGATAGCCTAAAACGTTTTACATGAAATGCAAAACGTTTCTTTACTACAATAAGTTTTGAGCTTTGTCAAGATACTTTTCTTAGTTTAGGAAAGTTTCCTGTCGGTTTCGTTTTCAGCCCTTTTGAGAGTCTCTAGGGTCGTCTGATGAGCTACCGTTCTGGTCTCTGGGTTCACCGTGGGACCCGCAGCCAACTCCGACCGTGCCGACGCAAGCGAAATTCAAGCGTTCACGGAATGCGTCCGCCAATTCTTATTGTACCCTTGGCCAAATCCCATCAGTGTAGAAGTAGGATGAACGCTAAACGATTACCAGATCGATGTGACAACTGCGGAACGCCGCGCCGAGTAAAGCGGGTGATGGTGATATGGCTTCCAATCTGGGAATCCAGAACCTGCTTTGTGCACCGTCGAACCGCGACCTGGTTTTGACCGAGAATGACGCGGACGACTGAGATTGGGAGCATGTGCTTTGGCTGTGCCTTGGCAGAAAATCCGCAGGGGCGAGTGGAGTATAGAGAAAAGTCCGATTCCCGCCACGGTGACAGAAATGCTGGACTAAGCAAAAATCAAGCATTTGGGAGTATAGGCCAAGATCTACCCGTCTCTACCCTTCGCGCAGAACCACGCCCGGATCGTTAACGACCCCAAAAAGAAGGCGAAAAATCCCTACGCCACTTTGGCGCCCCCGTGAGTGTCAGGGCTTTCTTACCCGACAGTTGGTTGCCTTTAAGCGCCGCACCGGCATTGCGGGATATTCGTTCGATTATGGTTTTTTCAACGTTCCGGGCAGCAGTTCCTACTCACAGTGGTGGGGCTGGCGGCTCAGCCTATGGACCAGCCTCTGTTGGGAACACGCCCTACGCCTTCGCGGAAGGTAACGAGTTGGTCCGCAGCAATGCCCTTGAAGATCTCGTGCAGTCCATTGGGCCAGAAGACTTCAATATCCACGGAGTCAAACTTTCCCAAGCCGAAGTGCAACCGCGAATCGCTGCAGGAATAGTAGCTCGATTGGCTAAGAACGGCCTGCGCCTGCGTCTTCCCTCCGTAGTGAACGAGCACGCGCGCACCGATCGCGCTGCGATTGGACTTTACGCCTTCCAGCTTCACCTTAACCCAGTGCTGCTTAGGAGCCTGGTCGTTTCGCAGAAGAGAGGGAGGCTCGTTCATATTGACGATTAGGATGTCCATGTCGCCATCGTTGTCGAAGTCCCCAAAGGCACAACCTCGGCTGCTGTGCGGTTCGACGATTCCGGGCCCCCCCTGAGTGTCGAGTTCTTCGAAAGTGCTATTCCCGAGATTGCGAAACAAAATGCGGGGCGTCTTATAGGGATACTGTGGCAGCTTGCGTTCAACCTCCGGGTATACGCTCCCAGTTACAATGAGCAGGTCAGGGTAGCCGTCATTGTCAAGGTCGACCATTCCGGTGCCCCAGCTTACGAATCTGGTTTCGGTGCCGATTTTGGCTGCTTTCGTTACGTCCTCAAAATTCCCCTTCCCGTCGTTGCGGTAGAGACCAGCCGTGTCCTGCATAAAATGGGTCTTGAACAGATCCAGGTGGCCGTCCAGGTCGTAATCGCCTATGGCGACGCCCATCCCGGCCTGTTCCATGCCGTCGTCGCTCAGGGCTACTCCGCGCATGACGCCTTCCTCGCGGAAAGTGCCGTCATGATTGTTCATGAAGAGCAGGCTGGGAGTGGAATCGCAGGCCACGAAGATGTCTGGCCAGCCATCCTCGTCGAAATCAGCCGTGAGCACGGTCATGCCGTAGCTCTCCGTTACGTCGGCAATACCGGCCTGCCGCGTGACGTCAGTGAAGGTCCCATCCCCGTTATTGTGATAGAGAAGGTGCCTTCCCGTGGGCAGCCCGCGTGGTCCGCAATTGACGGGAACCCCTTTCCAATTGCAGGTGGAGCTCTCTCCGGGCACCGGCGCTTTCTCAATGGAGAAACGAATATAGTTAGACACAAACAGGTCCAGATGGCCATCGCGGTTGTAGTCCACAAATGCACAGCCCGCACCCCAGCGGGCCTCACCCTCATTCCACAGGCCAGCCTGCTTGGTCACATCGGTAAACGTCCCATCGCCATTGTTGTGATAGAGACGGTTTTGGCCGAAATAACTACAAAAGACGTCTTCGAACCCATCGTTGTTGTAATCGCCGATACATACTCCATTACCCCAGCCCACCTCGCGCAAACCGGCCTTGTCGGTTACGTCGGTAAAGGTTCCGTCACGGTTGTTCTTGTAGAGCCGATTCGTCGCTCCGGGAGGGGCACCCTCCAGGCGCGTACCCGAGAGCAAGAAGATGTCCATCCAGCCATCGTTGTCATAGTCAAGAAAGGCACAACCGCATCCGTTGGCTTCAAGGATGTATTTTTTGGCCTCAGCGCCACCATAGATGACGGGCGCCCGCAGGCCGGCAGCTTTCGCCACATCAACAAAATGGGCATGAAAAGGCCGACCGGAGGGGGCGGGCCGGGCTTGCGCCTGCACGCCGCGTGAAGCCATGCCTTGTCCTAGCAGCCGATGAGCTGAAGCACACAGGGAGACTAAAACGAATGAGCGGCGTGTAATGGTCATAAAGTCTTTTGCACTAATCCCTCTTTATCGTGACAATATTGTACTACGCAAAAGCCTGCCCGATGGTCAAGACCACAATTGTCTTCACTGCGCTGGCGGGTTAGGCTGAGCTTCTGGCTCAATCAGAAGCTTGTACCGGTTATGTTCTGCTTCTTCTTTGGCAGTGTCCTGGCGCGCTTGCGCAAGGCGCTGCAGCAAGGCCGGGATCTCTTCCTTTTGCCCGGTTTTCCTCAGGGCAAGGATCAAATGATACAGTGCGCTTTGGTCGTTCGGACTGTCGCGCAGGGCCTCCCGGCATTCCGCAATCGCGGGTCCTGGCTGCTCAGCCTGCAAATAGAGCCTAGCCAGAATGTCGTGAGCGGAAGAGAGACTGGGTTGCAATGCGACGGCTTTGCGGGCCGACTTTACAGCCAGTTGAAACTCAGCACTGTCGGGAGGGGGGGCTTTATTTACCAGTATGTAAGCCTGAAAGTTCCACAGAAGCGCGTTGTCCGGTCGCTTCGTTAGTTGGGCTCGTACGGTTGCCAGGGCCTGATCTGGATCATTTTCGTGCATTTCCTGCGCCTGCAATCCCAGAGCGGCGGCGCTCACAGACTGATGTGGGTCCAACTGCTCGGCCTTTTCGAAGTCTGCTTCCGCGCTCTCATAGTTTGCAAGTTGAACATAGAGAACACCACGCGCCAGATAGAGACCCGCCGCGTCGGGCTGCAGACGGAGACCAACATTGATCATGTCAACGCCCGTCTGGAAGGATTGGTGCACATAACAGAGATCTGCGAATTGCACATACAAGTCGGTGTCGCGCGGTTCCAACACGATCGCCTGGCGCAGCATCTGCACCGCGCGTGGCGTGTCTTTGTTGGCTTCGTAGACCGCGGCCGCTAGCTCCAGCGTCTTCGCGTCTCTCTCGCTAGCTTGCAGGAGCGGTTCCAACGTGGCCAGCGCGTCCTGGGGTTTGTGAGCCATAAGCTGAATGGAAGCCAGGAGATCACGTTCCCGCGGAGCGTCTGGTTGAAGCGCCACGGCCCTCTGAAGAGTCGTTGCTGCTTCATCGAGTCGCTTGAGCCTCACGAGGCAGGCGGCGAAAGCATGCAACGCGTCGAGCTGAGAGTCGAGGAGTTGGCCGGCTTTCTCGAAATGTGCGACTGCCGCAGCGCAATTTCCCTGACGATAGTCCAGCACAGCCAGCATGGCGTGGCCGGTGGGATCCCCGGGACGCAATTGGAGTAGATGATTCAGTAGCGGCACTGCACTCTGGTTCCCCGCCTGGTACTCTATCTGCGCCGCCCCGGCCAGCGCTGCAACATTGTTTGGAGATATCTTCAGCGCTTGCTGAAACGCCGTCAGAGCCTCTTTGCTGTCACCTTTACTGGCGAGGGCAATGCCTTGTAGAGTCCATAATTGCGGATTGTTCGGCGATTCTTGCAGGGCGGCACGGCTCAACTCCACCGCCTTGTCAAAATCTCTTGCACGCAACGCGGAGCTAATAAGCTCGATCTGGTTCTCGCGAGTCTGGGAAAAAGCCAACGGAATGCAAGCCGACAGGGCAAATACCAGGCAAAGTTTCCTGAATAGAATCATCACGAATGTTGGCAGACGTAGAATCTCTGCAAAGACAGGATACTTCATCCGTGAAAATGATGACAGCTTGTGTTTGACGTCGAGAGTCACGCGCGATATACATAGGTCGATTGAGAAAATGCTTGCTCAGATCCTGGCGTTCGCCGGCTGGTTTGCTGCGCATCTCTCTGAATCTGAGGAAGGACGTCCCGGAAGCAAGATCAGGAGAGTTCGCTATGAAAAACAAGTCCAGGAGGCAGTTCATCAGTTCAGCAGCAGTTTCAACCGCCGGTTTGTTTGCGGCCCGTTCCTTTCCCGCATGGGTGCAGAAAGCGGCGAAAGCGTCGATCACGCCTCCGCTTTCGGTGTTCGGCTACTCGGAAGTTCAGCTTCTCGACGGACCCTTCCGCCTCCAGTTTGACCGGAATCATAAGTTGTTCCTTAGTCTCGACGAAGATGGCTTGCTCAAGCCGTTTCGGCAACGCGAAGGGCTGCCCGCTCCCGGTCCGGACATGGGAGGCTGGTACGACAATGGCGATGATTTTGATGAGAAGGACAATTTTCATGCGTTCATTGCCGGACATTCCTTTGGTCAATATCTTTCCGGCTTAGCTCGCGCCTATGCAGTGACGGGATCGAAGCCAACGCAAGAGAAGGTTCAACGCCTCGTGCGCGGTTTTGGAGAGACGGTGGAGCCCTCGGGAAAGTTCTACGTTGACTACAGGCTGCCTGGCTACACATTCGACAAAACTTGCTGTGGCCTCATCGATGCTCATGAATTTGCAGCAGATCCTATCGCCCTAGATGTGCTCAAGCGAAGTACGGACGCAGTTTTGCCCCATTTGCCTGAGAAAGCTCTAAGCCGAGCTGAGCAGGAAGCCCGACCGCATAAGAGCATAGCGTTTACTTGGGATGAAACCTATACATTGCCGGAGAACTTTTTCCTTGCTTATCAGCGCAGCGGAGACAAACGCTACCGGCATCTGGCCGAACGTTTCATCTACCATGAGTACTATGATGCGCTCGCAGAAAACCACAATGCTCTTCCGGGCAAGCACGCGTACAGCCACGTCAATACACTGAGTTCCGCGATGCAGGCCTATTTGATGCTGGGCGATGAAAAATATCTGCGTGCCGCAGCAAACGGGCTACGCATGGTTCAGGAACAAAGTTATGCCACCGGAGGATGGGGACCCGACGAAGCGTTCGTAGAACCGGGGAAGGGGTTCCTTGCAGCGAGCCTGGGCAACACTCGCTCCAGCTTCGAAACCCTGTGTGGCGCCTACGGACAGTTCAAGATCACTCGGTATTTGCTGCGAGTCACACGCGATTCTCGATACGGGGACAGCATGGAGCAGGTGCTGTACAACACAGTCGCCGGCGCTAAACCAATTCTTCCTGACGGTACAAGCTTCTATTACTCGGACTACAACAGTGATGCTGCCAAGAAAGTCTATTACAAAGATAAGTGGCCATGCTGCTCGGGAACATTCCCACAGTTAACCGCGGACTATGGCATCAGCTCTTATTACCCGGCCGAAGATGGTATTTACGTTAACCTTTTCCTGCCCTCGAAAGTTACTTGGATGCAAAACGGCGTGCGTTGCACTATGACACAGCAAACCAGCTATCCCTCATCGAACACCACCCAACTTCAACTCGACATGGGGCGTTCGGAAAAATTCACGATCTATTTACGAGTTCCAGCATGGGCCGATGCAAAAACGCGGATATCCATCAACGGCAAACGAGTAGAAGGTGATCTTGCTACAGGAAGATTCTTTGCACTTCCCCGAATTTGGGAAAATGGCGATCGGGTCGAGTTTGAGATTGGAATGCCAGTTCGCTTACAAGCTGTGGATGCGCAGAACCCGCAGACCGTGGCTTTGCTCCGAGGGCCACTTGCTTTGTTTGGAGTCGGCAATTTGCCTGCAAAGTTTTCTTGTGCGCAACTGCTCGCTGCTTCAGCCGTTGCTCCGTCTTCAGAGGACTGGATTGTCATGAGCGATGTCGGGAAGGTGACGTTTCGTCCGTTCGCTGCAATCGTGGATGAACCATACCGTCTCTACCAAGAAGTAGGAGTCTAAAGTTTCCGTCCCTGGACCGACTAATGCGATGGGCTCCAGTGCTCTATTGCAGTCGGACAGGTTACGGCTGCTAAATAGTAGCTGCATAAAGCGCGATCGTGGAGTGATAGATCGG
>Ga0209517_10003530_pt1 | contig 21150 bp, 12 predicted proteins | sample PeaSoiMetSII2010_FD_187695 | JGI IMG/M metagenome (GOLD analysis project Ga0209517, IMG submission 187695) | Peat soil microbial communities from Weissenstadt, Germany - SII-2010 (SPAdes) (version 2) | ecosystem: Environmental > Terrestrial > Soil > Wetlands > Peat | place: Germany...
CAGGTAGTCCGCTTCGCAAGCATTCTGAAGTCACGTGGCTTCAAGTCGGGCGACCGGGCGATCGTCTATATGCCGATGGTCCCGGAGCTGCCCATTGCCATGCTGGCGTGCACGCGCCTCGGTATCGTCCACAGCGTCGTGTTTGGGGGATTCTCCGCGGAAGCGCTGAAGGCTCGCATTCAGGATCTGGGCGCGGAGCTGGTGATCACGGCCGACGGCGGTTACCGCCGCGGCAAGGAAGTGAAACTCAAGCCCGCCGTCGATGAAGCGCTCACCGAATGTCCTGGAGTTCGCGACGTCATCGTGTATCGGCGCACCGGCTCCGAGACCCCGATGAAGGAGGGCCGCGACCTGTGGTGGCATGAGCTGGATCAGATTGCGACCGAAGACTGCCCCGCGGTTCACCTCGATAGCGAGCATCCTGCGTACGTGCTCTACACTTCGGGCACTACAGGCAAGCCGAAAGGCATTCTGCACACCACCGGCGGCTATCTGCTGCACGTCACCGCGACCATGAAATGGGTGTTCGACCTGCGTGACGAGGATACCTACTGGTGTTCGGCCGACATCGGCTGGGTTACAGGCCACAGCTACATCGTGTACGGCCCGCTTTCGGCCGGCGCGACCACGGTGATGTATGAAGGCGCGCCCGATTTTCCGAAGTTCGACCGCTGGTGGCGCATCATCGAAAAATACCGCGTCAATATTTTCTACACTTCGCCCACTGCGATTCGTGCGCTGATTCGCCAGGGCGACCAATGGCCCGCGGCGCACGATCTTTCCAGCCTGCGCCTGCTCGGCTCGGTCGGCGAACCCATCAATCCCGCCGCGTGGGAATGGTATCACCGCGTGATTGGCAAAGGTCGTTGCCCAATTGTCGATACCTGGTGGCAGACCGAAACCGGTGGCATCATGATCGCCCCGATGCCCGGCGCGGTTCCGCTGAAGCCCGGCTCGGGAACGCTGCCGCTACCGGGAATTATCCCCGACATCGTCGATCTCAAAGGCGAGCCCGTGGGCGCCGATCGCGAAGGCTACTTGATTATCCGCCGGCCGTGGCCGGGCATGATCCGCACCATCTGGGGCGATCCGGAGCGATTCAAAGAACAATACTGGAGCAAGGTCCAGGGTGCGTATTTCACGGGCGACGCCGCGCGTCGCGATGCCGACGGATACTACTGGGTTCTAGGCCGCGTCGACGACGTGATGAACGTCAGCGGCCACCGCTTGAGCACCATGGAAGTGGAATCCGCACTGGTGCGTCATCCGGCTGTGGCGGAAGCGGCGGTGGTCGGCAAGCCGCACGAGATTACGGGGCAAGCGGTGTGCTGCTTCGTCACGCTGAAAAAAGGCGACTGGAGCCACGACGACCTCGGCAAGGAACTGCGCCAGTGGGTCGCCCACGAAATCGGCGCCTTCGCGCGCCCCGAGGAGATTCGCTTCTCCGACGCGCTGCCCAAGACGCGCAGCGGAAAAATCATGCGACGCCTGCTGCGGGAGATCATCACCACGCGTTCCGTCACCGGCGACGTAACCACGCTGGAGGATCTGAGCGTCGTCACGCTGCTCGCGTCTCAGCAAGATGACGAGTGAACTCCGCGGTTCTGCTGGCGAATCTCGCGTCGACGCTATTTCTGACCGGTCTCGCGTGGTCGCTTCAGCTGGTGCAATTGCCGATTTTGCTGAGCGGTGACGTGTCGCGTCTGGCGCTGCACCGCCGCCTCAACACACGACTCATGGTTTTGCCGATGGCCATCGAATTCGGGACCGCCGCATGGCTCGCACGAACCATGCCGCTCATCATCGCGTTCCTGCTATGGTGCGTGGTTGGTTTCGCAACCCTCCGTTACACGTTGATCCACCGCGAAGGTTTCGCGAAGATGAATCGGCTAACCCATTGGAATTGGGTTCGGACGCTGTGTTGGACGGCCCGTTCAGGTATTTTATTGTGGATCGTCGCCGGCCGTTTGCGTATCTAATCGGGTAAGATGCACCGGGTCGTCATCCTCGGTGGAGGTTTCGGCGGGTTGTATGCCGCGAAAGCTTTGCGCAACGTGCCCGTCGACGTAACACTCATCGATCGGCGGAACTTTCATCTATTCCAGCCGCTGTTGTATCAAGTCGCGACCGGTTCGCTCTCTCCGGGCGAAATCAGCGCGCCGCTACGAGCTGTCCTCCGCGATCAAAAGAATGCCAGAGTGCTGCTGGGCGACGCTGTCGGGCTCGACGCCTTCGCTCACACGCTGATTCTGGCCGACGGTTCGATCCCCTACGACACCCTGGTCGTCGCCACCGGCGCGCAAAATTTCTACTTCGGCAATCATGACTGGCCCTCCGTCGCGCCGGGCCTCAAATCGATTGAAGACGCGACCGCAATGCGGCACAAGATTCTAAGCGCGTTCGAATCGGCCGAGCGTGAAACCGATCCCGCACGCCGCCGGGCATGGCTTACGTTTGTTATCGTCGGCGCAGGTCCGACGGGCGTCGAACTCGCTGGCGCACTAGCGGAAATCGCCAACGACACGCTGCGTCACGATTTTCGTTCGATCCACCCGGAGGAATCGCGTATTCTGCTGCTCGAAGGATCGCCGCACGTCCTGCCGACCTACTCGCCAAGCACTTCGCTCGCAGCGGAGCGATCGCTGATCCGTCTCGGTGTGCGTCCGCGAACCAACGTACGTGTCACAGAGATCGACCTCGAAGGCGTAACGCTCAGCGGCGGCGAGCGTATTGAAACCCGAACGGTCCTCTGGGCCGCCGGCGTAACCGCATCCGAGTTTTCAGGCGCGCTTCAACGTAGCGCCGGCGCTCAGCTAGACCGGCAGGGCCGCGTGATGGTCGCGCCCGATCTGACTGTCCCCGGTCATCCCGAAATCTTCGTCATCGGCGACCTGGCCCATATCCAGCAAGACGGCAAACTGGTTCCCGGGGTCGCGCCAGCCGCGATGCAACAAGGCCGCTACGTCGCCAAAGCGATCGCCGAGCGCACTCGCGGCCAGATGCCCAAGCCGTTTCATTATCACGACAAGGGCAACCTCGCCGTAATCGGACGCGCGACCGCCGTGGTCGAAGCGGGCCGCTTGAAGCTCCACGGATTTATCGCGTGGCTGGTCTGGCTGTTCATCCACCTGATGTACCTGGTGGAGTTTCGCAACCGCCTGATCGTTTTCATCCGCTGGGGGTTTCAATTCCTGACGTTCGACCGCGGCGCCCGGCTTATTACGGGTGTTCCGCAGGAGTTTGAATCCGGCGAATCCAAATATTCCGGTAGCGCACCGGGTTCCCATGGTTCTGAAGAGCGAGAGAATCCTCAGCCGGTTGCGGCACATACTTCGCCACCGCACGATAAACCGTAGGCCCCATCGCCTCGCGATGATTCTGCACCAGTACGCCGTTTAAGAACACCGTCAGCGCCGCGGGCTTCACTAACTTCTCTCCGTCGAATTTCGGAGCCTCGAACACGATGTCGTAGGTTTGCCACTCGCCCGGTTTGCGCGCCGCATTGGCCAAGGGCGGCCACTGCCCGTAGATCGCGCCAGCCTGGCCGTCCGCATACGTCGGATTCTCATACGAATCGAGCACCTGCACTTCATAACGCCCTTGCAGAAAAACTCCGCTATTCCCGCGACCCTGGCTGTTTCCCTTGACCACCGCGGGCGCGGACCATTCGACGTGCAACTGCACGTCGCCGAACTTCTCTTTCGTGGCGATGTCGCCCGCACCGGGAATCACCTCGACATATCCCTTTTCGAGCTTCCACCCCGGCGGATTCCCACTAACCACGACTCCATCGCCGAGCTTCGCCGCCGCCCACTTGGACAAGTTGGTTCCATCGAACAGCACAATCGCATCCGATGGCGCGCCCCCCGGCCGATCCCCTGGAGTCACCACGGGCGGATGTGGCCGGGCCGGATCGTGGACGTGATACGGCAACCCCGGCAGCATCGGCGTGTCCGTAAATCCCAAATCGTGATTGGCGGTCTGATTCTGAGCCATCGCCCCTATGCTCCCGATGATGAAAAACGCCAATACTGTGCGCATAGATGTCATCCTCGCCCAACATGTTACGCTAGGGGCGCGCATGTTTGCTCGGTTTGTTCTGGCAGTCCTCCTGGCGGCTGCCGCAGTCGCCCAGACTCCCTCCACCCTTTTCCAGCAGGTGAACGAAATGGTGACCGACCTCTCGGACATCACCGGCTGGACCGTCCGCCGAAAAGTTCCGTCCGAAATGTTGAGCAAGGATACCTTCCACCGCTACGTCGATTCCCGGATGAAGGAAACTTCCAGCGCCCGCGAGATCCGAGCCGAAGAGCTGGTTCTCAAAATGTTCGGCTTCGTCCCGCAGGATTTCAATCTCGCCAAGGAAACCGTCGAGCTGGTCAGCGAGCAAGCCGCCGCCTTCTACGATTACAACAAGAAGCGTCTCTACATCCTCGATTCCACCAGCGAAGGCATGGAACAGCGAGTCGCGCTGGTGCATGAGCTGGCCCACGCTCTGGCAGACCAGCATCATCCATTGGGAAAATATCTGCACAAAGGCTCGCCGGACGATGACGCGTCCACCGCTCGCCAAGCCGTGATGGAAGGCCAGGCGACGTGGCTCACCTGGGCTTACATGGCCAAGCGCAACGGTGGAAAAGCTGAGGTTCCCGCCGCCATGATCGACGAATTAACCAAATCCCTGGGAGCCGACGGCGCCGATTTTCCGGTGTTCACCAAGGCTCCGCTGTATATGAAAGAATCGCTGGTCTTTCCCTATAACGAAGGCTTGAAGTTCCAAGATGCCGTTTACCACAAGCTCGGCCGGTCCAGTTTTGACCAATTATTCACCCGCCCGCCTGACACCACCCAGCAGATCCTGCATCCAGACGCGTATCTTGAAGACAAGAAACACACGGACCCGGAACCTCCACTGCTCGACGTCGTGATTTCAAAGAAAGACGCGAGGACTTACCACGAGCTCGCCGAAGGCAGCCTGGGCGAGTTCGATCATTCGGTCCTGCTGCGCCAGTTCGTGCCCGAGAAAGAAGGCGCGGCAGCCGCCAGCCATTGGCGCGGAGGGACATTTCGCCTGTATGAATCGAAACGCGACAAACACCCGGTTCTGAGCTACAAATCCGAATGGGATTCGCCCGAAGCCGCCCAGGAATTCTTCAACTTATATCAGCGCGTGATGAAGGGCCGTTGGACCAAAATGAACGTTGAACAAAAGGAGAACATGAAAATCACCGGCACGGGCGACTCCGGGAAATTCGAGCTGTGGGTGACCGGCCCGACCGTCCAATCCATTGAAGGCCTGAGGTAAACTGGGACCATGAGAATTCTTGCATCAGTTCTCGCGTTCGGCGTCACGGCCATGGCTGCCGCGCCGCCGGTGATCAAAAAAGCTGCCGAATTCACGATCTCCGAGCCGTCCGGGAAACAGCATCTTCTATCGAGTTTCAAAGGCAACGTAGTGGTTCTGACGTTCATCTATACCACCTGCCCGCATTGCCAGGACGAATCGCGAATGTTGACCAAGCTGTACCGCGAAATGGGGCCGCGCGGGCTTCAGGTGCTCGGCGTCGCGTTCAACGATAACGCCGGGATCCTGGTTCCGGGCTTCGTCGAGCAGTTCGGCATCCCCTATCCCATCGGCGCCAGCGCGCGTGAGCCCGTGTTGAATTACCTCGGGATTCCGGATACCGTCATGGGCCCGCGCTGGGTGGTTCCCCAGGTTGTGGTTATCGACCGAAAGGGCAACATCCGCGCACAGTCGCCGCTAGAGGGAGACCCCAATCTTCAACAGGAAGCCTACATGCGCAATCTGATCGAGACTCTGCTGAGGGAACCCGGACCGGCCACTTCGTCCAACGCGAAAAAGCCGTCGAGCCACTAGCCATGCGATTGACTGCTATTACCGCTCTGGTCGCCGCCGCCCTTCCGGCGTTCGCGATGCCTCCCCTGCCGCGCAAGTCACCCGAGTTCACGATCACCGAAGGTCCCGGCAAGGAAGTCCTTCTCTCCAGTTTCCGTGGAAAAGTGGTAGTGCTGGCGTTCGTGCACACCACGTGCATTCATTGCCAGGCCTTTTCGGGGATGATTACACGCCTGCATAAGGAACTGGGACCGCGCGGCTTCCAGCCGATCGACGTCGCGTGGAACCCGAACGCGGAGCAGTTGGTGCCCGGTTTTATCAAAGACATCGGTATCGATTTTCCGGTTGGCTACAGCGAATGGGAGCCGATCATGAGCTATCTGGGATTCTCGGTCATGGATCGTCCCGTGGTTCCGCTGGTCGTGGTGATTGACAAGAAGGGCATGATTCGCGCGCAAAGCCCGCCGCAGGGCGACCCCAATCTTCAGGATGAAGGCAAGCTCCGGTCGATGATCGAGGGTCTTCTCAGCGAAGGCGCAACCAGCAAAGCCGGCAAGCCGAAGCGTTAGGCCAGCGCCGCTTTGCAATACGCGAAGCACTTCTTCATTTCAACGATCGTGTCCGTGCCCGGGTACTCATATTCGATGTTGGCGGGAATCGGATAGCGCTTATTCTTCAGGACCTGTAACACTTCACGGATCTTCGTGTCGCCTTCCCCGAAGGGAACCCCGGGACCCTGGTTCTTCTTGCGATCCTTGATATGCAGCGTCACGATGCGATCGTGATGCTGTTCCAGAAAGCTCACCGGATCGTAACCCGCGGCCGTGAAATGGCCGATGTCCAGATTGATCGCCAGATACTTGGACGCGCCGTGCAGCGCCTCTTCAAAATCCTCCGGGCGCGCGAATTCGTTGGCTTTCATATTCGAATGATTATGGAAGCCAACATAGATCTTGTGCGCCTCGGCCAGCTTGTTGAGCCGTTTCGCGGTCGAAACGTTCGACGATGACGTAATGTATTTCACGCCCAGCGCCTCCGCCATGTCGAAGCCGCGCGCTAGCTCTTCGTCGGACCAGTCCTCGCGGAAACTGTAGTTGAACGCATACAGATCGATGCCTGCGTCGTCGAACTTCTTGCGCACTCCTCGTAATTCATCGAGCGGCGGATTCTTGCGCCACGCCGCCAGTGCGGCCGGATCCTTCGGCTCCACATGACCCTGGTACAACTCTGCCTCACCCAGCCCGACCTCTTTCATCCCCGCGATGCACGCGTCCAGCGACCGGTCGCGAAAGCTGTACGTCTGCGCGCCGATGGTCACGCCGTGGATCTTCGAATCGATTTTTGCGAAGGCCGCAATCGCCAGCTTGCCGAACGTTCTGCGTGTCATCCCAAAATCCTCGCAATCGCCTCCGCGATGATCTTTCCGTGGAAGCGGCCGTTTTCGATGAATATTTCGTTGGTGTGCATGCCCGCCACCAGCACGCCCGCCAGATACATCCCTTTGCGATCGCTTTCAAGCGTATCAGGATCGGTATAGGGTCGCTTGGTCTCCGGATCGAACCGTATGCCGTGCGCTTCCAGGAATCGGGTATCGGGCTGATAGCCGGTCATCGCGAACACGAAATCGTTCTTGATGGTCTGCTCGCCTTTGGGAGTATTCAGAGTCACGGTAGTCTCGTCGATTCGCGCCAGCGTCGACCGGAAGAACGCCGCGATCTCCCCACTCTTGATGCGATTTTCGATGTTCGGCTTGATCCAGTATTTCACCCGTGAAGAAATCTCTTCGCCGCGATGCACCAGCGTGACGCGCGCCCCGCTCCAGTGTAATTCCAGCGCTGCGATCGCCGCCGAATTCTTCGCTCCTACGATCAACACGTCCTGGTTGTAATACGGATGCGGTTCCTTGTAGTAATGAATTACCTTGGGCAGATTCTCGCCCGGAACGTTCAGCAGATTCGGCACATCGTAATAACCCGTGGCCAGAATCACTTTCTTCGACGTATAGGCTTGCGGCCAGCCGTGCATGTCCTTCGAGTGCGTCACGAACTCGCCATCTTCGCCCGAAATCCGGTCGACAAGCTGGTACTGCCGGATGTCCAGCCCATAGTGATCCGCCACGCGCCGGTAATACTTCAAGGCTTCCGCGCGCACCGGCTTTTCATTCAACGACGTCATCGGAATGTCGCCGATCTCCAGCAGCTCCGGTGTCGTGAAAAAAACCAGATTGGTCGGGTACTCATAAATCGAGTTGACCACGCACCCCTTGTCGATCAGCACCGCGCGGATTCCGCGCCGTTTCAGCTCGATTCCGCACGCCAGGCCGGTCGGCCCCGCGCCCGCTACCACCACATCGGTTGTTTCCACGCTACAGCATCCCTTCGACGTTCGCGTACACACGATTCAGAGCTTCGTTTAGCTGCGACGGATCCTTGCCTCCGCCCTCGGCCATATCGGGCCGCCCTCCGCCTTTGCCGCCCGTGCGCTGAGCGATCTCCTGCACCAGCTTCCCCGCGTGAACTTTGGAAATCAAGTCCTTGGTGACGCCGCTGACGATCGAGACGCTCGAATCCTCGCCCGCCGCCAGCACGATTACGGCGCTCTTCAGTTTATTGCGCAGCGAATCGACCAGCGTGCGAAGCTGTTCGCGATCGAAGCCCTCGACGCGCGCCGCCAGCACCTTCACGCCCTTGATCTCGCGAGCCTGGCCCTCCAGCGCGCCCGCCTGGGCTTGTGCCACGCGATTCTTCAGTTGATACAGTTCGTGCTCGAGCGACTTCTCGCGCGCCACCAGCTTCTCCACCTGCTCGATCAACTCGGTCTCCGGCGCATGCACCACGTCCGCAACCCGGGTCAGTTCATTCTCGGCAGTTTGAAAACGCCGCAGCGCGCCCTCCCCGGTAATCGCCTCGATCCGCCGTACTCCAGCCGAAATCGAGCCTTCGTACACGATCTTGCAGATCCCGATATCGCCGGTGCGCGAGACGTGCGTGCCGCCGCAGAGCTCTTTACTAAAGCCCTCAATCGACACCACGCGCACATGCTCGCCATATTTCTCGCCGAACAGCGCCATGGCGCCGGTTTCGAGTGCGCGATCCAGATCCATCACGTCCGTATGCACCGGGACGTTCTTGAGAATCTCCTCATTCATCAGCCGTTCGACTTCCTTGATCTCGTCGGCGTCCATCGCCGTGTAGTGTGTAAAGTCGAACCGCAGCCGCGACGGTTCCACCACGCTCCCCGCCTGCTTCACATGCTTCCCGAGCACCGTTCGCAACGCTGCGTGAAGCAGGTGTGTTCCCGTGTGATTCCGCATGGTCGAATACCGCGACTGCGGATCGACTCGCGCAATCACTCGATCGCCTTTTTTGATCGGCGCATGGGCCTTCACCTTGTGTACGGTTCTTCCGGCCGCCGGCGCGTAGGCCGATTCCACCACCGCCAGCACATCGCCCGTCTCCGGCGAAACCAGCACACCTGTATCGCCCACCTGCCCGCCCGCTTCGGCGTAAAACGGCGTCCGATCCAGCGCGATCTCCCCTTCCTGCACCGCAAGCACGGTCGCAGGCGATTCCAGCGTCTCGCGTCCCACGAACTCCGTCTTCGGCAGCGCCTGATAGACCGGATTAACCTGCGATTTCTCCGCCCCCTTCCAGCTCGCGCGAGCCCGAGTGCGCTGCTTCTCCATCTCGGCTTCGAAACCTTGCAGCTCGATGGTCAGGCCGGCCTCGCGAGCCATCTCCTCCTGTTCGTCGAGCGCGAGCCCGTATGTGTCATACAGCTTGAACGCAACAGCACCGCGAAGCTCCCTGCCGCCCGCGGCCTTGGCTTCGTCGTGAAAAACTTTCTCCGCAACTTGGAACGTCGTCGCATAGCGATGCTCTTCATCCTTCACCACGCGAGCCACACGCTGCACGCTCTCCATCATTTCCGGATACGCGTCGCGCATATGCTCCGCGACGAATCCCGTCAACTGGTAAAGATATGGCTCGCTCACTCCGAGCATCCGGGCATTTCTCATCGCCCGCCGCATGATCTTCCGCAGCACATACCCGCGGCCTTCATTCGATGGCAGCACTCCGTCGTTGATCAGAAACGCCGTAGCCCGCGCGTGATCCGCGTTGATCCGCAGTGCGACGTCGGCGCGCTCGTCTTCCCCGTAGCTTTTCTTGAACAGCTCGCCCGCGCGGTCGATGATGGGACGAATCAGATCCGTGTCGTAATTCGACAGCTTGCCCTGAATCACCACCGCGATTCGCTCCAGACCCATCCCCGTATCGATGGACGGCCGAGGCAGCGGCGTCAGCTTTCCGGTTGAATCACGGTCGAACTGCATGAACACCAGGTTCCACAGCTCGACAAATCGCCCGCCGCCATCGTCGGGAAATTCCTCATGCTCGCGTCCGGGCTCCGCGGCCTCCAGACCGAAATCGTAATGAAGCTCCGAGCAAGGCCCGCACGGACCGGTGTCGCCCATCTGCCAGAAGTTGTCTTTTTCGTCCAGACGGAAAATCCGGGTCATGGGCATGCCCGTGACGCTGTGCCAAAGCTTCTCGGCGTCGTCGTCCTCGCGAAACACTGTGGCGTATAGCTTGTCCTTGGGCAGCCCGTATTCCTTGGTGATCAGTTCCCACGCGAACGCGATCGCGTCTTTCTTGAAGTAATCGCCGAAGGAAAAATTGCCCAGCATCTCGAAAAACGTGTGATGCCGCCGCGTGTACCCGACGTTATCCAGATCGTTGTGCTTGCCGCCCGCGCGGACGCACTTCTGCGAGCTCGCCGCGCGATTGTAGTCGCGCTTTTCCTGCCCCAGGAATACATCCTTGAACTGATTCATGCCGGCGTTGGTGAATAGCAGCGTCGGATCGTTGGCCGGCACCAGCGGAGAGCTTTTCACCACGCGATGGCCGCGCTGTGCGAAGTAGTCGAGGAACGTCTGGCGAGTCTGAGAGCCTGTCATCTAAGTAATTTCATTCTTGCACGAAAGAAAAAAGGGACGCGCCCCGTGTGGGAGCGCGTCCCCTTGTCTTGCTTCGAAATTTAGTCAGATTACCAGGTGTAACGGCCGGCAAACTGCATCTGTCGGGGAGCCGTCAGCGTGCTGCTCAGCTTTCCGAAATTGGTCGAGGAATTATCCGTCAGCGACGCCCCCGCCGGATCGAAGATCACCGAGTTGGTCACGTTGTAAGTCTCCCACCGGATCTGAATCTTGTGATGCTCCGAGTAGGGCATCGTGAAGACCTTGTAGAGCCCGGTGTCGATGTTGAACAGGCCATTGCCGCGCAGGTTGTTGCGCAGTCCGGACTGGCCGGCCAGCGTTTCGATGAAACTTCCGTACACACCCGGCGCCTGAGTGGTCCCGACCCCGAGGATGGCCGCTGGATTCGTGAACAGGTTCGGACCACCGCCTTTCGATACAGATCCGCTCGCGGTCGCGTTCGAGGTCTCGGAAACCGTGATCGAGCCAAGCGGTGTGGCATTGGCACCTACCTCCCAGTCGGTCGGCCAGCGCGAGCCATTGTTGACCGTGAAGGGAAGCCCCGAGGTCTGACGATAGTTGCCGCTGATCTGCCATCCGCCCACGAACGCATCCAGGATCTTGTTCATGTTGTGGCCGAACTGCCGTCCCCGGCCGACCGGAATCTCATACACGCCGTAAGCGTTCACTTGTTGCGTCGTGTCGTAAGAAGAAACCGCTCTCATCTGGCTCGGATTCCACGTGTTCTGTACGAAGCCGGTGAAAGAAGCGGTGGAAGGATTGAAAGTGCCGCCAGCGCCCGTTCCAGCCTCGCCGACTGATCCGAGGTCGATGGACTTCGACCACGCGTAGTTCAAATCGAACTGCAAGCCATAGCTGTAGCGCTTGCGAACGGTCCATTGCATGGCGTGATAATCGCCCTTACCAATAGAGCTTTGGGCCGAAAGAGCCGAGAACTGCGGATTGAAGACCATCCACGGACCGTAGATGCCGCAGGCCATCTGGGTGACTACGCCCTTGGAACTGAACTTGGTCCCGGTGGTGCTGCAGTTCGCGGCGTTGTCGGCGTTGTTCAGCGTGTTGGTGGCGTCGCCGATGGCGCTGTTGTTCAGGAAGTCGTTGGCCCAGACTTGCGTCGCCGTCATTCCGTTGCCGGCCGCCGTCGCCCACATGTGTTCGAAGAACGGCTGCGCAGGAACTTGGCTGGGACTCATGTTGAGGATATTGATATCCGTCATCAATGCGCTCATCGCCTGGAAGTAAGTTTGACCGGACGCCGGATCCACAAGATTGGTCGGCATCGCCAGGTCGCGATCGAGCAGCGAGTGGCGTGAGAGGCGGCCCACGTAGGAGGCTTGCACGAAGAAGCCATGACCGAATTCGCGGCCCACGCTGAAATCGAGGTTAATCGTATAGGGCGCGGCTAACTGGCTGTCGATGCTGTTGGTGATCGCGAACGCACCGGATTGTCCGGCGCCGTAAGGATAGACTAACGGCAGTCCGCCCGCGGGAGCCGCGGGTACGATCGCGCTCGGCACCGCGTAGAATGTCGTGTACCTGGGAACTTGAGCCGAATTCAATAAGTTCGCCGGATTCGAGAAGCTTTGCGACAACCCAGGCGTGGTCGCGCTGAACGTCTGCGCCAGCGGCTGGCCGATGACGTCATAATACATTCCCGCGCCCGCGCGAATCGAAGTCTTGCCTGGCCCTCCGAACAGCCACTTCGAGATTCCGCTCTCCGCCTTGGGCGAATACGCAAGGCCGAGCCGGGGCGCAAAGTTCTTGTGGAACGGATACATCGAACTGCCTTGCGCCAGCGGAATGAAATCGATGAGCCCTGCGTTCTGCTGGGATAACCCTTGTTCGGCGTAATTCGCGCGAGCTCCCAGCCACGACGCTAGCGGAATGTTCGTAGAAGCCTGCTGTCCGTTCACTTCATATACCGGCGGCTCCAGAGAAAGACGCACCCCGGCGGTAACGGTGAAGTTGCGCGTCGCCTTCCAGGTATCCTGGACGTAGATTTCGCCTTCGTGATTCGCGAAATTGCGGCTTGCCGGTGCACCGGACGCGAGCAGGTTGCCGTTCACAAGGTAGTTATAGTCCGCGGTGCCCTGCGCTTCTAACCCTAACGCCGCCGCAGCCGCATATTCGTAATTCTGCTTGAAGCCGCTCGATACGCCGAGTGAAGCGGGCGCCAGATCGTTCCCCGATCCGGTCAGCCACGATGGGTTCGAGCTCGCGAAGCTATAGGAGTTTGCAAAACTCTGCGATTCGTTATTAATCAATCGGATCACGGCGCCAAAACGCACGTCATGAGCGCCGTGGTTCCACGACATGTCCTCGCTGATTGTGTGGGTCGGAATAATGCGCGCGAGCCCGGTGGTGGTGCCATACGGAGTACTGAGTCCGCGGAACCACTCGTAATTGCTGGTCAGCACGCCCGTGTTCTGGTTCCCCGCGCGGGTGAAGCCGTAATGCAGCGTGCTCACCAGGTTGGGCGTGATCACGTCCGTCCAGCCTGTCGCAATCCCTTTGCTGTTCGCGAGCACGACCTGGTTCGACGGGTCGCCGGGGAATTGAGGAAGGCTCGCCGTCAGATTGTTCGCCGAGTCGTTCTGAAGGTTGCCTCGAACGAAGAGGGAGTTCTTTCCGGCGCTGTCCGGCCGGTAATCCAATTTGGCGATATACGTATTCTGGACGCTATGCCCAGCCGCGTTGAAAAGGTAGCCCTCGGTGTTGATTCCGTCCCCGAGGACGGTATTGTTGGGCGCCGGCATCGCCTGCATTTGTTTGAGCGCGTTCGCGCTGACGCCGATCCCGCCTGGATCGACCTGTTGTAGTTGCGCCGGAGTCAGGTTGATCAGTTGCCCGGCTGAGTTGGTGTACCCGACGATCCCCTGCCTCAAATTCAAGCTCGGCACCGTGCGATCTGCGCTTCCCGAGCTCGCGTCGCGGCGGCCTTCATAATTTGCAAAGTAGAACAGCTTGTTCTTCTTGATCGCGCCACCCAGGGACACGCCGAATACGTTCACCAGCAGCGGAGCGATCGGCACACCGGCCTGGTTATTGAAGAACGAATTGGCAGCGGTCTCCGTTCCGCGGCGATATTCATACGCCGACCCGTGAAATTCGTTGGTGCCCGACTTGGTGACCAGGGTGATATCCGCACCCGAGCCGCGCCCGGTTGCTGCGTCGCCGTTGGTGGTGGTCGTGCGGAACTCCTCCACCGAGTCGAGCGTCACACGCAACACGCTGGTGAACGCCTGCCGCGCATTCTGATCGTTGACGTCCGCGCCGTCCAGCGTGATATTGCCCTGGTCGGACTTGCCACCGTTCACCGATCCGCTGCGATAATCCTGTGCGCCCGCACCGCCCGCCGAGGCGCCGAACGATCCGAAACTGGTCACACCCGGCTGAAACGCCAGCAGCCCTGCGACGTTGCGACCGTACATCGGCATCTCGATAATCGCGTTGCTGTTGATCGCATTACCGAGCGACGCGTCCGTGGTGTTCACCTGCACGGCCGCTGCCTCCACTTGAACGCTAGTGGTCGTCGCGCCGACTTTTGTAAACGTGATCGGAATCGTCGCGGGCTGGTTCACCAGCAATTCCACGTTTTCGATCACCACGTCGGTAAACCCGGAAGCCTTCGCGGTCAGCTTATAATTTCCCGGGGTCAACTGCTGCATGGTGTAGCGGCCCTGCGCGTCGGCGGTCGCCTCACGCTGCGCTCCCGTTGCGTTGTCGACGATGGTGACGGTGGCGCCTGGAATCACGGCGCCGGTCGGATCGCTCACCGTTCCAGTCAGCGAAGTGCTCTGCGCAAGCAAACCGGTAACAGCGAACAAGCAAAGAATGAACAGCCCCAGAAGCCTTCTCATCCAACTACCCCTTTCCCAAATGGAGATCAAACCCTATAAAAAGCCCGGTTGTAAATGTGTATCAAATTTGACTGGCCCTGTCAATGACATTTGCGCTATAACGGCGCTACTCGGTAACGGTAAGGCGCACCAGTACCCGTCCTCATTTTGCACGCGATTTTCCTGGCGATTCAGCGACTTGAGCGCGTCACCAACCGATTGGTTTGCCGCGATTCTGCTCGTCCAGCCACTTCTGCAACGGCGCAAAGTAATCGCGAATCGCAGTGGCATCCATCTCGCGCTGTCCCGTCAGCGCGAATAATGCGTCTTGCCACGGCTTGCTGAGTCCCATCTCCAACATTTCATTTAATCGCCGCCCAGCTTCCCGATTTCCATAGATCGAGCACCGGTTCAGTGGTCCTGTACAACCGGCGACCTTCGACAGCGCGCGATGAAACTGAAATTGAAGAATATCGGCCAGGAAGTAGCGCATGTACGGCGTGTCCGAAGCCACGTGATACTTCGCTCCTGGATCGAAATCCTTTTCGCTGCCTGGCGTGGGCCGCGTGACGCCTTGGTATTTCAAGCGCAGTTGCCACCATGCTTCGTTGTATTTTTCCGGCGGCACTTCGCCTGAAAAAACTTTCCAGCGCCACTGATCGATCATCAAACCGAACGGCAGAAACGCGACCTTCTCCAGAGCCTTATTCAGCAGCAGCCCGATGTCTTTCGACGCATCCGGTTCCTTGTCGATGAACCCCAGCTTCACCAGGTACTCCGGTGTGATCGACAACGCGATGGTGTCGCCGATGGCCTCATGAAACCCGTCGTTCGCGCTGTCGCGAAACAGGAACGGCTGCTTATCGTAAGCGCGCTGGTAGAAATTATGCCCCAGCTCATGATGCACGGTCATGAAGTCCTCGGCCGTGATGTCGAGGCAAGCCTTCAGCCGCACATCTTCGACGCTATCGATGTCCCAAGCGCTGGCGTGGCACACCACGTCGCGGTCGCGCGGCTTCACGAACAGGCTCCGCTCCCAGAATGTGGACGGAAGCGGCGCAAATCCCAGGGATTTGAAAAACTTTTCTCCATAATGCACCAATTGCAGCGCGTCCGTGTTCCGGGATTTCAAAATTTGCGTCAGGTCATATCCGGGATCGGCCTGCGCGGGCGCCACCAGCGGATAAATGTTGGTCCAGTCCTGCGCCCAGATATTTCCCAGCAAATGCGCCGGAATCGGACCCTTCTCCGGAACCGCATCCGCCCCGTATTTTTCGCGCAGTTTCCAGCGAACGTAGGCGTGCAGCGAAACATACAGCGGACGTACCTGCTCCCACAGCCGGTCGAGTTCTTTCGCGAAATCGTCCGGAGCCATGTCGTACTTCGCGCGCCACATCGCGCCCGTGTCCTTGAATCCCAGCTCACGCGCGCCTTTATTCGACAGCGTTACAAACCGAGCAAAATCTGCGCGCATCGGCGGCGAGATCGCATGCCACCCGCTCCACGCATCCAGCAGCTCTTTGGGGTCGCGGCTGGATGCCATGATCCGTGTGATGTCTTCGATGTCGAGGCACTTCTGATCGGAGTATTTGCTTCCGCAGTATTTTCCCTTCCCATACGCGCCTTCAAGCGAGGCGCCGAGACGCGTGACCTCGCCGCTTTCCGCCGGATCCGATGGCGCGGCCAGCGTCAGCCCGAGTTTCAGCAGCATCATTTTGCGAGCCATATCGGGCGGAAGCTTGACGTGATCGAACCGCACCGCCCCTTTGGCCAGCCGCACCGCCTCGGCGATCTGCCGTTCATCGGCCAGCGCGGATAACGTCTCGCTGTCGTAAGTTATGAAGTTCGCGCGAATCCAATCCGCCTGGCTCGCTTCCGTGGTCAGCGCGAGCAGCTTCTTCTCCGCGTCATCGAGAAACCTCCGCGCATCGTCGACGGTCGGGGAAGCCGCAAACACGGCCGGGGCCAGCAACAGCAGGAGCGTCTTCATGTCGTCATCTTACATTGAGATGACTTGGCGTAGGAAGATCGACGCAAGGGATGAAAAAGAAAAAGGGCTCGGGAACATGCGTAATGCATGCAGCCGAGCCCGAATCGTTCCTAATTTGGTTTACGCGGCCCTCGCCGGCAGCCGCACCAGACCTGGAAGCATTTCCGCCAGAACGTCTTCCACCCGGTCGGCGAATTTGAACTCCATCTCCGCGCGAACTTCATCCGGCAAATCGCGCAAGTCTTTCTGATTGCCCCGCGGCAGGATCACGCGTTTGAGTCCCGCGCGCCGCGCCGCCAGCACTTTCTCTTTCACTCCACCGATCGGCAACACGAGACCCGTCAACGTCACTTCGCCCGTCATCGCCGTATCGCTCCGGGCGGCCTGACCAGAGTAGATCGAAGCGACCGCAGTGGTCATCGTCACGCCCGCCGACGGCCCGTCTTTCGGAATCGCGCCCGCCGGCACGTGGATGTGCAGACCCGTGTTCAGGAATTTCGCGGGATCGATTCCCAGCGCCTTCGCGTGACTCCACACGTAACTGCGCGCCAGCTTCGCCGATTCCTGCATGACCTCGCCGAGTTGCCCCGTGATCGTCAGGTCTTTCCCGTCCGGAAGCAGGGTGGCTTCGATGTACAACACATCACCGCCGCTCTCCGTCCAGGCGAGCCCCGTCGCCACGCCGGGCGGCAGATCCTTCCGGGCTTCTTCCGGAAGCATCGGCTCCGGACCCAACATCTCCACCAGATCCTCCGGAGTCACCGTCACGTGTTCCGGCTGACCTTCGGCGAACTTCAGCGCGACTTTGCGAATCACTCTCCCCAGCGTCTGCTCCAGCCGCCGAACCCCCGCTTCCCGCGTATAGGATCCGATCAGCTTCTTCAACGCCGGCTCAGTCAGCTCAAACTGATCGGGCTTGATTCCCGCCTGCGTCAATTGCCGCGGCAGCAGATACCGGCGCGCGATCTGAGCTTTTTCTTCCTCGCTGTATCCCGAGAGCCGCAGAATCTCCATCCGGTCCAGCAGCGGAGCCGGAATCGTATCCAGCGTATTCGCCGTGGTGACGAACAGCACCTTCGATAAATCGAACGGCAGATCCAGATAATTGTCGCGGAACGTCTTGTTCTGCTCCGGATCGAGCACTTCCAGCAGGGCCGATGCCGGATCGCCCCGGAAATCGCGGCCCAGCTTGTCGACTTCGTCCAGCATCAGGACCGGATTCGACGCACCCGCGCGCCGCATCGCCTGAATCAGGCGTCCCGGAAGAGCGCCGATGTAGGTCCGCCGATGCCCGCGCAGTTCGGCTTCGTCATGCAACCCACCCAGGCTCATCCGCTCGAACTTGCGGCCCAACGCCCGGGCGATCGATTGCCCAAGCGATGTTTTACCCACGCCCGGCGCGCCCACGAAGCACAGAATCGGAGCCTTCGCTTCCGGATTCAGCTTCAGCACGGCCAGTTGCTCCAGGATTCTCTCCTTCACCTTCTGGATTCCGTAATGATCCTCATCGAGCACCGCTCGCGCCCGCGCGATGTCCAGATTATCGTCGCTGCGCTTGTTCCAAGGCAGCTCGATCACATACTCCAGCCACGTCCGCAGCACGTTGTACTCCGGCTGTTGCGATGGAAGTTTCTCGAACCGAGCCAGCTCGCGCTCGGCTTCTTTCCGAATATCCTCCGGCAGATCCGCCTTCGCCAGCTTCTCGCGAATCGACTCGGCTTCCGCCTGGTCCGGATTCTTCTCGCCCAGCTCCTGCTCGATGGCGCGCTTTTGCTGCCTCAGGATGTACTCGCGCTGCTCGCGACCCATCTCGCCCCGAGCTTCTTCGGTGATTTTATTCCGGAGCTCCAGCACTTCCACTTCGTGCGCAAGCCACCCGTGGACCATTCTCAGCCCTTCCACGCGGGTGGGAGCCTCCAGCAGCGCCTGCTCCCGCGAGGTCTCCAGATTCATGATCGACGCGATCATATATGCCAGCCGCAGGGGGTCCTCCTGCGACGTGAACATGCGCGCCAGTTCCTGCGGCGTCTGGTTCGGCGACTGCACCAGCCCCACAAACTTCGACCCCATCTCGACAATCGATAGCGTAAGCGCTTCCGTCTCCCGGCTTGAGTCGTCCGGAACCGGCAATGCCCGCACACGCGCCGCCATGTGCCCGTGCTCCTCGTCCACTTTGACGATCACTACGCGCTCCAAGCCGTAGACCAGCACTTCAATCTGGTCCTTCCCTCGACCTGCTTTCTTGATCACTCCGCGCGTGCCAATGGTGAACAGATCGCTCGCGGCCGGTGTATCCACCGAAGCATCGCGCTGCGTCACCACTATGATCTCTTTGCTCTCGGTCGCCAGCGCCGCCTCGACTGCCGAAATCGACCCGGTGCGTCCCACCGACAGCGGCATCAGCAAGCCCGGAAACAGTACCGAATTCTTCAACGGCAGCAATGGAAGCGTGCCAATGTGGATATCTTTCTCAGCCATATATTTCTCCCAACCTAATCCTTAAGATGCTTCGGCCCGCATTTGCGACTCAACCTCGAACACCAGCTCGCCTCGTCTTTCGCTAATGCGCACTTTCTGTCCGTCGCGGATCTCGCCGGCCACCAGCTTCCTTGCCAGCGCCGTCTCCAACTCCTTCTGAATCGCCCGCTTCAGCGGCCGAGCCCCGTACGCCGGATCGTACCCGGCCTTCACGAGATGCTCGCGAGCCGCATCCGTCAGAGTAATCTCGATGTGCCGCTCCGCCAGCCGAGCCCTCAAGCCAGAAAGCTGAATCTCCACGATCTTCTTCAGTTGTTCCTCCGTTAATCGGTGGAACGTGATAATTTCATCAACCCGGTTCAGGAACTCCGGCCGGAACAGCCGAGGCAGCTCCTCGCGCGGCGCATTCGACGTCATGATCACGATCGTGTTCTTGAAATCCACGGTCCGCCCCTGCCCGTCCGTCAGACGACCGTCGTCCAGCACCTGCAAGAGCACGTGGAACACGTCCTGATGCGCCTTCTCGATCTCGTCGAATAGCACTACGGAATAGGGCCGTCTCCGGACCGCCTCCGTTAACTGCCCGCCCTCGTCATAGCCGACATATCCGGGAGGCGCGCCGACCAGTCTCGAAACCGTGTGCTTCTCCTGATACTCCGACATGTCGATCCGGATCATCGCGTGTTCGTCGTCGAACAGATACTCCGCCAGCGCACGAGCCAGTTCCGTCTTCCCGACACCCGTCGGCCCCAGGAACAAAAAGCTCCCGATCGGCCGTTTCGGATCCTTCAAGCCTCCGCGAGCCCGCATCACGGCGTCCGCGACCGCGTCCACTGCCTCATCCTGCCCGACCACCCGCTTATGCAGTTCATCCGACAGATGAATCAGCTTCTCGACCTCGCCCTCCAGCAGCTTCGACAGCGGAATCCCGGTCCACCGGCTGACCACCTGCGCGATGTCTTCCTCGTCTACTTCCTCTTTAAGGAGAGTGGTCTCCCGCTTTTGTGTTTCAAGCTGCTTTTCCAGACCCGTCAACTTCCCGTACTTCAGCTCGGCGGCTTTGTTCAGGTCGTAAGCCCTCTCCGCCTGCTCGATCTCGACCTTCACCTGTTCGATCTGAGCCCGCAGATCGCGCTGCTTCTTGAGAATTTCCTGATCGGCTTTCCACTGCGCCTGCAAGGCAGCCGTTTCGGTCTTCAACTCCGCCAGTTCTTTCTCGATCTTGCCCAGTCTCTCTCTCGAGGCCTTATCCGATTCCTTCTTCAACGCCTCGCGCTCGATTTCGAGCTGCATCTGCCGCCGCAGCCGCTCATCGAGCTCGGCCGGCATCGAATCGATCTCGGTACGCAGCTTTGCCGCCGCCTCATCCACCAGATCGATCGCCTTATCCGGAAGGAACCGGTCCGAAATGTAGCGCTGGCTCAAAACCGCCGCCGCCACCAGCGCGGAATCCTTGATCCGGACGCCATGATGCAGCTCATACCGCTCGCGCAGCCCGCGCAGAATCGAAATCGTGTCTTCCACTGTCGGCTGGTCGACAAGCACCGTCTGGAATCGCCGCTCCAGCGCCGCGTCTTTCTCAATATGCTTCCGATATTCGTCGAGCGTCGTCGCCCCGATGCAATGCAGCTCCCCGCGCGCCAGCATCGGCTTCAGCAGGTTGCCGGCGTCCATCGCGCCTTCGGCCTTTCCTGCCCCGACGACGGTGTGTAACTCATCGATAAACAGAATGATCTGCCCTTCGGCCGATTGGACCTCTTTAAGAACAGCTTTTAGCCGCTCCTCGAACTCGCCGCGGAACTTCGCCCCCGCAATCAGCGCGCCCATGTCGAGCGAAACCACTCTTTTGTTCTTCAGGCCCTCCGGGACATCGCCCCGCACGATTCTCTGCGCCAACCCCTCGACAATCGCCGTCTTCCCAACGCCAGGCTCTCCGATCAGCACCGGGTTATTCTTCGTCCGCCGCGACAGGACCTGGATTACACGCCGG
>Ga0209517_10003531_pt1 | contig 21146 bp, 11 predicted proteins | sample PeaSoiMetSII2010_FD_187695 | JGI IMG/M metagenome (GOLD analysis project Ga0209517, IMG submission 187695) | Peat soil microbial communities from Weissenstadt, Germany - SII-2010 (SPAdes) (version 2) | ecosystem: Environmental > Terrestrial > Soil > Wetlands > Peat | place: Germany...
TTCCGATCCGCCCGCTGGGCTCGATTGGGATCGCTGGCTGGGCCCCGCTCCGCGCCGCGCGTTTAATTCGAATCGCTTCGGAGTCGATCCCGAAGATAAGTATTTTTCGCGCTTCCGCTGGTTCTGGGATTACGCCGGCGGCATGATGACCGATTGGGGTGTACATCTGCTGGACATTGTGCAGTGGGCGTTCGAGGAAGCGATGCCCACGTCGGCCACGGCAAGCGGCGGCAACTTTTATCTGCACGATAATCGGGAAACCCCGGATACTCTGCAAGTGACCTTCGAGTACCCGGGGTTCATCGCGACCTACGAGAATCGCGAAAGCAACGCGCAATCGATGTTCGAATGCGATTACGGTATTTTGTTTCACGGCGAGCGGGCCACCATGTTCGTCGATCGCCGGGAATGCCGCGTGATTCCGGAAAAAGATTCGACACTGACCAGTTGGAGGATGCCGTCCAGCAGCAGCGGCAACTTCGAGCACTGGTCCAATTTTCTGGAGTGCATCCGCTCGCGTGCGCGTCCGGCGAGCGATATCGAAAAGTGTCAACGCTCGACTACGACGTGCCTGCTCGGGAACATCGCGCTTCGCACCCGCCAGCGCGTGGACTTCGACACCGAACGTTGGACCGTCACGCAGCCAGACGCTAAGAAATACGTCTCGCGGGAGTACCGGGCGCCCTGGAAGCTAGTTGTCTAGGAGCGTGCTTCGGCGAGTTGCTCGGGTGCGACGTTGGCGGAAACCTTCGGAGGATTCGAAAAGTCCAGCACGCCGTCGTCCACCGGAGTCCACTTGAGGCCGATCACGTCGCGGATGTAGTTCTGATACACGCGCCAGGGCGATTTCGAACCCTGTTTCGGCCAGCTCGCCAAGGCTCGTTGCATGTAGCCCGACGTGAAGCGCTCCACGAAAGGTGCAATCGCGGTTTCGTCGCGCGGATTTGGTGTAACCTGGCGGACGCCCTTGCGGTCCATGACGTTCAACAAGCGGCATACGTAGTTGCAGATCAAATCGGCCTTGAGCGTCCAGGACGCGTTGATGTAGCCGAACACGGAGGCGAAATTGGGCACGCCCGAAATCATCACACCTTTGTAGGCGAGCGTACGGCCGGGATCGACGCTGCGGCCGTCGACCGACAACTCGATTCCGCCGATCGCCTGCATCACCAGCCCGGTCGCGGTGATGATAATGTCCGCTTCCAGTTCCTGGCCCGACTTCAGCCGGATGCCCTTTTCGGTGAACGTTTCAATTTGATCGGTGACCACGCTAGCCTTGCCGGCTTTGATCGCCTGAAACATGTCCGCGTCGGGAACCAGGCATAAACGCTGTTCCCATGGCTTATACTGCGGAGTGAAGTGAGTCTCAACGTCGCATTCGGGACCCACCGCTTCGCGCACCTTCTTAATGAGGCCGTTCTTCACGAAGTTCGGGAACCGCTGCGCTAATTGGTAGAAGAAAATCATGAATCCGATGTTCTTCCAGCGGCTGAGCCGATAAGCCCACATCGCCGGCAGGAAACGGCGCAACCCGTTAGCGATGGCGTCCTGCGCGGGAAACGAAATGATGTACGTCGGCGAGCGTTGCAGCATGGTCACGTGGGCAGCGGTCTTGGCCATCGCCGGCACCAGAGTAACCGCAGTCGCGCCGCTGCCGATGATCAGCACGCGTTTCCCGGCATAGTCCAGATCCTCGGGCCAAGCTTGCGGATGGATAATGCGGCCCTGGAAAAGCCCGGAGTTGGGAAATTCAGGCGTGTAGCCGGCGGAATAGCGATAGTATCCGGCACAGGAAAGCAGGAAGTTGCATGCAAAAGTCACCTGCTCTTCGCGCCCTTCGGCTGATTGGAAAACGGCGTCCACAGTCCAGGACGCCTGTTCGGACGACCACGAAGCGCGCTTCACCCGATGCCGGAAGCGAATATGGCTGTCAACGTCGTCCTCACGCGCGGTAGCCGCGATATATTCACGGATGTCCTGGCCCGGAGAAATCGAGGTTGAATTGGTCCAGGGGCGAAACGAATAGCCCATGGTCAGCATGTCGGAGTCTGAGCGGATGCCCGGATAGCGGAACAGGTCCCAGGTTCCGCCGATACGCTCGCGCTGATCGAGAATGATGTAACTCTTGTTCCGACAGAACTTTCGCAGGTGATGGGCGGCGTCAATCCCGGAGAGGCCCGCCCCCATGATCAGGACGTCAAAATGTTCCATAGCCGCCATCAGAGATGCTTCGGTTTCACCGCGTTCGCCAGCGCCAGACGATTCTCATGCGTGACAAAGCTGATCTGGAGATCGAGACCGTTAGGCGTGGTCGTATGATAACTCTTGAAAGCGGCGACGTGGATGTCGTCCTTGGTTGAAGTATCGACGCGTGCCCGCAAGCCGCGTTTCTCAAGCTCCGCCTTCACGCCGTCGGTATCCCAGGGGGTGATCCCAAACGAAATATGGTCGATTCGCGGCCGGTTCCTCGGCGCGGCTTTCCCGAAATTCGGGTCGTTCGGATTCCCTCCGCGAACGATAATGTCTCCGACTTCTCCGATCATCAGTTCGTGCTGGCTTCCCTCGTCGTAGGTCTCTTTCCAGCCCAACAGGTTTTCGTAGAATGAGGCGCTTTCCTTGTAGTTGGCCGCGTTGTACGAGAAGTGGTCCAGCCAAACCGTTTTCCATCCGGTCGGTTGGAAGGGCGGCGCGGCGGTCAGCTTGCCGGTCGCGGCGGTCTTGCGAGCCTTCGCAAGGCCATTGCCGTTGGCAATCTGAAGATCCCACCCATTCGGATCCTTCACATGGAAGCTCTCGAATCCTTTGCCATCGTTCTCGGCTACCGGCGTCAACCCGCGCTTGCGAAGTTCCGCCTGGACCTTCGCTGCGTTCCAAGGCTCGATCACGAAGCAAAAACTGACCACTCTGCCCGGCGGCTGGTCGGATACCTGCTGAAAAACGGCGGAGCTCCAGTCGCCGATGTCCAGCACGGCTTGCTTGCCGTCCTCGCTGCGGATCGTCCAGCCCAAGAGGGCGTTATAGAACGCCGCTTCTTTTTGATAGTCGGGCATCTGGTAGGTGATGTGATCCAGCGCGACGGTCTTCCAGCCCGTGGGCTCGAACACGCTCTTAATCGGCGCCGTCGCGGCATCTTCGGCCAGTGGGCACGAGGGAGTTCCATAGCCGTCCCGGCACCGGCCCTGTCCGAATGCCGATGCGGCAAATGGCGCGCCAGCAGCAGCGATTCCCAGCGTTCGCAGTAATTGTCGACGAGTGCCCAACATACAGTCCATACTAGTTCTCCCACGCGATGGAGTAAACCGCAGAACGTCCGCCTTGACATTCGGTAAGTATAGACTTACCGTAAGATATGACTAACGCACAGGAGCTGCTGGGAGCTTTCTCGGATCCCACCCGGCAGGCTGTGCTCAATCTGCTCAGACAGCGGCCTTCCACCGTCGGCGAACTGGCGGACCGGTTGCCCGTCAGCCGCCCGGCCGTATCCCAACATCTTCAGGTGCTGAAATCCGCGGGTCTGGTACATGAGGAACGACGAGGCACTCGTCATTATTTCCGGCTCAATCCGGAGAGCCTGGCCGAGTTGCGCACCCACATCGATTCGATGTGGCGCGACGCGCTCACCGCCTTTTCTGATTTCGCGAAACAGGAGACTGCCAAACATGCCAGAACGAGAAAACGAAACCGCGCCCATCCGGCAAAGCGTCGTCGTCGATTGCCCGATTGACGAAACCTTTGCGCTTTTCACGGGACGGCTCGCCGAGTGGTGGCCGCTCGCATCCCATTCGATTTGTGGCGAGGACGCCGATACCTGCGCCATGGAACCATGGGTCGGTGGGCGAGTCTACGAGCGTACCCGGTCCGGCGAGGAGCGCGAATGGGGAACCGTGATTCGATGGAATCCTCCCCACGGCGTCACATTCACGTGGCACCCTGATTCCCGGTATGACCAGGAGCAAACCGTGGACGTCGCGTTCATGGTCGAAGCCGATGGAACGCGGGTGACACTTACGCACAGGGGCTGGCAGCAGGCTGGAGTGGCCCGTTCACAGACAGCCCTATGTTTCGCTCGATTCGTCTCTGAGCAAATGCTGGTAAATGCCTGAGGAGATCTAAACATGACTCTTGTGCCAATGGTGGTGGAGCAAACTTCCCGAGGAGAACGCTCCTTCGACATCTATTCGCGACTTTTAAAAGAGAACATTGTCTTTCTCGGCACCGCCATCGACGATAACGTCGCCAATCTGGTAATCGCGCAGATGCTGTTTCTGGCCGCGGAGGATCCGGAAAAGGACATTTCGCTGTATATCAACTCCCCCGGCGGGGCGACCACTTCGGGACTCGCAATTCTGGACACCATCAACCTCATTGAGCCGGACGTAGTCACCTATTGCGTTGGTCAAGCGGCATCGATGGCAGCGGTTCTGCTCGCGGCGGGAACGAAGGGGAAGCGCTACACGCTGCCATATTCGAGAATCCTGATTCATCAACCGCACGCTTCGGGCTTGGGCGGACAAGCTGCCGATATCGATATCCTCGCGCGCGACATCCTCCGGACGCGGGGGATTCTCAACAACATCCTCGCGAACGCCACCGGCCAGCCGCTGGAGAAAATCGAGCGGGACGTCGATCGCGACTATATCATGGACTCGCAGCAGGCCGTCGAGTACGGAATTGTCGATCGCGTGATCAGCAAGCGCGAGTTGCCGGGTGGCGCGCCGGCGCATAATGGTGTCCCGCGAAACGGTACCGGTCACTGAACGCTGGCATCGTTTGGATAATCTGTTGGGTTTGGTAAACAACCGGGCGTGACGGCGCAGCTTCCGGGATGTGCATCTTGATAAAATGCTCGATACTCACTCGCTCGCGAGAAGGAGGTATCGGAGACAGATGTTCGTGCCATGCCTGAAAGGCTCGCTTCGCTCTTTGCGCGCTATCTGGCGCCAGCCGATTTCATGGAGCATTGTGACGCTTTTAGTCGCAATGTCTCTTACCATCCCGGCCCAAGAGATCTTAACCAATGATTCCGTCGTGAAGATGGTGAAGGCCGGCCTCTCCGAAACTGTGATCTTGGAGATGGTGCGGACGCGCCCGGGCAAATACTCGGTAACGCCGGATAGCCTCAGCGAGCTGAAACAACAAGGCGTCACGGAAAAAGTCCTGCTGGCGATGATCGCAAAGAGTTCCCCGCCTGCAACGACGGAGCCTCACGCGGGTCCGTCGCGACCTGACCCCGCAAGACCGAACCCGATTTCTTCAAGAGAACCGGAGGGAACCTGGGAAATCCGCCCCATCAAGGACGCCATCACCGGGGAAGAGGATTTTGACGCGCATCTGGTGGCCAAGTATGACGGCAGCCAAAGCATGGATATCAGCGCCTGGTGCGGATTGGAACAGAATGTCAGTGGAGTGATGCGGATGCTCGGCCAGGAGCTGCAAGGCCGGCAGGAAATCGACTTCCGCTTTACGTACCAATCCGCAATCGCGGGCAAAGGGATGAAGATCACCGTGCAGCAGTTGAGCCCGACCACGGTGACGCCGGGAATTAGCAGTTACGAAGTCAATGGCCCCGTGAACATTGCCTATGCTCTGGCGACCGTTAAGCTCGACAGCCATCTTTATCGGGATCAGCTGATGGGCGATTCGAACAAGGTTACGATGTCCTTCTATAACGTGAAGTTAGCCAATCAGATGGCGGGCATGATGACGAAGGCGGCCAAGGATAATCCCTTTGCCCCTTTAATTGCTTCGATGATTGCAGGCGCCGGTGCGTTCGAATCTTCCGTAACCGTCGACGACCTGCTCAAGGCGCGCGCGCTGGTGCTCGAAGTGCCGATGACGGACGGCACCATGTTGCCCATGGATTTGAGAATCGCACATCCAACGTTCCGGAAATTCGTTGATCGATGTTCCGCCCGCTTCGAAGCCGAGGCTCCGCCCCCTACACCAACGGGACCAGTCGTCCGTCCCTCGCCTCTGAAGACGCTCACGAACCGGCAATTTAACGGAACGGTGGATGGCTTCACGTCGGCCTTTCCGGGTTATCTCGAGCGAGCCGCCGGCGCGATGGGGCTGGACGCGAAGAACTATCAGCGTGAAACCGACTTCATTCTCGGAGCTGTGCGGATGTGCTCCCAGATCACGCCGGAAATGTACTCTCGCGCCGCAGCGGTTCGGCGCGGCCGCCCGGATTTCAGCCAACTCGGGGATCAATACCGGATTTGCAACGCCGGCACCACTCCGGTCTCGCAGCGGTTGAATCGTCCGCAGGGCGATCGCGGAATCGAGTTGAATTTCATCGAAGACTACGGAAGCAGCGGCGCCGACCGGGGATTTGGCGCGATCGTATCGTTCAGCCGCGTGAAGGGCGATTCGTTTCCGAATCTGGCTTTCGACAACTATGGAATTGTTGTGGCGATGATTTATCCCTCGGAGGCGGCCGTGAAGCATCCGCCGGCTTCGACGGCTCTTCAAAACATCAATCGCAAGTTCGACGGAACCGCGGACCAGTTCGCAAGAGCGCTCCCCGGCTTGGTTGAGAAGGCGGCCACGGCACTTTCTCTCGATCCGAAGAACTACGAGGCGGAAACCGCCAAAATCGGCGCGATGGTCCATGACTGCCTGGCCATTACGCCGCAAATGCTCCGCGATACAGAGCGGCAGATGCCCAATGGATCGTATGGACCGCCTGATTTTAGAAAACTACCGGCTCCCTACGCGGCCTGTGGACGGGGCCCGGTTCACTTTATTTCCGACGACGTGCATAAGTCCTACAACAAAGACGTGGAGCGGGGTCTGGTATTGTTCCTCACCCAGCGCGGCCAATGGGGCAGCGGTCAGGGCGCGATTCTCCAGGTATATTTCAGCACTTTGAAAAGCGAAGGCAACGTATACCAAAAAAACTTCGACACCCTTGGCGTGGTCGAGGCAACGGTTCGTTAACCGGGTGCGATCATCGCTGCGAAACAACGGCTCGCAAAAACACCAGGATGGCTTCCAGTTCCTGATCGTTATACGAAGCCAACATGGCTTCATGCCGCCAGGTGCTGCCGCTCTGAAACGTCACGCTGTTCTTCGGAACCGTCCGCAACACGGGCGGCAGCGTTTTTAGATCGTACAGTTTGGTTTGCGCGCCACTCTTGTTCAACACCAGCGCCGGAAAAGAATCGCCTTCGAACGTTGCCGTTTCGATCTCCGGCGTGGCGATCCGACGCAAAGCCGCTACATTTTCCGGAACCAAAGAAAACGGCACGGCCACGGCGATTCCAATCCCATCTGCCTGGTGACACGAGGAGCAGCGCGCGAACGCGCGCACTTGATCGGCAAACAACTGCCGCCCGCGCTGCGCATCCGGCGCGAGCCGACGCCGTTCCGGTCCCGCCGCAAAGGGATTGGGAGGCGGTGTAACGCCGTTTAATCCATCCACATAAGCGACGACGGCGAGTAGATCGGCCCGGTCGAGCGTCGTTCCAAACGCCGGCATCCCGGTACCAGGAATTCCGACGCGCACCGTTTGCGAAACGTAGGCATCGTCGAATCCACGCGCGGCAAGCCGTGGTGCGCCACCGGGCATTCCTTTCTCTCCATGGCAATAGCCGGTGGCGCAACTCTTATTGAACACGTCGAGTCCGCGCGGCTCACTTTGGGCAAACGCCAGCATCGGAGCAAACAACAAAGCCAGTTTCACTGCGCACCTTCCGGCAGTGCGAACACCATCAGTGTCGATCCGGGACGAAACGTTTCCGCCTCCGGCCAAAGCGCAACCATGGCTCGGCCGGCGATGGATCCCCAACCGGTCGGCGTCGCGATGTATTGGCGTCCCTTGACGCTATAAGAGACCGCCGAGCCGCGATGGCCGCCGCCGGTTTGAAAACTCCACAGCTTGTTGCCCGTGCGTGCGTCGAGAGCGAAGAAATTCCCTTCCGGGTCGCCCGTGAAAACCAAGTCTCCGGCGGTTGCCAGCATGGACGCCAGCAACGAGTATTTGTAGCGCATCGACCACATCCGCTTTCCCGTCACCGGATCGTACGCGTCGATATGGCTATATGCAGGTTGATCCGCGGGCGAGCGATGGTTCCAGGTGCCGCCGATAAATCCGCGACCCTCCACGGGTTCCTGCTCCCGCGCCATCAAATCGCTGCAAATCTCCAACGTCGGCGTGTACATGAAACCGGTGCGCGGCGAATACGCGACTTGATTCCAGCTTTTTCCGCCATCCGGACCGGGACAGATCAACGTGGTCTTATTTTCCACCGGCTCGACGCGCCCCAGAATCTTACCGTCTTCGGTGATCCCAGTCAGCCAGTTGTGATAATCCACGATCGGATACGCGCCCAGAAATTTTCCGTTGGTCCGGTCGAGCACCCATGAGTATCCGCTCTTGTTGATGTGCACCAGCAGCTTGCGCATCACGCCGCGCACTTCACGGTCGATCAGCAGGCATTCGTAAGCGGAATCGTAATCCCAAACGTCTTTGGGGATCTCCTGGTAATACCATTTCAATTTCCCGGTATCGGCATCCAGCGCGATCACGCTCGCTGTATATAAATTTGATCCTTCGCCTTGACCCGAGTAGCGATTCGCCGAATACATGTCGGAGGCCGCGTTACCCACTCCCCAATAGACAAGGTTCAACGCAGCGTCGAACGAACCGGTCATCCAAGTTGCCCCGCCGCCGTATTTCCAGCTATCGCCCTTCCAGGTCTCATTCCCCTTCTCTCCCGGACCGGGGATGGTATAAAATCGCCACGCGACACGGCCGGTCTTCGCGTCCAAAGCAGTCAGGTAACCGCGAAACGCGCCGCCTCCAGCCACTCCGACGATCACTTTGTCCTTCACGAAAAGCGGCGCCGCGGTGATGCTGCATCCGCACTGCCGCGAATCGTTCATTGCGACTTTCCAGGACTCGACACCAGTCTTCTGATCGATGGCGACCACGTAATCGTCGTAAGTGCCGACGTATACTCTGCCCGCGCCGACGGCGAGCCCGCGGTTCTGAATGTTTCCTCCGGCGCGCGGCATCGGATATTTGTATTGCCAGATCATCTTCCCCGTGGCTGCGTCAAGGGCGAAAACCTGGCTGTGCGTGGTGGAAAGATACAGGATGCCGTCGATCACGATCGGCGTCGATTGCAATCCCTGATCGAAATCTCCGGTCTGGAAAGCCCACGCGGGCGCGAGCTTCTTGACATTCGCTGTGTTGATCTGATCGAGGGCGCTGTATCGCCAGGCGAGATGTGTGCCGCCATAGGAGGGCCAGTCGGCCCGGGTCGCGCCATCTTGCCCGCAAAGGGAAAGCAGAGTCAGCGGGGACGTTACCAACAGCCATCGGATTTTCATTTGAAGTGATTTTACCCGAACTATTTCGGGATCGTCACATAATTCATCTTCGCCGCGGCCACCTGCTTGTTGAACGACTCGAGTTGGGGGCCCAGTAGATTTTCCACCTCAACCTTTTTCTCTTTCCATATTTTCGCCAGGTCCGCGGCTCGGGCACGCGCGCCATCGGTCACCTCCGCCTCCGCCTCGTCAACGAAATTGTGCAGAACCGTCAGGTGATGCGCGAGCTTGGTCGGGAAATTGATCACGGTCTGCCCGTCGACCGTCCGCTTCTGGACCAGCATTTCTTCTTCAGCATCCAGCTTATCGGCCAGCGCCTTGCCCGACGATTGCAAAGCGGCCGAATCGAGACCGCTGTCTTTAGCGCGCTTCAAAATATCGTCGATCTGCCCGTGAACCGCGCGCATGCGGTTCACGCTCTTGTGCAGATCGTCGAGCTCGCCGTCGATCTCGGCCAGCAGCTTACTCTGCTCGGCGAATTGCTGGGGAGTCGCGTTGACACGCGGGTCTTTTTTTACTTCCAGCTTTGCCGCGCGGGTTTGCCCGTCGGCAGTGAGGCGGACTTCGTAAGTTGCCGGAACCACTTTGCGGCCGCTCAGGCTGCCGAAAAGCAGGATTCCGGGAACTTGCGTGGGCGCGTCATAACGCAGGTCCCACGTGGTCCGGTTCATTCCTGCCTTCGCGGTGACGTTCGGCAATTTCCTCACCAGATTCCCGGCGGAATCGTGAATCTCGACTGCGACTGAGCCGGCTTTGGCCACCGAGAAATCGAGAATCGCCCCGGCCGGCGGATTCTTTCCGAGAGCCGCATCCCGGGGACCTCCGCCTGGTCCCGCAGCCAGATTCGCTCGAATCGCAGGTCGAGGCTGAAACAAATGCAGCGGCTCATTCGCGACCGAGGCATTCACCTCACGCAACGGAGCCAGGTCGTCTAGGATCCAGAAAGCGCGGCCCGAGGTCGCGGCCACCAGATCGTCGCTATGGACTTTCAAGTCGTTCACCGGCGTGACTGGCAGATTGAGTTGCAGAGGCTGCCATTTCGCGCCTCCGTCGAACGAAACAAAAGCGCCCGTTTCCGTTCCTGCGTACAGCAGATTCCTCCGCACCGGATCTTCGCGAACCACGTGCGCCCAACTCTCAGCCGGGATGCCGTCGACCAGTTTCGTCCACGTCTGGCCGAAATCGGTGGTCTTGAAAATGTACGGCGCCATATCGTTCCACTTGTATCGCGTAGCCGCGATATAGATCGTCCCGGGATCGTGCGGCGACAGTTCCATGGCATTGATCTGCGCATCCGCCATGCCGCTGGGCAGCGCAATCTGTTTCCAAGTCTTCCCCCCGTCCCGAGTCATCTGCACCACGCCGTCGTCGCTGCCTGTCCATAGCGTGTTCTTGTCTTTCGGCGACTCGGCGACGTAGAAAATCGTGTCGTAAACCTCGCCGCCGGCGCCTTCATTCGTGATCGGACCGCCTCCGAACCCTTGCGTCCGGTCATCGGGATGCGTCAGATCCGGACTGATTTGCGTCCACGTCCGTCCCCGATTCTCGCTGCGCATCAACACCTGCGACGCGTGATAGATCACGCGCGGATCGAGCTTCGAAACCAGAACCGGACCGTTCCAGTTGTAGCGATACTTCATCTCGCGCGACGGCAAGGCGATCGGCAGCGCCGGATACTCCTGCACGTCGCGCGCTTCCATGGTGTCTTCGTCGTACTCGGTGATCTGCCCCTGGTAGCAGGTCGCGTAAATCTGATCGGGTTTCTTGGGGTCGAAATCCACCCACGCACTTTCGCAGCCGCCCACCGGATGCCAGTCCTTCCATCCGATCCCGGGGCCGTTCACCGCGCTCTTGGTGGCGACGGTGGTATTGTCCTGCTGGCCGGCGTAGACCCAGTAAGGATACCGATCATCGACGTTGACGCGATAAAACTGGGCCGTGGGTTGATTCTCCTGCGTCGACCAGGAATGTCCGCTGTCGAACGATACGTTCGCGCCGCCGTCGTTGGCTTCGACCAGGTTGTTCGGATCCGACGGATTGATCCACAGGTCGTGATTGTCGCCGTGCGGCGTTGGAACCGCGGTCCAGTTGCGCCCGCCGTCGATCGAGCGGTAGACGTTGGCGTTCAGAACCCACACGACATCGGGATTTTTCGTGTCGGCGAAAATCTTCATGTAGTACCAGGCACGCGCTTTCAGCGACCAGTTCGTAGCGTTCATCAGCGTCCAGGTCTTGCCCGCGTTGTCGGAGCGATACACGCCGCCGTCGGGATCGGCTTCGACAATCGCGTATAGCCTCTCGGGATTCGACGAAACCGAGATTCCGATTTTGCCTATCAGCTTAGGAAGACCTTCGTTGATTTTCTGCCACGTATCGCCGCCGTCGATCGATTTATAAATTCCAGAGCCGGGGCCGCCGCTGCGAACCTCCCACGGCTTCCTCAGATGGTCCCAAAACGCGGCATAGAGAATGCGCGGATTCGTAGGATCCATGGCCAGCTCGCACGGACCTGTGGTTTCGTTCACGAACAGGACATTCTGCCAGGTCGCCCCGCCGTCTTTCGACCGGTAGACTCCGCGATCTTTGGTCGCGCCGAAAGTCGCGCCTTGGGCCGCGACGTAAACCAGGTCCGGATTCGCGGGGCTGATCTTAATGCGCGAGATCGCACGAGTCGCGTCGAGTCCGATGTGTTTCCACGTCCGGCCCGCGTCGGTGGATTTGTAAACACCATCGCCGTGCGAGATCGCGACCCCGCGCGCATCGTTTTCGCCCATGCCCAGGTACAGAACATTGGGATCGGAGGGAGCCACGGCGATCGCGCCTACGGACGATGTCTTGAGTTGGCCGTCGGTGATGTTCGTCCAGGTGATGCCGGCATTCTCGGTTTTCCAGAGTCCGCCGCCGACGCCTCCAAAATAGTAGAGCTGCGGGTTTTGCGGGACTCCGGCGACCGCGTCGGAACGGCCTCCTCGAAATGGTCCGATATTCCGCCACTGCATTCCCTGGTAAGCCGATTGCGGGATGTCTTGCGCAAGAGCAGTAAAAGCAAGAAGAAAAACGATGCCTCGGTGCATGTCTGATTATAGTGGCGTTACTCCTGCCCGTTTGATAGCATCTCCGTTGCGCCTGGGAGGGCGACAGCCATGCGGATGATGATGCAAATGACGATTCCCGTCGAAGCCGGAAATGAGGCGGCACGCACCGGATCGTTCGGAACAGTTCTTAAGGGCATCCTGGACGAATTGAAGCCGGAGGCTGCGTATTTCGGGGCTGGAGCCAGCGGCGAACGCGGTGGATTCATCGTTTTCGACATGAAAGACACGTCGCAGATCCCAGCCGTGGCGGAGCCGTTCTTTTTGGCTTACAACGCCAAAGTCACGTTCTTTCCGGTCATGAACGCACAGGACCTGGCGAACGCACTTCCCGGCATTGAGAAAGCGGTAAAACAACACGGGAAGGCCGCTTCCGTTTAACCTGGGAACTCGAATATCGCCGATGCCCGCGCTCAGGAACCTGATCGTACGGATAAACGCGACGGCGGGCCTGTTGCTCCTCTCCGCTACGCTGTGCGCCGCTCAGGCTCAGTCCCATTGGGTTGGGTCATGGGTTGGATCATGGGTTGGGTCCTGGGCGGCGTCACAACGGCTACCTGAGCCTAACAATTCCCTTTCCGCCGACGACCTTGTGGACATGACGCTGCGCCAGGCCGTGCATCTTTCCATCGGCGGAGAAGAATTGCGCGTGCGTCTTTCAAACCGCTTCGGCACGGGGCCGCTGCATCTCACGTCCGTGCACATCGCCAGGCCCGCCGCTTCCAGTCCCGGACGGATTAACGTCGCGACCGACAAATCACTTACTTTCTCGGGCCGTCCGGACGTGGTCATTCCTTCCGGCGCGGACTATATTTCCGATCCGATCGCGTTCCGTGTGGCACCGCTGTCCGATTTGGTAATCACGCTCCACATTGACCGGCTGAGCACCGAACAAACCGGGCATCCAGGCTCACGCGCCACGTCATTTCTAGCTCACGGCGATTTTGTAACGGCGGCGGAAATCCCATCTGCAAAGCGAATGGAGCACTGGTATTTCATCGCCGGCGTGGATGTTTCCGGACCCGGTCAGGCGGCGGCGATCGTCACGCTGGGGGACTCCGTTACCGACGGCCACGGCGCAACTACCGATGCAAACAATCGTTGGCCGGATGTCCTTGCCAAGCGTCTCGAGGAATATCCGGCAACGAATCGGGTTAGCGTTCTCAATCAAGGCATCGGCGGAAATCGGCTCTTGCTCGACGGCTTGGGGCCGAACGCACTGGCGCGTTTCGATCCCGACGTGCTCGCGCCGGCCGGCGTGCGCTATCTGATTGTCCTGGAGGGGATTAACGACATCGGCATGTTGACGCGCGACGGCGATGTCGCGCGCGCCGCCCACGAGGCGTTAGTGCGTGGCATCCTCGCCGCGTACGAACAGATCGTCGCGCGTGCCCATACCCACGGCATTCAGGTCATCGGCGCGACGATGCTGCCTTTTGCCGGTTCGCAGTATTACCATCCGGGAAAGGATGCGGAAGCGGATCGGCAAGCCGTCAATCAGTGGATTCGCGCTCCCGGACATTTCGACTCGGTGATCGACTTCGACCAGATAGTCCGGGACCCGCAGCATCCTGAGCGCCTTCTGCCGTCGTTCGACTCGGGCGATCATCTTTCATCCTTCGCCCGCCGGATACGCGGCGATGGCCGGCGCCGTGCCGCTCTCTGTATTTGTTTCGAAGTGAGGTTCACACCGGAATTTTTTCAGGCGTATTGTAGAAGTAAGGAAGATCCCATGATTTCTCGTGTTGCTCCTGCCGGATTAGTGCTCGCACTGGTCACCGCTTGCGGTGCTCCGAATCCACCGATTCCGCCGCCATCCACCGATGCTCCTCTTGCCCACCAGTCTGGCAAGGAAACCGCGGTCTTCGCGGGAGGTTGTTTTTGGGGCGTGCAGTCCGTGTTTCAGCGCGTGAAAGGCGTAATCGCCACGACCGCAGGATACTCAGGTGGATCCGCGAAAACCGCCACTTATCAGCAGGTGATCACCGAGACCACCGGGCACGCCGAATCGGTCGAAGTGGTCTACGATCCGTCAAAGATCACCTACGGCCAGTTGCTGCGGATTTATTTCTCGGTGGCGCACGATCCGACCGAGCTGAACCGGCAAGGTCCCGATGTCGGGACGTCTTACCGGTCGGCGATTTTCTACGCCAACGAAGAGCAGAGGCGCCTGGCGCAGGCGTATGTTGCGCAGCTCGATCAGCAGAAGGTTTTCCGCAAACCGATCGTGACCGAAGTCACGCCGCTCAAGGCTTTCTATCGCGCCGAGGATTATCATCAGGACTACGCCTACTACAATCCCAACAATCCATACATTCAAGTCTGCGATCGCCCTAAGGTTGAGGCGCTGAAACAGCAGTTCCCGGAACTGTTCGTCGACTACAAGCCGGCCAAGAGTCGTTAACGCCAGATCTATTTTCTGCCCCTGAAAAACAGGCGGCAACTCCGTCCTTTATCTAAATAGACCCAGGAAATCGGTTCGCCGTGGTTGTGAGCCGGTGCCGGATCGTAACATTTTGATTTTAAGGGAGATATAAGGGGTATGACACTGAGTGGTCGGCTTAGAACTCTATTCGCGCTCGGCGCGTTGCTCGCATTTGGTGCGATTCATGTTCACGCCCAGTCGGCTTCGTCGGGAAGTGTATCCGGAATTGTCACGGACCAGCAAAACGCTGTAGTGGGGGGCGCTGAAGTTAAGCTGATCGACAATCAGACCAGCACCGCGCATACCACCGCGACCAATGACCAAGGCCGGTATAGTTTCGCGAACGTCGCGCCGGGAGTATACGATATCGTGGCGAGCAAGCAGGGTTTTTCCCAGGCGAGGGTCGCCGCTCAAACGGTTGAGGTCGGTCTGGCGCTGACCGTCAATGTGGCGCTCCAGATCGGTGCGACCAGCACTACCGTGGAAGTGCAAGCCTCGGCAGGCGCTGAATTGCAGGTGTTGAATTCGACCGTTGGGTCGACCATCTCTGGCGCGTCCATGTTGATGCTGCCAAATCTGGGCCGCGACGCTTCTTCGCTTTCGGTATTGCAAGTTGGCGTGGCACCGGCCGGTAATGTAGCGGGAGCGGCGTCGGATCAGAACGTGTTTCAACTCGACGGCGGCAACAATAGCGACGATATGTCAGGGAACCAAAGCACTTATACTCCGGGCAACGGCTACGCGGGAACGGCATCGTCGGGAGGCGTGCCGTCGGGCGTGATTCCGACGCCGGTCGAAAGCATCGAGGAATTCAAGGTCGGGACCAGTAACCAGACCGCCGATTTCAACGGTGCAGCCGGCAGCCAAGTGCAGATGGTGACCAAGCGTGGGACAAACGATTTCCACGGCGCGGCCTACGAATATTACTTCGGGTCAGACGTTGGTGCGGCCAATCTGTGGAGAAACAATCACACGCCCGATACACAGGCCGGCTTGGCGTATACGCCGCTCCCGGCGTCTCATCGCAACCGCTTCGGCGGCGCGTTGGGCGGCCCAATGACGCCCAAGTTCTGGGGCGGAAAGACGTATTTCTTCATCAACTACGAGGGCTATCGTTTTCCGAACGCGGCTACTTTCGAGCGAACAGTTCCTACGCCCCTGCTCAAGTTGGGAGTGGTCCAGTTGCCAAACGCAGCGGGCGTCTATCAGGCCTACAATCTGAATCCGTTCCCGGTGAGCTACAATGGCACGACTTATGCGCCCACGCAATGCGCGGGAGGGCCATGCGATCCGCGCGGATTGGGTCTGAATCCGATCGTTTCGCAAATCTGGAACAAGTACATGCCGCTTCCCAACGATCCCACGGCAGGCGACCTGTACAATACCCAAGGCTATCTGACCAGCCTGGCGCTGCCACAAAGCTCGGATTTCGGAGTCATCCGGCTGGATCATGACTTCAGCGAAAAATGGCATTTCACAGCCAGCTATCGGTATTACCGTTACATCCAGAACACTTCTTCGCAGGTGGATATTGGCGGCCTGCTGCCCGGAGATTCGCTGGGACAGGCCGCGGCGAGCGCTCCCCGGCCCCAGAAACCGTCTTATCTGGTCGGCGCGCTGACCACGACAATTTCAGCCAATCTGACCAACGATTTTCACTTCAGTTACCTGCGGAATCAGTGGCAGTGGTCCACCAGTGGCGCTCCTCCGCAGCTACCCGGATTAGCCGGTGCGGTGGAAATGGGCGGCGAGTCGGCGAATGCGCTGATTCCCTACAACGTGGATTCTCAGGACACGCGCCAGCGCCAGTGGGACGGCCACGACGCGATGTTCCGCGACGACTTGAGCATGCTCCACGGGAATCACCTGTTTCAGTATGGCGCATCGTATCAGCGCAACTATGACTTTTTCACCCGGAACGACAACGGAATCGGAATCGACGCGCAACTGGTTTATCAGATCACCAACGGGACCGGAATCAGTTTCCCGGCGTCGGCCCAGCCCGCTGGATTACCCTCCAGCCAAGTCTCAAATTGGAATAACTACTATGCCGAGGTGCTGGGGATGGTTTCCCAATCGCAGGTGTTGTACACGCGTAGCGGCCAGAACCTGACGCTAAATCCCATCGGGCAGCCGATCCTGATTCACGACATCCTTCCCAAATACGATTTCTACTTCACTGACAGTTGGCACATGAAGCCGACTTTCACGCTGACCTATGGGTTGGCTTACGTGCTGGATCTGCCGCCGTATTCGCCCGACGGGAAACAGGTGATGTTCCTCAACGACGCCGGCACGCCGATCAACTTCGACGCATACATGGGAGCAAAGCAAACCGCGGCGCTACAGGGGCAGGTATACGATCCTACCATCGCGTTCGCGACTATCCAGAATGTCGCGGGACATCCGAAGTACCCCATGAACGTTTTCTACGGCGGCTTCAGCCCGCGCATCGCGCTGGCGTGGAATCCAAACTTCGACGCGGGGCTTCTGGGGCACGTGCTCGGCCACGGTAAGACGGTGGTCCGCGGTGGATACACGCGCATCTTCGGCCGGACGCAGGGGATCAGAATGGCCGGTGTTCCCGCGAACGGCGTGGGAATCGGTCAGGTGGACCAGTGCATCGGCGCCAGCATTACGGGCCAGTGCCTGGGCACCGGCGGTGTCACGCCGACCACGGCTTTCCGCATCGGCGCCGATGGCCTGACGGCTCCATTACAGGCGGTCTCGCAGACGCTTCCTCAGCCCTACTTCCCGGGCGTGAACGGCAGCGCGGGGGCCGGCGACGGCGCTCTGCTCGATCCCAATTTTCAGCAAGACCGGTCCGATGAGTTCAACCTGACCATCCAGCGGGCGATCTCGCAAAAGATGGTAGTGGAGGTCGGATACATCGGACGAATTATCAAGCATGAGTACGAATTGATCAACGTCGACGCAGTGCCGTGGATGACCACGCTCAACGGCCAGAGTTTCGCGAACGCGTACGCGAACGTGTACCAGGAGCTGGCCAACAACCAGACCGTCACGGTCCAGCCATTCTTCGAAGCGGCGCTGGGCGGGGCGAACTCAGCGTACTGCGCGAAGTTCAGCAGTTGCACGGCCGCGGTCGCGTCGAACCAGGCGACCAATATCAAGACTACTCAGGTCTATAGCCTGTGGAGCGCGCTGAATGCGGCCCCGGGCTGGACGTTAGGCCGAACGCTGCTAAGTTCGCCCGCGCTCGCCGGCGGAAATGTCGGCCAGCAGATCACGGAGCTGGAGCTTTCCACCAGCGACGGCTACGGCAACTACAATGCAGCGTTCGTGAAGTTCACCAGCAAGGACTGGCATGGAGTCACTACCAGCTCTAACTTCACCTGGAGCCGCGCGATGGGTACGGGAACCGTGAACCAGAGCGGAAGCTCCATGACGGTGATCAATCCGTGGAACCTGCAATACTCCTACGGACCGCAACCCTTCGACATCCGCTTCGTATATGCCTTGAGCATGCTGTATCAGTCGCCGTTCTATAAAACGCAGAAGGGCGTGGTCGGACACGTGCTGGGAGGATGGACCATCGCGCCGCTGTTCACAGCTCAGAGCGGCGCGCCGCTGGAGGTGAGCGTCGGGACCGGAGCGAATACCAACGCACAGGCCTTCGGCGAAGTCTACGGAAATAACAACAGCGCCTACGAAAATGCCGTGCTGATCGCGCCTTTCGACGGCGGCAATTCGGCCCACTACAACGTCAACGTCGCCAGCGGCGCAGGCATCAACGGTGACGCGTCCAAGGGCGGTTCGGGGATCAACATGTTCGCGAATCCGGTTGCAGTGTACGCCGAGTTCCGCAGACCGATTCTCGGAGTCGATACTTCCGACGGCGGCGCCGGCGTGCTTCGCGGCTTTCCGACCTGGAACCTGGACGCGACTGTCTCCAAGGACATTCGCGCCACGGAGAAGATCGGCGCGACTCTGCTCTTCCAGTTCACCAACATCCTGAACCATTTCCAGCCGGCCAATCCGACGCTGAACATCGATAGTCCGCAGACGTTCGGTGTGGTGACCAATCAGGCCACCAGCACGAATGGCACGCAAGCGCGCCAGATGGAATTCGGCTTAAGAATCCGGTTCTGACGGTAGGCAGGCGTTTTACAAAAGCACCGCCACTCGACGTATAATCGACGCTACGTTTGTCATCGACGAGTGGCGGTGATCTTTCATGAAAGCTCGACTGTTCCTGTTCACGCTGGCCGCGGCCGTTCTCAGCGCGCAGCACATTACTTCACCCAAAGAAGAGCTGGGATTCAACCTCGGCGACGACTATCACGTCGCCAACTACACACAGCTCGAAAAGTATTGGAAGAAGCTGGCGTCTGAATCCAACCGGATGAAGCTCGAAGACATCGGGCTGACGGCGGACGGCCGCCATCAGTACATGGCCGTCATCACCTCCGCCGAGAATCAGAAGAAACTCGACCACTATAAAGACATTTCCCGTCGATTGGGTCTCGCCGAGGGCCTGACCGATGAGCAGGCGCACGCGCTCGCGCGCGAGGGGAAATCGGTGATCTTCATGGATGGCGGGCTGCACGCCACCGAAACCGTGGGGTCGCAGGCTTTGATGGAGCTGGTCTATCAAATGGTCAGCCGTACCGATCTCGAGACCATGCGCTTTTTGAATGACGACATCATGCTGTTGTGTCTCGCGAATCCCGACGGCCAGGAACTGGTCGCGAACTGGTACATGCGGGAAAAGGACGAAACGCAGCGCTCGCTGAACGGCCTGCCGCGGCTCTGGCAGAAATACATCGGCCACGACAACGCGCGCGATATGTTCATGTCGAACATGCCAGAGACCGAGAACATCAACCGCGTGCTGTTCATCGAATGGTCCCCGCAGATTACGCACACGCATCATCAAACCGGACCGGCGGGAGCCGTCGTGTTCATGCCGCCGTTTCGCGATCCGTTCAATTACAACTTCGATCCGCTCGTGGTGGAGGGCGTGAACCTGGTGGGCGCGGCGATGCATAGCCGTCTGATTGCCGCCGGCATGCCCGGCTCAGCGGAACGCGGCGCGTCGAATTATTCCACCTGGTGGAACGGCGGAATGCGCACCATCAGCTACTTTCACAACATGATCGGCCTGCTGACGGAGATCATCGGCAGTCCGACTCCGATGGAGATTCCGCTGGTGCTGGAACGGCAGTTGCCGAACGGAGACGAGCCTTTCCCGATCGCGCCGCAGAAATGGCATTACCGGCGGTCGATCGACTATGAAATGGAGTACAGCCGCGCAGTATTCGACGTGGCGTCGCGCTATCGCGAGACTTTTCTTTACGACATTTATAAGATGGGCAAGAATGCCATCGATCGCGGCAGTCGCGATTACTGGACCATCACGCCCAAGCGCATTACGGCTGCGCAAGAAGCGGCGGCGAAGCTCGCGCCGCCACGCGGTGAAGGCGGGGGGCGCGGCGGCGCGATCTTGCCGTCGTCGATTTACGAAACGGTATTGCACGATCCGAAGATGCGCGACGCACGTGCGTATGTGATCCCATCCGATCAGGCGGATTTCTCCACCGCAACAAAGTTCATCAATGTTCTGCTGAAAAACGGAGTAGCGGTCTGGAAAGCGACCGCCGCATTCCCGGTGAACGGCAAGACTTATCCCGCCAATTCCTACATCGTCAAAGCCGCGCAGGCGGCGCGCCCGTTCGTCATGGACATGTTCGAGCCGCAGGACCACCCCAACGATTTTCGCTATCCCGGCGGCCCGCCGAATCCTCCCTACGACATCACGGGTTGGACCGTCGCTTTTCAAATGGGCGTCCAGTTCGATCGGATTCTGGACGGCTTCGACGGCCCGTTCACCAAAGTCACTAAACTTGAGCAGCCCGTGCCGGGCGCGATCAGCGGCGTATCGAATCCGGCCGGATACCTGATCAGCCATCGCATCAATAATTCATTCACGCTGGTGAATCGGCTGTTGAAGAGCAACGCGGAGGTTTACTGGCTGAAAGGGGACGGCACCATCTGGGTTCCTCAAACTGCTTCCGCGCGTGCGGTTCTCGAACGCGGCGCGAGGGAGCTGGGCGTTCCGGTCAGCGCGGTCGCCAAAGCCCCCACGAGCGAAGGGATGAAGCTGAAGCCGATTCGCATCGGGCTTTTCGACCAATATGGCGGATTGATGCCCTCCGGCTGGACGCGCTGGCTGTTTGAGCAATTCGAATTTCCATTCGAGGTGGTTTATCCGCAGACGCTGGACGCGGGCAATCTCAACGCGAAGTTCGATGTGCTGGTATTCACCGACG